>Ga0187843_10000087_pt1 | contig 75035 bp, 67 predicted proteins | sample SpaLakP09_SKY_43_FD_134516 | JGI IMG/M metagenome (GOLD analysis project Ga0187843, IMG submission 134516) | Oligotrophic lake water microbial communities from Sparkling Lake, Wisconsin, USA - SP09_SKY_43 | ecosystem: Environmental > Aquatic > Freshwater > Lake | place: USA: Sparkling Lake...
GCCCACCAGCTGGTGGGCGTAGCGGTTCAGCGCCGGGTCGGTGTAGTGCAGGGCCGAAAATTCGATCGAGAACACGGGCAGCCCGGGCGAAAGCTCGAGCGCGCGCGGCGCCGACATTGTCCCTTCCAGCACCACGCCGTCGGGATGGGGGCGCAGCGCCAGCGACCGGTTCAACACGCTGATGTCGGTGATGGCCACCGATGGCGGCACCGATTCGACCGCCACCTGGTCCGGCGAAATCACGGTGGCGCCCGATGCGCCGCCAAAATACAGGCGCCCCGCGCTGTCGCCGAACGAGGCGTTGACGCGGTAGCTGTCGATCAGGCCGTCGCCGGCGGCATAGTGGGCGGCGGTGCCGGTGGCCGGATCGTAGCGGATCAGGGACGACGTGGTGCTAAGCCACAGGGCGCCGCCCGCTTCGCTGCGCACCGCGAAAATGCGGGGCTGGCCCATGCCGCCGTCGTGCAGGCGCACCGAAATCTTGCCGTCCGGCGCGGTGACGATTTCGTTGAGTCCCTTGGACGTGGCCACCCACAGGCGCCCGTCCGCGTCCAGGTGCAGCGCCGACACGGTGTCGCCGCTCAGGCGCCGGTGTTTGTCGCCGTCATGCCGGAAGTGCGAAAATTTTCCGCTGCGGGTGTCGAGCATGTCCATCCCGGTGCCGGACTCCAGTCCCATCCAGACCCGCCCCAGCCGGTCTTCCAGGATGTTCGATGCGCCTTTCAGCAGGCGCCGGTTGTCGCGGTCGCCCGTGTCGTCGTGCACCGCGTACCTTCCGGTCGCCGGATCGAAGTGGACGACGCTGTTGCCGGTGCCGATCCACAGCTTGCCGTTCGCGCCCGGCACGATGGTGTTGATGAAATCGGCCGCCTTGACGCCGAAGTGCATGACCTTGAAGTCGCCATCGGGGTGGTCGAGCCGGTGCAGCCCGGCGGAAGTCCCCACCCAGAGCGGACCGCCCGGCTGCTGGTAGAAGCTGTAGACGGTGTCCGACTTCAGGCCGCCCGGGCGCGCCGGGTTGGCGCGGTAGTTGCGCACCACCTTGCCCTGGACCGGATCGAGCAGCATGAAGCCATTCAACCCTCCCATCCAGATCCGGCCTCCGGGCGCGCCTTCGATGGTCTGGATGGTGTTGTTGGGGAGGGGATTTTCCGCATCCAGCGACGGCGGTATCACGCGCGCGAAGCCGCTGCTGCCCATATTGGCCACGCTCACGCCGCTGTTGAAGGTTCCCACCCACAGGTTGCCGGTCCGGTCCTGCAACAGCGAGGCGATGCTGGCCGTGGGCACGCTGTACGGGTCCGATGCGCGAAAGGCGAATACCGACACCTCGTCGCTGCCCGCGCTCCAGCGCAGCAGCCCGGCCGTCATGGTGCCCGACCAGAGCGCGCCCTTGCGGTCGGTATAGAAGCCGTTGATGCGGGTATCGGGCGACGCAATCCGGACCGGCTGGCTCCAGGCCATGTCTTCGCTCCAGCGGTACACGCCGCTGCCGGTGCCTATCCACAGGCGGTGCTGGCGGTCCAGGTGCAGCGCATGGACGATGTTGATCAGGGGGTTGGGCGCGGACGGCGAATCGATGCGGAAGTGGCGGAAGGAACGCGATCCCTTCGGCAGGTAGTCGATGCCGGCCGGCCAGGTGCCCACCCACAGCCCGCCGTGGCGGTCCAGCGCCATGGCGTCGAGGTTGTTCCCGGACAGGCTGTCCTCGCGCCCCTCTTCATGGATGTACTGTTCGAACTTGCCGGTGGCCGGATCGAAGTGCTGCAGGCCGGCCCAGGTGGCCAGCCACATGCCCTTGGCGCCGTCGGAAATGATGTTCTTGACCAGGCGCGGACTGCCCGGCGCGGGCAAGGGAACGTAGGTGGTGAAGTTGTTCGCTTCAGGGTTGAAGCGCGCCAGCCCTTCGCGCGTGGCGACCCAGATCCGGCCATCCCCGTCCTCGTACACGGGGCCGGTGCGGTCGCTCGGCAGGCTGCCCTTGTCGAGCGGGTCGTGCACATAGCGCACCGACTGGTAGCCGTCGTAGCGGTACAAGCCGCCGTTCAGGGTGGCGATCCACACGAAGCCGCGCCGGTCCTGCAGCATCGACATGATCGACATGTCGTTGGTGGCCAGGTTGTTCAGGCGCTTGAAGCGCAGCGGCGAGGTCGGTGCGGCCAGGGCGGCGCACGCCAGCAGCAGCAGGCAAACGCCTACCACCAGCCTTTGCAGGACGGCGCGAACGGCAGGGTTGACCGGCGTAACACTCACCATGGCCTTCTTTGTAAGAGTCCATGCTTACTTTGCTAGCTCTGTTACTTCCTGTCAACACAAATCCTACCGTGTGCATGCCGTGCCGACAAATACCCAACGCCTTGTTAACGATCAGTCAGTATTTCCCAGGCCGGCCAGGTAGGCATCGTAGACGTCGTACATGCCGCCAAAGCCCCCTTGCATGGATTCGTGCCCGGCCTTGAAGGTGGCGATCTCGATGGCGCTGGCGCCCACCGGCGTCGAATGGAGCGTCATGACGGTATTGCCATCCTCTTCGGCCAGGCTGATCGTATTGACCACTTCCAGCGGCCAGGTGGGGCTGGCCGCGTAGCGGATCCGCTTGCCGTCGGCGTCGGCAAAGCCGCTGGCAAACACGATGCGTTCGATGGGCGTGATCTCGCGGTACTCGAACAAGCCGTACATGCCGGCCACGGGGCCGAAGTGCATGCAGTAGTGGAAAACCCCGCCTGCGCGCGGCTCGTGCCTGATCACTTCGATGGTGCAGCCTTGCGGGCCCCACCATTTCTGCAGGTGTTCGGTCTCGGTCATGGTCTGGAACACCAGCGCGCGCGGCGCCTTGAAGGTGCGGGTGATCACAAAGTCGATGTCATTGCTGGTCATGGTCGTGCTCCGTAGATTGAATGGTGGCGAGATAGGCGTCCAGGCGGTCCAGGCCCTGCTCCCAGAACTGGCGGTATTGCGCCACCCAGTCGCTGGCCTGCTGCAGGGGCGCCGCGTCGAGCTTGCAGGGACGCCACTGGGCTTGCCGGCCGCGCGTGACCAGGCCGGCCCGTTCCAGCACTTTCAGGTGCTTGGTGACGGCGGGCAGGCTCATGGCGAAGGGTTCGGCCAGCGCGGTGACCGAGGTTTCGCCCCCGGCCAGGCGGGCAAGGATCGCCCTGCGGGTAGGGTCGGCCAGGGCCGCGAAGGTGGTGCTGAGACGGTCGTGCTGCATAGTTCACCCAGTGGTTAATTAACCAGTTGGTAAACTACGGACATTCCCCTGCCTTGTCAAGCCATTCAGGCAGGCAGAATGTCGAGGACCAGTTCCGCCGGGCGGCACAGGCGGCTGCCGAGCGGCGTCACCACGAAGGGGCGGTTGATGAGCACCGGGTGGGCCAGCATGGCGTCGAGCAGGGCGGCGTCCGGCAGCGCCGGATCGGCCAGTCCCAGCTCGGTAAATACCGCTTCCTTGGCGCGCATGGCATCGCGCACGGACAGGCCGGCGGCGGCAATCATGGCGGCCAGCTGGGCGCGCGCGGGCGGGTGGCGCAGGTAGTCGACGATCTCGGGTTCCGCGCCGGTTTCGCGGATCAGCGCCAGCGTGTTGCGCGAAGTGCCGCATAGCTGGTTATGGTAAATCGTGATTGTCATGGTCGGCCCGGGATAAAAAGTGCGCATCATAGCAAGTTTTTTTGCTTGTCGGCCGCGATGGGCGCACTATAGAATGCAGGCGCAGATTTTCCGCAGCGCAATTTTAGTTTGCGGAAGCATGCCTACCCGATGGAGTACACCATGAGCAACCATGAGCTGCACGCAGCTTCCCTTCCCCGGCTGGGACAACGCCTGGCGCTACGCCTGCTTCAGCTGTTCGGCTGGAAAGTGCTGTTCAAGCCGCTTCCCGGGCCGCACGGCGTGGCCATCGTGTACCCGCACAACTCGAACTGGGATTTCATTGTCGGCCTGCTCGGCAAATGGGTGATCGGCCTGCCTTTCCGCTGGCTGGGCAAGGAAGCGCTGTTCAAGGGGCCGTGGGCGCGCATGATGCGGTCCTGGGGCGGGGTGCCGGCCGAACGGCGTTCGGCCACCGGCGCCATCGGGCGCCTGGCCTACACCATGAACCATTCCGACTGGTTCTGGCTCGCGCTGGCGCCGGAAGGCACGCGCAGCTACACGCCGCACCTGCGCAGCGGCTTTTACCACCTGGCGGTGACGGCCAAGGTGCCGCTGCTGATGGTCTACCTGGACTATCCGCGCAAGGAACTGGGCGTGGTCGACACCCTGGACCTGACGGGCGATCCGGATACCGACATGGCTGCCATCGCGGCTGTCTACCACGGCCATCTGGGCTACCACCCGGAGCTGGCCACGCCGATCAAGCTGGCGCCGGCCCGTTCAGGCGACGCCGGCAAGCAGGCATAGGCCCGCGCCGCCGATCACGGCGCCGGCCGCCCGCTGCAAGCCGTTGCGTCCCTTGAACAGCAGGACCGCGCCGGAGATCATGCAGCCGAGCGCCAGGCCGGCCGCAAAGCTGGAGGGGTGATTTCCGTCGTGCGCGAAGGCTGGCAAGGCTGCCAGCATGGGTGCGAGTGCGAGAGTTTTTTTCATGGCATGGCCGGTGAATGGTTAAGAGTCGAGCAAACCTTGCTTGCGGATGAAGGCCATGACTTCCTCCACGCCCTCCCCGCTGCGCAAATTGGTGAATACAAACGGACGGTCCCCGCGCTGGCGCTTGGCATCGCGCGCCATGATGTCCAGGTCGGCGCCCACATGCGGCGCCAGGTCGGTCTTGTTGATGATCAGCAGGTCCGAACGCGTGATACCCGGCCCGCCCTTGCGCGGAATTTTTTCGCCGCCGGCCACGTCGATCACGTACAGGGTCAGGTCCGACAGCTCCGGGCTGAAGGTGGCCGCCAGGTTGTCGCCGCCCGATTCGATCAGGATCAGTTCCAGGTCCGGAAACTCGGCATGCATGCGCGCGATCGCCTCCAGGTTGATCGATGCATCCTCGCGGATCGCCGTGTGCGGACAGCCGCCCGTTTCCACGCCCATCAGCCGTTCCGGCGCCAGGGCCTTGGCGCGCAGCAGGATCTCCATGTCTTCGCGCGTGTAGATGTCGTTGGTGATGACGGCCATGTCGTAGTGCTCGCGCATGCCGATGCACAGCCGTTCGCACAGCGCCGTCTTGCCCGAACCAACCGGGCCGCCTATGCCTACCCTCAGGGGATTTGATGTCATGCCGTTTCTCTCTTCACGAACGATAAAGCCTGCCGTGCTGCGCTTCGTGCCGCATCGACAGGATGGATAAGCCGGGTGACCAGTTCGACATCGCGTCGTCCTCCAGTGCCATCGCGTGGCGCGCCGCCTGTTCGATGTCCGGCCGCAGCGACAGCAGCATGCGCTGCCCGGCCACCTGCCCCAGCGGCACCGACTTCACGCACACCAGCACCTGGTTCTCGGCCCACGAAAACAGCATGGCCAGCAGCGCTTCTTCGTGCGGGATGCCCAGCGCGTCGACGGCGCGCGCGAAGGCCGTCGGCAGGCCCGCTTCGCCGGCCACGTCGGCAATGCCTAGTTCGGCCAGCAGGCGGCCCAGCGAATAGCCCATCTGGACCGTCTCGGCCCGGAATTCGGCGCTGTCGCGCGACGCCAGGAAGCGTTCGCTCCACAGGTCCACCGAGGCGCTGTCGCCCGTTTCGAAGGCTTTGAGCAGGCGCCAGAACAGCGGCGCATCCCACTGCGCCATCACCTCGTGCAGGCAGCCGGCGATCCACGTGCGGGCGCTGGCGGCGTCATGCACGATTCCGGCATCGAGCGCCGCTTCCAGGCCCTGCGAATAGCTGTAGCCGCCGATCGGCAAGGCCGGGCTGGCAAACTGCAGCAGGTGCAGCAAGGCGCTCGCGTTCACGCGTGGCCCCCGTAGGCGCCCGATTCCGGTTCGAAGGCGGCGTCGACCAGTTCCACCCGCGCTCCCAGGCCTTCGAGCATGAGCTTGAGGACGGGGTCGACCCGGATCCGCAGGAAGCCGTCGCCGATCTCGACCTGGGCGTGCCGGTTGCCCAGGTGGTAGGCGCAGCGCGTGAGGATGAGCGGCGTGGCGCAGTGGACCATGTACACGCTCTCGCACGCGGCCACCACCCGGATCACGCGCCTGTCTTCGCCGGTGAGCAGGTCGCCGTCGCGCAGCACCGTGCCGCGCACGGTGTAGACCGCCACTTCCTCGCCGGAAGCGAGATGCGCGCGCAAGCGGCATTTTTCGCGCTGGTCGTAGGGCAGCACCAGCTGGCCGTCGACCCGGGCGGCGTGTTCGAGTTTGGTGTGCAGGGTAATCAGGACCGGCTCCTCAGAACAGGAAATAGCGCTGCGCCATGGGCAGCACGGCGGCCGCCTCGCAGACCAGCAACTGGCCGTCGGCGCGCACTTCATAGGTTTCGGGATCGACTTCCATATGCGGCGTGGCGCCGTTGTGGACCATGTCGCTCTTGCGCAGGTGGCGCATGGCGCGCACCGGGATCACCGTCTTGGCCAGGCCAAGGCGGGCCGCGATGCCGTCGTCGTACGCCGCCTGCGACACGAAGGTGAACGACTTTTTCAGTCCGCCGCCAAAGGCGCCGAACATCATCCGGTAATGCACCGGCTGCGGGGTCGGGATCGAGGCGTTCGGGTCGCCCATCTGCGCGGCGGCGATCATGCCGCCCTTGAGAATCATGGACGGTTTGACGCCGAAAAAGGCCGGCTTCCACAGCACGATATCGGCGATCTTGCCCACTTCGAGCGAGCCGACCACGTGCGACACGCCATGGGTGATGGCCGGGTTGATGGTGTACTTGGCGATATAGCGCTTGACGCGGAAGTTGTCGCTGCGCGCCGTATCGGGCGCCAGCGCGCCGCGCTGCACCTTCATCTTGTGCGCCGTCTGCCAGGTGCGCATGATCACTTCGCCCACCCGGCCCATGGCCTGGGAATCGGACGACATCATGGAAATGGCGCCGATATCGTGCAGGATGTCTTCGGCCGCGATGGTCTCGCGCCGGATGCGCGATTCGGCAAAGGCCACGTCTTCGGCGATGGCCGGGTCCAGGTGGTGGCACACCATCAGCATGTCCAGGTGTTCGTCGAGCGTATTGACGGTGAACGGGCGGGTGGGATTGGTGGACGACGGCAGCACATTGCCCTGCCCTACTGCGGCAATGATGTCAGGCGCGTGGCCGCCGCCCGCGCCTTCGGTATGGAAGGTGTGGATGGTGCGGTCCTTGAACGCGGCCAGCGTGGTTTCCAGGAAGCCGCCTTCGTTCAGGGTATCGGAATGCAGGGCCACCTGGATATCCATGCGGTCGGCCACCGACAGGCAGTTGTCGATCGCGGCCGGCGTGCTGCCCCAGTCCTCGTGCAACTTGAGGCCGATGGCGCCGGCGCGCACCTGTTCTTCCAGCGGCTCGGGCAGGCTGACGTTCCCCTTGCCCATGAAGCCCAGGTTCATTGGGAAGGCATCGGCCGCGGCCAGCATGGCATGGATATGCCACGGTCCGGGCGTGCAGGTGGTGGCGGCCGTGCCGACCGCAGGCCCCGTTCCGCCGCCCAGCATGGTGGTCACGCCGCTCATGAGCGCTTCCTCGATCTGCTGCGGGCAGATGAAGTGGATATGGGTATCGACTCCGCCGGCGGTGACGATCATGCCTTCGCCGGCGATGATTTCGGTGGCGCCGCCGATGGCCATGGTCACGCCGGGCTGGATGTCCGGGTTGCCGGCCTTGCCGATGGCGGCGATCAGCCCGTTCTTCAGGCCGATGTCGGCCTTGACGATACCCCAGTGGTCGACAATGACGGCGTTCGTGATGACCGTGTCCATGACGGCGGCGGCCACGCGCTGCGACTGCCCCATGCCGTCGCGGATCACTTTGCCGCCGCCGAATTTGACCTCTTCGCCGTAGATGGCGAAGTCGCGCTCGATTTCGATGAACAGCTCCGTGTCCGCCAGGCGGATGCGGTCGCCCGTGGTGGGACCGTACATTTCGGCGTAGGCGCGGCGTGTGATGCTTGGCATGTCAGTGCTCTCCCTGCGGCGGCAAGTCGCCCATGACGAGCCCATTGAAGCCGAACACGCGCCTGTCGCCCGCCAGCGCCACCAGTTCCACGGTGCGCTGCTGTCCCGGCTCGAAACGCACGGCGGTGCCGGCAGCGATATTAAGGCGCATGCCAAGGGCCGCACTGCGCCCGAATTGCAGCGCGGTGTTGACTTCGAAAAAATGGAAGTGCGAACCGACCTGGATGGGACGGTCGCCGCTGTTGGCCACCACCACGGTCACTGTATGGCGGCCCGTGTTGATGTCGATGTCGCCCTCGTCGAGCAGGTATTCGCCTGGGATCATGGTATGGGGTTGTGCACGGTTACAAGCTTGCTGCCATCGGGAAAAGTGGCTTCGACCTGGATGTCGGGGATCATCTCGGCGATGCCGTCCATGACGTCGGCGCGGCTAAGGATCCGCGCGCCGTCCGACATCAGCTGGGCCACGCTCTTGCCGTCGCGCGCGCCCTCCATGATGGCGGCGCTGATCAGCGCCACCGCCTCGGGATAGTTCAGTTTGAGGCCGCGCGCCAGCCGGCGTTCGGCCAGCAGGCCGGCAGTAAAAATGAGCAGCTTGTCTTTTTCGCGTGGTGTCAGGTCCATGTCCTTGTCCGTGTCAGGTATTCCAGATGCGTGGCACTGGCGCGGCAACGCCAAGCAGGTGCGGGCGCAGCGCCTGCCATGCGCGCGTCATGACAGCGCGCGCGGTCTCGCTGTCGCCGCACAGGTAGCGCGCCACGAAGACCGACTTGACCTGGGTGACGGCCAGCGCCGGATCGATGGTGCGCATCCCGGCCAGCAGCGCGCCCGGCAGCGGCGTTCCCACGCCGATCAGGGTGGCGCAGACGCTGGCGCCGCCCAGTCCCTGCACGCTGCCCATGGCGGCGCTGCCGCCGGCCAGCCTGCCCTGCTCCCACCACAGCAGCTTGCCGCCTTGCCGGATCTGCGTGCGCTGGGCAATGCTGCCGCTCTCGAAACGTTCGCCCGAGGCGCTGCGCCCGAAGCACAGGATCTCGCAGCCGATATAGCTGGCGCCAGCGGCCAGGGTCACGCTGTGTTCCATGCGCACCTGGGCGTCGTTAAAAAAAATGGTCTCCTGCGGCATCCATTCCACCACAGCCCCTTCGGCGGCATCGATACGCACTTCCTGGACCGATATCTTGCCGTTGGCGCGGTACCACTTGGCCGCGCCCGGCGAAGTAAGAAAGGCGTGGGCGGACGGACCGGCGATCGCATCGATGGCCAGCCGGTCGCCGCCGACAATGCCGCCGGGCGGGTGGATCATGATGGCGTGGCAGATGCGCGCGCCTTCGGGATAGAGCGGCTTCTGGACCCGCAATGGCCCGCTGTGCGACCGTTCGACCAGGCGCGTGGTGCCCGCGTCATCCTCAAAACGCAAACGAAGACTAGCCGCCCACCCGTCATCCCCGCGCCAAGGCGGCACTCGGCGGGGATCCATAGCACCTGAGATTAGAGGTGCTATGGATTCCCGCCTGCGCGGGAATGACGTGGGTAGAGTGTCGGGCATTCCTGTTCGTTAGCAGGATGCGTGCCAGCCAAAGGTGCGCTGCGCGTCCATTTGCATGCACCAATTCCGCCCATGCGCACCATGCCGGTGCGACGGCGTCAGAAACGGATGCCCGCGGCGAGGGAGACCAGGTCGCGGTCGGCCTGGTGGTTGTACACCCCACCCCAGACCGGGGCATACACCACTTCGGCCAGGTAGCGCTGGCGGTATTCGAGGCGCAGCGCCAGGTTGGCGGTCTTGCGCCCTTCGTTGATCAGGAAATCGTGGGACCAGCCCTTGACGTCATGAACCAGCATGGCCGTGACGGTGGCGTTCAGCGCCGGCAGGACGTCGATCACGCGCGCATCGAGCCGCAGGCGCCAGGCATAGGCGCTGGGCGACACATAGCCGTCAAGGCTGCACTGGCGCGCCGCATTGGTGGTCGTCACCGTGCACACGCCGTTGACCGGCCCGCCCCCGAACTGGTCGGGCCGTCCGTAGCGGCGCAGCGCAGGATCGGGCAAGGACATGGCATGCTTGCCGATCGCTTCGACCACGGACGAGAGCGCGAACGGCCCCGCCTTGCCCCAGTCGTTCTGCAGCCCGACTTGCAGCTGCACCGTGTTCAGCCGGTCGTAGGCATGGAAGACGCCGCCCGGCGCCACCGCATTGGCGTCGGCCCGCAGCAGCGACGGCGCCACCGGACTGAGGAAAGCAGGCAGCACGTCGCCCGGAGGCAGCTGCACGGGCTGGCCGGCGCGGTAGGCCAGTTCGCCGAACAGCATGCCTTTGCCGCGCTTGTGGGTGGCGGTGAGGGCAAGCATCTTCAGGTCGTTCGGGTATTCGGTAAAGTAGCTCAGGTTCAGGCCCCCCGGGTCGCCCGGGATGAGCGCCGCGCCGCCCACCCGCGACGATTTGCGCAAACCGGGCAAGAGGCCGCGGTTGGTATAGCGCGCCGCGTAGATGCCGAATTCGGAAGCGAGCATGGCGGACTTGAACGTCAGCGCTGCGCCGTACTGCGCGACGTCGTTATCGGTGGGATTGGCGCTGCGCTTGACGAAGGAGCCGGAAGCGAGGCGCTGGCGGTCGCTGACGGCAGGCGGTCCGGCGAAGGCGCGGTCGCAGCCCTGGGTCAGGTAGTCGGTGCTCGCCCAAAAGGTGCCGCACATGTCCTGGGCCGACGGCCGAAAGCTGAACTGGTAAAAGCCTTCCAGGCCGACGGCCGGGCTCAGGTCCAGGCGCGCGAACAGCATGGGCGCCGGCACGCGCAGTTCCGGCGGCACGGCGCCGGCGCGCCGCACTGCAGGCGCATCGACGGCATTGATCGCCGCCAGGCCGCCCGCGAAGCCCGCCCGCTCGCCCCAGGCCAGCGATTGCTGGCCCAGCCGCCCCAGCAATTTTGCGCTGCCGAAGGCCATGCTGTGCTGGACCCAGGCGTCGGCCATGGCCACACCGGAAAAACGCGACAGGCGCGCGCCGCCCGCGTCGCTGAGCGGCTGGCCGGCTGCATAATTACCGGGGTTGTTGCCCCAGGTCCTGGCATGGTCGCTGAGCGCGAAATCGTGCCAGGCCTTGACCCTCAGCAGCGCGCTGAAGGCGCCTTCTTTGGCGCCGACGTCCAGGTAGCCGCGCAGCGCGCGCGTGGTGGCGTCGCCGCGCCGGAAATTGAGGTTGGCGTCGTCGGTATTCTGGCCGGCGCTGGCCATGCCCACCAGGCCGATGGCGGCGGCATTGTAGGAAACCAGCATGGCCGGGTCGGGCGCTTCGGTGCGGAAGGCGGCGCCAAAACTGAGGCGGCCCGTCACCTTGGTTTCCAGGGCACTCGCCGTCCCGGGCAACGCCAGCGCGGCGGCAAGTACCGTCAACGCAAGGCCAGGTGGTCGGATCATGTGCGTCCCTTGTTTTCTTTACCCCATGATCCTACCGCGACAGCGGCGGGTCAATGCCATGGGAATATGTTTTCGGCGGGCATTGTAAAGACGCCACACCATCCAAACAAAGTCTCAGGCATTCGCATCGTACAGGGCTTCGGCCCGCTGGAACAGGATCCAGGAAGTGACGATGTATTTGTCGCCGCTGCGCGCCACATGGCCCTTGTGGGTATGCGTAAAGCCGGCCGGGGCGATGATCAGCCGGCCCTGGCGCGCCTCCACCTTGCGCCGCTGGTAAAAGAATTCGGTCTCGCCGCCGTCGGCCACGTCGTTCAGGTAGAACTGGAACAGCAGCGCGCGGTGCAGGCTTTCGCAGCTGGCGTTCTGTGGATAGATCTCGGAATGCCAGTGGTGGTAACCGCCGCTGGCCTGCAGGTATTTCTGCACATTGAGCTGGCCGGCGCGGTACATGGTGCGCATCAATTCGCCGATATGGGGCTTGCCGCATTCGTCGAAATTGTCGATCGACAGCTGCACCGCTTCGCCACTGGCCGGGTGCACCACGCGCGGCGACATGGCGCCTACCAGCAGCATGCGGTACTTGTCCATATAGGCTTGCAGGTGATGCTGCACGGCGCCCATCAGCATGTTCGAGGCATCGTTCCAGTCCGGATGCTGGCTGATGGTCAGGTCGTAGCTATCCTTCTTGGCGGTATCGACGCCCTGGCCGGTCTTGCCGCGCACCACCTTGTCGCTGGCATCGAAGCGCGCGATCAGCTGCGCGCACTGGGCCGCCGACAGCGCGCCGTCATAGACTTCGAGAAAATCGTCCACGCTCAATGCCCGTGGTGCATTTCGTAGTCGTCGGCTTCGGCCTTGGTGGCGTGAATGATGCCGTCCGGATGTTCGGGCGGCGTGTACAGGGTGTACAGGCGCATCGGCTCGGTGGCGGAGGTGTTGATGACGTTATGTTCGGTGCCGGCAGGGATCACGACGGCGACGCCATCGGACAGGGCGTGTTCTTCGCCGTCCAGGATGGCGATGCCGACGCCCGCTTCCACGCGGATGAACTGGTCGTGCCCGGTGTGGTGCTCCATGCCGATTTCCTCGCCCGCCTGCAAGGTCATGATGACCAGCTGGCTGCGCGCGGTGGTGTAGAGCACTTCGCGGAAATTGTTACCCTCGAGTGTTTTCGCTTCGATGTTGACGCTGTAGCCGGACATGGTTTTCTCCACAAAAGTCGTTGTGGCCTATTCTATCAGTGCTGGCAAAGCGGCAGGCCGGGGTCGGACAGGCGCGGGCGGAAACAGTCGTTCACCTCGCCTGCCGCGAAGTGATCGCGCTGGTTAAATCAATGGAGGCCTCTATCGCAAAAGTGCGATAGCCTTACTTGTAAAACGCTTCGACCTTGCCTTTCAGCTTGATCAGCATCGGGTTACCTTTGCGATCAAGCGTTTTTCCGGCCGGGACCTTGATCCAGCCTTCGCTGATGCAGTATTCCTCGACGTTCATGCGTTCTTTATCGTTGAATTTGATTCCGACTTCGTGTTCGAACACGGCAGCGACGTGGAAAGGGCTGCGCGGGTCGATCGACAGGCGGTCGGGCAATGGGGGGAGTGTCGTAGTATCGTTCATGGACAGAATTATCCTACATTTCGACGGCAGGTAGCGAATCGATAGTTTCTTTGGCCGGGAAACGGTCGGCCCGGTAGCGCACCGGATAGCGGTCCGGCACCTTTTCCAGTGCATCGACAACAGGCTGCAGGTTTTCCCAGGTCACGAACTTGGTGTCGCCAGCCTCGTTCCCCAGCGCGACCAGGTCGGTTTCAGGCAGCAAGGTATCGACGCCCTCTTTCCATGTGCCAAAGCTGAAGACCGTCCCGGAATCGACCCTCCTTACCAATTGGTAAGTCGCGATGAATATATCGATCGCCTCATTCTCATGAATTTTTTCGAGCAGTTGTTTCTGGCTCGCGTAGTCTTCCGACAAGAAAGTCCGGCGCAGCGACGACAGCCGCGCCAGCACATCGGGATCGGCAGCCTGGTAGGCCACCGGCTTGCCGTCCTTGTAGCGGTACATTAGCGCGGACACCGGGCGGCCCTCGTCCTCCACCACCTTTTCGGCCAGCGCCAGCATGGCCATCAGGCCCCCCTTGTCATTGGACGATGCCACCAGCAGCCGGCCCCGGTTAGGCAGCATGAAAACAGGGTCGCCGCCAAGGCCGAGCTGGTATAGCACGTCGGGAAACAGGGCGCGCGAGACGTCATAGGCGTCGTCCCAGGCGCTGACGAATAACCCTGGAACAAATTGCTCGAATCGGGACACAGTGATATCGCGCAGGTTCTCGACCGCCGCGGCAAGTGCCTCGTCGAAGCTGACGCCCCAGTCGGTCAGCGTGCTGTCGGCAAGGGTCTGGATGGCATGTTCGGTGTCATAGGCCAACATGACCAGGGTATCGGCGCTGAACGGCGCACTGGCCAGCGCGGACGCGCCGATCTTGCCGGGTTCGCCGCTCAGCGCCATGAATTCGGCCAGGCCCCGGCTGCGCAAGATAGGCAACAGCTTGGCGCGCGAGGCCGCGAAGGTGGCCGGGAGCTCCGCCGGCCGCGTAGCATGCAGGTATTTTTCCAGGACCTGGGCGCGCTCGCCGCGCGGCGCGGCGCAATAGTCGCGGTAGGCGTTGTGCAGATTCAGCACCCGGCTGTCACCGATATTGAGGCAAAACTCATCCGCATCGTAGCGAACCGGCTCGCTGTTGCCGCTGTCAGCAATGGCCTTGCTCATGATTTTCCCGAATTTGTCGGGCGATGGTGTTTTTTGAAACAGATCGAAAATTCCCACGGCTTCTCCAGGTTAATGGAGAAATTTTATCAGAATTGCAATTGACCTCATCAAAGGCGACGGCGCGAAATGCGTTTCGCGCTGCGCGACTGCGCTTCGCGCCATTTTTCCGCGTTTCGTCGCACTGCCCACTGCCCCCTTCCGGTTTTCTTTACAGTTCACCCATCGCAACACAAACCCCACTGGAGAACACCATGAATGCACTGATGAAAACCGCTTTTGCCGCCGCCACCCTGCTGTCCCTGAACCTGGCCCACGCCGCCGACCTGACCATCCACATCGACGACGTCAAGTCGACCAGCGGCAATGTGCTGGTCGCCGTCTACAATTCGGAAGGCAGCTTCCTCAAGCAGCCGGCCAAGACCAATGGCACGGCAGCGGCCACCCCGGGCAGCACGGTCGTCATCAAGGACTTGCCGGAGGGCGAATATGCTTTCGCCGTCTACCACGATGCCAATGCGAATGGCAAAATGGACAAGAACATCATCGGCATCCCGACCGAAGACTATGCTTTCAGCAATAACGCCATGGGCAAGATGGGTCCCCCCAACTACGCCAGCGCCAAGATCACGGTCGCCGCCGCCGGCACCACCGCCCGCGTCAGCCTGAAATAATTCCATCTTCCCCGGAGAGCGCCATGGACCGCCGCAAATTCATCACTTCCAGTATCAGCCTCGGTGCGCTGGGCCTGGCCTCGGGCAACGCCCTGGCCGACGCCGAGACCTACAAACGTTTCCAGGCGGCGCTCAAACGCGATCCGAAGCTGGTGGTGTTTGCCGATACCGTGGGCGAGAGCGCGGGCCAGGCGCTTATCAAGGGGCGCATGCCCAAGGACTTGAACGGCGTGTTCTACCGTAACGGTCCGGGCCGCTTCGAGCTTGGCGGCGAACGCTACCACCACTGGTTCGACGGCGACGGCTATGCCCAGCGCTGGCAGATCGGCGGCGGCAAGGTCAGCCACCGGGGCAAGTTTGTCCAGACCCAGAAATTTACCGAAGAAACGGCCGCCGGCCAGTTCCTCTACCCCGCTTTCGGCACCCAGGTGACGCGCCGCGGCGCCAAGAGCAATGACCATATCAATGCCGCCAACACCAACCTGCTGCCTTTCAACGGCCGCGTATACGCACTGTGGGAAGGCGGCTCGGCCTACGAGGTCGCCCCCGTCACGCTCGACACGGTCGGCATCAAGACCTGGAGCGACGACCTCAAGTCCATGCCCTTCTCGGCCCACCCGAAGATAGACCCGGACGGCAGCATGTGGAATTTTGGCGCCTTGCCCGGCAGCGACAAGCTGGTGGTCTACCGCATCAACCCGTCCGGCAAGCTGGTCTCGACCGGCGTGATCGACATGCCGCAGATGGCAATGGTGCACGACTTCGTGGTCAGCGCCCAGCACCTGATTTTCATGATCCCGCCGTACGACATGATCCGCGACGAGAACAAGAGCTTCGCCGAGCGCCACCAGTGGGCCGGCGAAAGGCGCGGCCTGCGGGTGGTCGTGGTGTCCAAGTCCGACCTGCAGGTGCGCAAGATTTTCGAGATGCCGCCGCAGATGGTGTTCCACTTCGGGAACGCCTACGACGACGGCGCCACCACCCGTTTCGACGTGGTGCTGCACACGGGCGATGCGCTGGGCGAAGTGGGCTTGCTGATGCAGGGCGTACGCAGCAACGATCCGATCGAGCGCAGCTTCGCGGCCCAGGTCACGCTCGACTACAGCACGGGCACGGCCAAGGTGGCGCGCCTGCTGTCGGGCAGCGAATTCCCGCGCGTGATGCCGCAGGTGGTGTCGCAGCGCTATCGCAAGCTGGCACTGCTGAGCCGCTCGCCGCGCAATCCCGACGCCATCCTGGACACGGTCAATGTGATCGACATGAATACAGGCAAAAACGACAGCTTCCGCTTCGGCGACGGCTGGCAGGTGGAAGAGCATGTCATGGTCCCGCGCGCCCATGCCCGCTCGGAAACCGACGGTTACCTGGTCGGCGTGGTGCAGGACACGAAACGGGCCCAGACCGTGATGACGGTGTTCGATGCCGCCCATGTCAGCGCCGGGCCGCTGGCCATGGCAAGGCTGGGCTATCGCACGCCGCACTGCTTCCATGGTAACTTCCTCACCACCTGACGTCATTCCCGCGCAGGCGGGAATCCATGCCGCCTTTTATCAGAGGTGCTATGGATCCCCGCCTGCGCGGGGATGACGGCGATATTTTTGAAAGCATCGCGTGAATTCAAGCACCGCCACCCGGACTTCGTCGCACCCGCTGGACATGATTCCCCTGTTCCGCAGGTGGCCAAGCTCGGTCTGGCGCGATGTGCTCTACACCGGCATCTGGAACGCGCTCATTGCGCTGTTCCTGGCCGCGGCGGCCATCTTGTTCAGCGGCCAGCGCAGCTTCATGGATTTTTTCATCCCGAACCTGATCATTTCGAACATAGTGGGCTATTTGATCCACGCGGTGCTGGTGCTGTGCAACTGGCTGCTGCGCGGCTGGCCCATCAACGCGCGCGGCCTGCTGCGCATCGCCTATTACCTGGCGGTGGTCGGGCTGTGCGTGGTCGTCGGCATCGCGCTGGGCGACTCGCTGCTGCGCGGCGCCAATCCGCTGCGCTTCACGTCGCGCCTGACAGCCCTGGCGCCGCTGCTGCCATTCGCCCTGTTCATGGCCGCCTTCATGGTGGTGGTCATGGGCGCCGGCGAACGCCGCCTGGCGGCCGACACCCTGGCCGCGCGCCAGAGCGAACAGATCGCCAGCGCCGCCCAGTTGCTGGCCGAAGCGCGCCTGCGCGCCCTGCAAGCCCAGATCGAACCCCACTTCCTGTACAACACCCTGGCCAATGTGGTCGGCCTGATCGACACCGACCCGGCGCAGGCGCGCCACATGCTCGAACGCTTCATCGACTTCCTGCGCGCCAGCCTGGCCGCCAGCCGCGCCGAACAATCCACGCTGGGCGCCGAAGCCGACCTGATTTCGGCCTATCTCGACGTGCTGTCGGTGCGCATGGGTGCGCGCCTGCGCTACCGCATCGATATCGGCGCCGATTGCCGCGACACCCCGATCGCGCCCATGCTGCTGCAACCCATCGTGGAAAACGCCGTGACCCATGGCCTGGAGCCGAAGATCGAAGGCGGCCTGATAACCGTGCGCGCGCAGCGCCAGGGCGAGTTGCTCGCCGTGGAAGTGAGCGACACCGGGGCCGGCCTCACGGGCGACGCGCCGCGGCCGGGCGGCGGCCTTGGACTGGGCAATATCCGCGCGCGCCTGCGCAGCCTGTATGGCAGCGAGGCTCAGGTACAATTGATCGAGAACCAACCCTGCGGCATGACGGTGCGCCTGATGCTGCCCTTGAAAGCGACGCCGCCATCAACCCTCCCCGCGCCCTGATCGCCGACGACGAACCGCACCTGCTGGACTACCTGCAGGCGCAGCTGGCGCTTGCCTGGCCCGAACTGCGCATCGTGGCGCGCGCCGCCAACGGCATCGACGCCCTGCGCCAGATCGACGAGCACGCGCCCGACCTGGTGTTCCTCGATATCCGCATGCCCGGCCTGTCCGGCCTGGGCGTGGCCGAACGGCTGGCAGCCGGCGTGGCGCCGCCGCACATCGTGTTCATCACGGCCCACCAGCAGTACGCGGTGGACGCCTTCGAGCATGCCGCGGTCGACTACGTGCTCAAGCCGGTCACCCAGGAGCGCCTGGCGAAAACCGTGGCCCGGGCCCGGGAAGCGCTCGCCCAGGCGCCCGCCGCGCTGCCGGCCGAGACCCTGCGCTCCCTGATCATGCAACTGGCCGCGCCCGCCCCCGCGCCCGAAGCGCTGCAATGGGTGCGCGCCGCCCAGGGCGATGAAACGCGCCTGATCGCGGTCGACGAGATCCTCTACTTCCAGAGCGACGACAAGCACACCATCGTCTACCTGCAGGACGAGCAATGCCTGATCCGCACGCCGCTGTCCAGATTGCGCGAACAGCTCGACGAGGCGCAGTTCTGGCAGATCCACCGCGGCATCATCGTCGCCGCGCGCCATGTGGCCGGCACCCACACCGATTTTCGCGGACGCCTGCAGCTCAGGCTCAAGGGCCGTCCGGAACAGCTGACCGTCAGCCGTAATTACGTGGACCGGTTCCGCAAGATGTGAGCGTGCGATCCATGATAATATTTTGTTATTGTCTGAGTGGATAAAACGGCGGCGCGCATTGAAGACCAGTTTGCAGGGAATCAAGTTCCGTTTTATTGCGCTGGGCATTGCGGTCGGCTGCGTCGCCACGCTGTTGCGCCAGCTGGTGGTCCTGCCCCAGTTCCAGTCCCAGGTGTCGGAACTGGTGGTGGCCCAGCACGCATCCATCGCCCGCTACATCGCCCTCGACGTTGAACACTCGCTGGTCCGGCGCCTGGACCTGGTGGGGCAGTTTGCCAGCGACCTCCCGCCCGAACTGGTATCCCGGCAGCCGAAGCTGCAAGCCTGGATAGCCGAGCACCAGCGCGCCAATCCTTCCTTCAATGGCGGCATGTTCGTCGTCGGGCTCGACAATTTCACCCTGCTGGCCGAATACCCTGCCCTGCCCGGCCGCCGCCAGTTCGACTTTCACCGTTCGCCCTGGCTGCAGGCGGCGCTGCGCAACAAGAAGGCGGGCATGAGCACGCCCGCGCCGGTGCTGCAAAGCGGCGAACCGGGCATCCTGTTCACGGCCCCGGTGCGCGACGCGAGCGGGGTGTCGGTCGCGATGCTGGTCGGGATCGGGTTTCTCAACAAGCCCGGTTTCCTGGACGGCATCAACGATTCGCGCCTGGGCGCGACGGGCAACTTCCTCATGGTATCGGTTGCGGACCAGCTGATCGTCCACGCCAGCGACCCGAACCTGGTCCTCAAGCCGGCGCCGCTGGCCGCCATCCGCAAGCTGGAACAGGCGGCCGAGGGCCATGGCCAGGGCGGCATCGTGGAGGGCGCGGACGGCGCCGACGAACTGTGGACCCTGGCCCCCCTGCCCCGCTTCGGCTGGCTGCTGGTGGCCCGCATGCCGACCGAGGAAGCCTTCAAGCCGGTCGAAGGCGTGCGTTCCTTCGTGTGGCGGGCCAGCGCAGTGGCCTTGGGCTTCGTGCTGCTGGTGCTGTTTTTCGGCCTGTCGCGCATCCTCAAGCCGCTCACCGATGCGGCGCGCGCCATGCGCCTGATGGCGGACGGCGCGGAAGAGCTGAAGGTATTGCCGCTGGCGCGCAACGACGAAGTGGGCGACCTGGTGCAAGGCTTCAATGTGCTGGTCGAACGTCTCAAGGTCGAGGAAACGGCGCGCATGGCCAGCGACGAAAAGCTCAAGTTCATGGCGCACCACGATCCGCTGACGGGACTGTGCAACCGCGCCATGCTGGAAGACCGCATGCACCAGGACCTGGCGCGCAGCGAACGGCATGGTTCGCACATGGCGCTGCTGTTCTGCGACCTGGACGGTTTCAAGGAAATCAACGACGCGCATGGGCACCAGACCGGCGACGCGGTCCTGTGCGAAATCGCCGATCGCCTGACGCGCGCGCGGCGCCGTTCCGACACCTTGGCGCGCCTGGGCGGCGACGAATTCGTGATCCTGCTGGCCGACCTGAAAGATGGGCACAAGGCCGCCGAACTGGTGGCGCGCCAGTGCCTGGCCGCGGTGCGCTTGCCGATCCACCTGAACGGGGTGGACCTGTCGGTAGACATGACCATCGGGATCGCCAAGCACGCCGGGCTGGCGGTGGCGCCGTCATACCTGCTGTCGCAGGCCGACGCCGCCATGTACGAGGCCAAGCGCAAGGGCAAGGGGAATATGTTTTTTCCGACGAGCTGACCGCGCCGCAGCGCTTGCAGGCACGCCACGACCGCTCCCTGCAGGCCTGAAGCTTACAGGCCGGCGTGCGGATCGACGTCCGCGCCCGACAAGGTTTCGCTCGCTTTGAGCGCGCTGAGGAAAATGGCCCCGTTCAGGGTATCGGCAAGGGAGCTTTGCTTCAGTCGGTCCATGACCGGCCCCTTCACTTCGGCCAGGTGCAGCCCGATGCCACGTTGTTTCAGGGCCTGGTTCAGTTCCAGCAGCGCGAACAGGGCCGAAGTATCGATCTCGCTCACCGCCGTCATCACCAGCACCAGGTGGCGCGCCGCCGGATGCGCCTTCAGTTCGTCCTCGATGCGGGCATTGACCGCTTCCACGTTCCCGAAAAACAGATTGGCGTCGATGCGCAGCATCAGCACGTGGGGCATGGTTTCGGCCGGATAGCGGTCGACATTGCGGAAGTGTTCGGAGCCGGCGATGCGCCCCAGCACCGCGATGTGCGGGCGGCTGGCGCGCCAGATCAGGTTCGCCATCGAGATCATGACGCCGACAATGACACCGGCTTCGATGCCCAGCACCAGCACCCCGACGGTGGTAGCCACCAGGGCCACCGCGTCGCTGCGATCGTAGCGCCAGGCCGTGCGCAGGGTGGTCAGTTCAAGCATGCCCAGCACCGCCACGATGATGGTGGCGGCCAGCGCCGGCAGCGGCATCAGGGCCAGCCAGCCGGTGGGCCCGACCAGCGCCACGGCCAGCAGCAGCGCGGTGATGATGCTGGCCAGCGGCGTATTGGCGCCCGCCGAAAAATTGACCGCCGAGCGCGAAATGCTGCCGGTGACGGGAAACGCGAAACTGAGCGCACTGCCGATATTGGCCGCGCCCAGGCCGATCAGTTCGAAATTGCTATGCAGTTTTTCCTGGCGCTTCTGGGCCAGCGCCTGCGCCGCCGACATGCTGATCAGGAAAATCATGAAGCCGATCAGGAGCGCCGGCTGCACCAGCACGCGCCAGTGGTTGACCGAGGTGGCCAGGTTCAGCACCGGCAGGCCGGAAGGCACGGCGCCGGTCAGCTGCACGCCGGCCGGCTGCAGCCCGAGCGCCACCACCAGGATGGTGGCCCCGACCACCGCCGCCATGGGGGCCAGGCGGGCGCCGATGTCGGCCGTGGCCGCGCCCAGGCCCAGGCGCCGCAGCAGGGGCGCCAGGAAAGTCCGGGCCAGCAGCAGGAAGGCCAGCGTACCGAGCCCCAGCGCGGCGCTGGGCAGGTGCGGCTGCGTGATGCCGCCGCCCAGCAGCGGCGCCAGCTGGCCATGCGCGATCAGCAGCGCGGCGCCAATGGTGAAGCCGCTCATGACGGGACGGGAAAAGAAATTGGCCAGGAAGCCGATGCGCAGCAGCCCGCACAGCAGCAGCACCACGCCCGACATCAGCGCCAGCTGCGCGGCCAGCACCGAATACAGGCCGGAACCGGCGACGGCCAGCGGCGCCAGGGCCGCGGCGGTCATCAGCGAGGTGATGGCCATGGGGCCGACCGACTGGGTCATGCTGGTGCCGAACAAGGCGTAGATCAGCGGCGGGAGGATGCTGGCGTACAGGCCGGCCACGGGCGGCAGGCCCGCCACCAGGGCATACGCCATCCCTTGCGGGACCATCATCATGGCGACGACGATACCGGCGCTGATGTCGCCGGCAAGCAGGGAACGGCGGTAGTTCTTCAGCCAGTGCAGCATGGAGGGTGTCGTCCGGGGAAAAGCGCAAGCCTAACACGGCCGGCCGCCCCCACCAAGCCCGGGTTTACTGCATCGCCAGCTCCACGCAATTGCGGCCGGCGCGCTTGGCGCGGGCCAGTGCCGCGTCCACGCGCAGGGTCAGGGCGTCGGCGCTTTCCTGGTCCGACAGCTGGGCCACGCCCAGGCTGATGGTGAGCCGGTCGCAGCCCGGAATGTCGGAGTCGGCGATCACCATGCGGATTTTTTCCGCCATCTTGAGCGCATCGATCGCGCTGGTATGCGGCGCGATGATCAGGAATTCCTCGCCGCCCGAGCGCACCAGCACGTCGCTGTTGCGCAGGCCGGCCTGGGTCACTTCGGCCACCACGCGCAATGCCGCGTCGCCCACCGGATGGCCGTAGCGGTCGTTGATGGCCTTGAAGCGGTCGATGTCGAATGCGATCAGCGCCAGCGGCAGCTTGTAGCGGCGCGAACGGCGCACTTCGAGTTCGAGCAGGTATTCGCCATGGCGCCGGTTGGCCACGCAGGTCAGCGCGTCGGTCGTGGCCATGTGGGTCAGGCGGCCAAGCAGCTGTTCGTTTTCGCGGCTCATTTCGGCCATGCGCAGGCCGAAGCCGGTCAGCTGGGCCAGGCGGACAAAGGTGGCCAGTTCGTCCGGCGAGAACTGGCGCGCCGCGCGGAACATCAGGCACAGCGAACCGCGCGCGGCGCCGGCGCGGCTGACCGGCAGCGGCAGGCCGATCACCATCTCGGCTCCGGCATCCATCAGCGCGATCGCCAGTTCGGGGTCGCCCGACTTGGCCGGCGCGTCGAGCAGCGCGATCTCACCGGTGCAGGAAGCGAGCAGGCCGGGGAAGGCATGCCGCAGCGGCGACTGCAGCAGGCGGTCGGTGCGATGCAGGATGCGGGCCAGGTTCATGCCGGTGGCCGAGTGCTGCGCCTCGAGCTGCAGGTCGCCTCCCTCCTTGAGGTGGAACAGCGACGCATGCAGCACGCCGGGAATGGCGCACAGGGCCACGCAGACCTGGTCGACCACCTTGTCGAAATCGTCGACGTCGGTCATGGCATCCTGCAGGCGCGCGCAGGCCGCCAGCAGGTCGCGCAGTTCGGCCACGCGCGGCGCGGCGGGGACTTCGTCGGAGATGTGCGCGGCCACGGCCTGGCGCAGGCCGTCGTCGACCAGCGGCGTGATGGCATACGACACGGGGCCGAAGGCCATCAGCTCGGGGAGCCAGCCGCAGCAGGCGAACGGACACAGGACCAGGGTGCGCGCGCCTTCGCGCAGCGCGATCAGCTGGCCGATGGCGGCCAGGTCGAAACTGCGGTCGAAGCGTTCGAGGTCGATGACCAGCAGGTCGACCTGCTGGTGCGACAGCAGGTCGCTGGCCTGTTCGGTGCCATCGGCCAGGTAGAGGCGTTCAAATTGCTCACCGGAAACCTGCTGGAAATCGACGCGGCGCTGTGCCACCGGATTGAGGAAAAGGCCGATCCGGGACGGGTATTGCTCAGCTGCCTGCGACATGAATTCTCCAATTGTTTCTGTGTTTCATTACCTACCGGGCAGTGTGCCATAAACCCCACTTCAGCGAGAAGCCGATTCCATAGTTTGTGTGCGCGTACGCACTGTCCTGCAACGGCGCGTCGCCAATACTCGGCGTTCTATGACGTGGGAGGGCATCATGACAAGCAAGGTCGAGACGGTTGCCAACAAGCAACGTGAGATCCAGCAGGAGCAGGACCGGCGCGATGCCGGCGCCAGCAAGCAGGAAAGCCGCGGGCCCGTGCAGACCGGCGCCACCAGCGAGCCGGCGCCGCCGCTGCCGGAGCAGCACCTGCAAAAACCCGGGCTGGAAGCGGACATGGAACTGGCGCCGCGCTTCATGGCCGCGCAGTACAAGGGAAGCGGCAAGCTCGAAGGCCAGGTCGCCATCGTGACCGGCGGCGACTCGGGCATCGGGCGCGCCGTGGCGGTGCTGTATGCGCGCGAAGGCGCCGACGTCGCCATTCTCTACCTGAACGAACACGTGGACGCGGCCGAAACGGTGCGCTGCGTGGAAGCCGAGGGCCGGCATTGCCTGGCCATTCCGGGCGACGTCAAGGACATGGGGTTTTGCACGCAGGCGGTGGACCAGGTGGTCAGGCGCTTCGGCAAGCTGGACATCCTGGTCAACAACGCGGCCTTCCAGGAACATGCCGGTTCGCTGCTGGACCTGAGCGAGGAACGCTTCGACGAAACCATGCGCACCAATATCTACGGCTACTTCCACATGGCCAAGGCCGCCCTGCCCCATCTGAAGCGCGGCGCGGCCATCATCAACAGCGGCTCGGTGACGGGGCTCAGGGCCTCGAAGCACTTGCTCGACTACGCCACCACCAAGGGCGCGATCCATGCATTTACCATGTCGCTGGCGTCCAACCTGCTGCCGCAGGGGATACGCGTGAATGCCGTGGCGCCCGGCCCGGTGTGGACGCCCCTCAATCCGGCCGACCAGACGGCCGAAAAAATCGCCGAATTCGGCGCCAGCACCGACATGAAGCGGCCGGCGCAACCAGAGGAACTGTCGCCGGCCTATGTATTCCTGGCCTCGTCGGTGTGTTCCAGCTATATCAGCGGTATTGTGCTGCCCGTTACCGGCAGCGTAGGAGACTAGAGACATGGCACGCAGTCTGTGGAAAGGCGCGATCAGCTTCGGGCTGGTGCATATTCCGGTTGAAATGTATCCGGCCACCAGCGAACACCGGCTGGACCTGACCATGCTCGACAGGCGCGATTTTTCGCCCGTCGGTTTCAAGCGCTACAACAAGAACAATGACAAGGAAGTGAGCTGGGACGATATCGTGAAGGGCTACGAATACGCGGACGGCGAATACGTGGTGCTGAGCGACGAAGACCTGCGCGCGGCCAATCCCGAAGCCACCCAGACCATCGACATCCTGGCCTTCGTGGACGCGCAGCAGGTGCCGCTGCTGTACTACGAAAACCCCTACTATCTTGCGCCCGGCAAGGGCGGCGACAAGGTCTACGCCCTGCTGCGCGAAACGCTGCGCAAGACCGGCAAGATCGGCATCGCCAATGTGATCATCCGCGTCAAGCAGCACCTGGCGGCGCTGGTATGCGTGGGCGACGCCATTGTGCTGAACACCCTGCGCTACCACGATGAAATCCGCGATACCGGCGAACTGAAGATCCCGTCGGGCAAAGCGAAGGCGAGCGCCATCTCGGACAAGGAACTGAAGATGGCAATGGAACTCGTTGAAGGCATGAGCGACGACTGGAAGCCGGAGCAGTACCGCGACAACTACCGCCAGGACATCCTGGCGCTGGTGGAAAAGAAGGTCAAGGCCAAACAGACCAAGACCATCACCATGCCGGGCAAGGAAAAGGCGCACCCCGGTTCCAGCAACGTCATCGACCTGGTGTCGCTGCTGCAGCAAAGCCTGGGCAAGAAGCCCGCCAAAGCCAAGGCAGCCAACGATGAAGCCGAGGAAGAACCTGCGCCGAAACGCCGCGCCCCGGCAAAAAAGGCCGCCGCCAAAGCCCCGGCGCGCCGCAAATCCGCCTGAGTTTTCCATGGACGACTTGCTGAAGCTGCTCGAATGGCCGGCCATGGCCATCACACTTGCGGCGGCGTGGCTGATCGCATCGAAGGACCCGCAAAAACGAATCTGGGCGTTCGGCATGCTTATCGTGGGCAATATCCTGTGGATAGGCTGGGGCTGGAGCGATGCGGCTTACGCACTGATCGCCCTGAATGTCGGCCTGATGGCGCTCAATATCCGGGGCATTTTCAAGAATGAAGAGTAAATACTATCGAAACTATAGAATTAATTGACTTTGACTAATTCCGTTGCTGAAATAGACTTCTTTGGGTCAACAAACCCATAGGAGATCAGCATGAACAAGCTCACCACCGCGTCGGGCATTCCCGTCGCCGACAACCAGAATTCCTTAAGTGCAGGTCCGCGCGGCCCGCTTCTGCTGCAAGATTTCCACCTGATCGAAAAACTCCAGCATTTCAACCGCGAGCGCATTCCGGAGCGCGTGGTCCACGCCAAGGGATCCGGCGCCTACGGCACCTTTACCGTCACGCACGACATCAGCGGCCGCACCAAGGCAGCCCTGTTCAAGGAGGTGGGCAAGCAGACGGACGTATTCGTGCGCTTTTCGACCGTCGGGGGCGAACGCGGCAGCGCCGACACCGAACGCGACCCGCGCGGCTTTGCGCTGCGTTTCTACACCGAAGAAGGCAACTGGGACCTGGTCGGCAACAATACGCCGATGTTCTTCATCAAGGACCCGATCAAGTTTCCCGATTTTGTGCACACCCAAAAGCGCTGCCCGCGCACCAATCTGAAGTCGGCGACGATGATGTTCGACTTCTGGAGCAAGGCGCCCGAAAGCCTGCACCAGGTGACGATGCTGTTCAGCGACCGCGGCACGCCGGACGGCTACCGCCACATGGACGGCTTTGGCAGCCACACCTACAGCCTGATCAACGCCGCCGGCGAACGCGTGTACGTGAAATGGCATTTCAAGACGCCCCAGGGCATCAGGAACCTGGATGCGGCAGAAGCTGTGCGCCTGGCCGGAACCGATCCTGACTACGCCCAGCGCGACCTGTTCGGCGCCATCGAGCGCGGCGACTTTCCGGCATGGGACGTCAAGCTGCAGGTGGCGACGGAACAGGAGCTGGCCGACTGGGAAGCGCGCACCGGCTGGAACCCGTTCGACCTGACCAAGGTGTGGCCGCACCGCGACTTCCCGCTGCAACCGGTGGGTGTGTTCGAGCTCAATCGCAATCCGCAGAACTACCACGCGGAGGTGGAACAGGTGGCGTTTTCACCGGCCAATGCGGTGCCGGGCGTGGGCTACTCGCCGGACAAGATGCTGCAGGGTCGCCTGTTTGCTTATCATGACGCGCAGTTGTACCGGGTGGGCACCAACCACCAGCACCTGCCGGTCAATGCGCCGCGCTGCCCTTTCCATAACCAGCAACGCGATGGCGCCATGGCCATTCACAATGGCGGCGCGGCGCAAAATTATGCAACGGTGGACGCGGCAGGCACGGGTGCCAGCGGCATGGGTCACGGCGAACCGGAGCTGGCGTTGACAGGGCATGCGGGGCGGTTCGATGGCCGCGGCAAGGAAGATGACTTCACCCAGGCGGGCAATTTGTTCCGGCTGTTGACGGCGCAGGAACAGCAGAACCTGTTCGACAACCTGGCCGGGCCGCTAAGCCAGGTCGATGACGAGATCGTGCAGCGCCAGCTTGGGCACTTCGACAAGGCCGACAGTGCTTATGGTGCGGGCGTGCGGGCGGCATTGAATGCACGGGAACAGGCTGGAGGCTGATCATCGGGGACGCTCACTGGTATTGGTGCGCCCTTGACCTGACATCAATTGTCGGGTCAAATCCAGCTTCGCCCGCTCTGGTGGCTGACCGGGGCCGGCCGGCCGCGACCGTCCAAGAGCGACCGTTTTCCTATTTCTTGAGTACGGCAGAATTCGGCCAAAACCGTTCATGTGAGGTTTCGATGTTCCCAAGTTATTGGGGTGAATTTATTTCAAAGTACCGCCTTGTTGAAACGGCGGTAAGCGTACCTGACGAGCTTGACCAATCTGGTCTCGGCGTTGAGCTTTCGTTCCTTACACCCGAACAGTCTTTGGACGAGGCAGAAAACTGCTGGCCTGGAATCGGCGTAGCGAAGGATGGGTATGTTCCTGTAGGCGCCTGTAACTGTGGGAGCGGAGATTACTACTACATCAGGACAAGCGATGGCGAGGGGGGCCGACTCTATAGGATCTATCACGACGCAGTCGATGATGACGGCTACGATCCGGACGACGCTATTGCCATAGTTATGCAGGATTACCAGGAACTGCTCAACTATGCAAAAGGACAGTAGCTGTTGAGGTCAGCTTCTCGGGCTCCTGCTGCGGAACCGTTCGACGGCTGACCATTTCATTAGCACGCACGACGGCAAGCGCGCATTCCTGCTGAATGACGCTCAGTACGAATATCGCTTCGCCGAAGTGGAGTAAAAAAGCCGGCCTTACAGCTGCGACTTGAAATAGTTGAAGGAATGGACAAATGCATCGCGAACCTTGTCCATTTCGGCGACCATATTGTCCCACTTGTCTTCACCAGCATCGACCAGGTCGTCGAATTTGGCCTTGGCGACCTTCGACTGGTGGCGCAGCTTGGCCATTTCTTCGACATACTTTTCGTGCGCGGATTCCTTGGCGTCTTTCGCCTTAGCTTCGAGCGCGTTCATTTTTGCATCCAACTCGTCGAGTTGAAGTTTCATTTTGGCGATGTAGGTGTCTTTGGTTTGCATGATATGAGTCCTTGGTAGAGTTGGAAAACGGTCCACCAGACTAAGTCCAAACCGCAGCATGCTCCGTGCGGTAACCGACACAGGCGGTAGAGGTTTGCTTCTAACTGGAGAGTGTTATGCTGCCCAAGTTCGAAGCCCGAACACATAAGGGAACCGCTCTATGGCCATACTGCTCACCCTCACAGAGGCAAATCCAAGCTACCGCGATGCGATGGCGGCGCTGTTTCGCGACGTATGCCGCAGCGGTGATGCCTTGCCTTTTACCGAGGACACCACGGACGCCCTGTTTGATGCAATGTGGCTGTCAGCCGGCGTGCAATCGTATGTGGCACTGGCCGATGGGGACCTTGTGGGCATGTACAAGCTCAATCCAAACTTGCCGGGCCGCGCCGCACATGTGGGCAGCGCCACCTACCTGGTCCGGCCTGACATGCAAGGAAACGGCATCGGCGGTGCCATGCTGCGCGATTCACTGCTTCGGGCAGGCGCTGCGGGCTTCCGCTCGATGCAGTTCAATTTCGTGGTGTCGACCAATCGTCCTGCCGTGGCGCTGTATGAGAAACACGGTTTCACGATCAGTGGAACCCTGCCCCAGGCATTCCTGCACAAACAATTGGGATACGTCGACGCCTACGTCATGTCGCGGCCGATTCAGACTGAGTGAGCAAAATCATATGAGATCGACGCCGCCTTAGGCGAACTGAAAGCCTTGGAATGCGCAATTGCAAGTAGCATGCAGCTTGGCTGTTCCGCACCTGGGGAACGCAATTAGCCAAGATATATGGGCGTTCAATGCCTCACGCACTCTGATATGTAAATTATCTACAAGGAAATATGCACATGCGCGACTTAAAACGATTTCCTGATGACGAAAATGGCGATTCCTTGTGGTACATGAAGGAACAGGGCGATGATTTGACAATAGCGAGAGAGATCGATTTTTCTGTCACATTTCCTGAGCAAGATCGGGCATTGGCGTTTGCAATGCAGCTACTTAAATCAGGGATGAAGGTTTCTTACAGCGAAGAACTCATTGATGGCGCCGAGATGATAGACGTCATAGTGCATAAGTTCATGCTTCCGACACACGAAGAAGTAACGCTGTTCGAGACGCAGTTGGGCGTTGATGCAGAAAGATTCGAGGGCAGGAACGACGGTTGGGGTTCAATGATGCAAGGTTAGCAGCACGCAATTCCAGTCCTGCAACAGCCATGGAACCCCCTGCCCCGGCATTCCTGCTCAAGCAATCGGGATACGTCGGCGCCTACGCGGCCCATCAGCGTTATGGTTTGAAATCCATTTTTTTCATCGCCGCTGTGAGCGTCTTCGCCGCCTTCGCATAGCCCGTCCATGGCTCATTGCCGCGATCGAGCCGGGTATGCGCATTCTTCACATTCCACTGATCGCCCGCCTTCAAGCCCGCCAGTTCGTCCCACGCCACCGGCACCGAGATCCCCAAGCCCGGACGCACGCGCGCCGACCATGCACATGCCGTCGTCGCGCCCTGTCCGTTGCGCAGGTAGTCGATGAAGATCTTCCCTACCCTGTTTTTCGGCCCGCTCTTGAATGCAAACCGGTCCGGCAAGGTGGACGACAAGTGCCGTACGATGGCCTGTGAAAAATCCTTCACCGTGTCCCAGTCAAGTCCCGGCTTGATAGGCACGACCACGTGCAGGCCCTTGCCGCCGCTGGTCTTGAGGAAGGCCGGCAGCCCCAGTTCGTCGAGGAAGGCCTTCATGACCTGCGCCGCTTCCTGCATCTGCGGCCAGGCCACGCCTTCGCCCGGATCGAGGTCGAACACCATGCGGTTGGGCTTTTCGTAGGAAGTGCCAATCGCGTTCTGGGAATGAAATTCCACCACATTCCACTGCGCCGCCGACAGGATGCCTTCTATGCTGCCGACCGTGAGCATGGGCGGATGCTCGGGATCGAGGTCCGGGTCCATCTGCCTCATGCCGGGCATCTTCTTGACGTCAGCATGCTTCTGGAAGAACAGCTCACCGGCCACGCCAGCAGGCGCGCGCACCAGCGAAACCGGCCGTCCCTTCAGGTGCTCCATCATAAGAGTGCCGACCAGCGCGTAGTAGCGGATCAGGTCCAGCTTGGTGGCGCCGCTCTGTTCATCGATGACCCGTTCGCCATTGGTGATCTTGAGCGACGCCGGCAGCTTTCCTTCCGGTGCGGCGACCGGTTTCACGACGTCCTCCACATGCTGCACCTTTTCGCGGCCGATGCCCGATGCCGCCTTGTCCTGCCGCAGTCCCTGGAACACGGCGTGCCGGACCGACCCGCTGCTGGTCCACTCGGCGAAGCTGACTTCGCAAATGAGCTTGGGCTTGACCCAGTGGTGCTTGCGCCCTGCCACGGCCTTGGGCGGGAACGGACTTTCATTCGTCGCCAGCGCGTCGAGCTTTTTCTTCAGGTCGCGCAAGGTCGCCTGGTTGAAACCGGTGCCCACGTTGCCTGCGTACTGCAGCACGCCATTGTCGTCGTGCGCCCCGAGCAGCAAGGCGCCGATGCCGGTGCGCGCGCCTTGCGGATCGGTGTAGCCGGCAATGACGAATTCCTGGCGCTGTCCGCATTTGAGCTTGATCCAGTCGGACGAACGGCGCGAGACATAACTTGAGCTGCGGCGTTTTCCGATCACGCCTTCAAGGCCCATCTTGCAGGCGGCGATAACCAGTTCGCCGGGATCGGAGCCGAATTCTTCGCTGAAGCGCAGCACATCCGATCCATGCTTTTCCAGCACCTCGCCCAGCATCGCGCGGCGCTGTTCGAGCGGTTCGGCGCGGATGTCGCGCCCATCCAGGTAAGGCGCGTCGAACAGGAAGTAGACGATGTCTGCCGTGTCCGAGCCATCGAAGGCCATCTGCAGCAGGCCGAAACTGGGCTTGCCATGCTCGTCATGCACCACGATCTCGCCGTCGTACCAGCCGTCGGGCAGCTTCGCTTTCAGCACGGCCTTGTGCAGCGCGGGCAGCTTGCGGGTCCAGTCGTGCCCATTGCGGGTGAAGAGCCTGACGTCCTTGCCTTCCACGCGGGCCAGCAGGCGATATCCGTCGAACTTGATTTCAAATATCCAGTCTTCGGGCGATGACGGTGGCTTGTCGACCAGCGTGGCCAGTTCGGGCGACAGCGACGCGGGCAGTGCGACCCGTTCGCCCGGCGCGGGCAAGGCATTGACGCTGTCGGGCAGTTCGTCGACCACGGAGAATTCGGCAGCGGGCCGCGCCAGTGTGTCCTTCTCCTTGACCAGCAGCCAGGGCTCCTGCTTTTCGCCCTGGCCTTTCATGCGGATCAGCGCCCACTTGCCGTGCATCTTGTGGCCATGCAGTTCGAACTTCAGGTTGCCTTTGTCGTAGCCTTCGTGCGGATCGTCGACAGGCTCCCAAGTGCCCTTGTCCCAGATGATGACCTTGCCCGCGCCGTACTGTTTTTCGGGGATGGTGCCCTCGAAGCTCGCATAGGCGATCGGGTGATCCTCGACATGCACGGCCATGCGCTTGTCTTTCGGGTCGTAGCTGGGGCCTTTTGGCACGGCCCAGCTTTTCATGGTGCCGCCGAGTTCGAGCCGGAAATCGTAGTGCAGGCGGCTGGCCCAGTGCTTCTGGATGACGAAGGTGAGCGCCTCGCCGCTCTGGCCGCCCTCGGCAGGTTCGGACGTGATCGCGAAATTGCGCTTTGACTTGTAGTGCTTTAACGGATCAGGCATGACGCGGTCCCGGCGGCTGGAGGAACCGAGTATGGGGCCGCAGGCGCGCGCAAACTGTACGCCACCTAACCCAGCCGCGTTTGTAAGCAGATGTAAAGCTCGTCAACTACTGCCGAGCTGGCCGCGTTTGTGTCCTTGCAAGACCCATAAAAGCCTCGCCATATAAACTTCTAAGGACAAACCATGAACAAAGTCATCGCAACCCTGATCGCCGGCCTGTTTGCTACTTCCGCATTCGCTCAAACCGCAACGCCAGCGGCAGCAGCTTCGCCTGCGACGCCTGCTGTTGCGGCAACTCCAGCAACGCCGGCAGTAGCCGCTACGCCAGCAACGCCAGCGGTTGAGAAAGCTGTCGTCAAAGAAGAAAAGGCAGTCGCCAAAGCCGACGCCAAGGAAACCAAGACTGTTGCCAAGGCCGATGCCAAGCTGGAGAAAGCCACTGCTGAAGCAAAAGCTGACGTCAAAGTCGCCAAGGCTGATGCCGATGTGAAGAAAGCCAAAGCTGCTGGCAAAGCTACCAAGGCCAAAGCAGCTGCCGCTGAAGAAAAATCGTCTGCCATGGCCGATGCCAAGAAAGACGCAGCAACCAAGTAATCATCTGATTGCGTGATGCACATGTCGGGGACCAGTCTGGTCCCCGATGCCGTTAACTGAGATGCTTCGCCTCTAGGCTGCTCTCGAATCGATAAAGTCCTGCGCAGCATCGGTCAGCACTAGCCAAGGGCAGTCGGCCGCGAAAGCGGCGAAAGACTCCCTGTTCAATGCATGAGCGCCGGACGCGACCATCATGGCCATCAAATGCTGATTCCATTCGCGGTAGTTCGCGCGCGCTTCGACGATGAAGTCCGAAAATGCTTGAGCGTTTTTGAGTTCAGGTAAGGAAACATTTTTCATCAGTCCCTCGACCAACGATGTCGCAAACAAGAGGCCGTCAGGCAGATAGGACTCTTTGCATATTTTTTCTGATGCGTTGGCGAGATGATGAAATCTCGTCCACACATCAGCAAAGTCCCGCTCCACGTCGGGAATAGGTTCCACTAAGCCTTCCCGTCGGGATCCAGTTCGGGGAAATCCCTGATAATCGGACGCATCAGGCCGCCATAAATCGCCACACATGTATTGCCTAATTCGAACTTGAGTTTACTGCGCACGGCCGAGTCTTCGATCGTCTCAACTATCAGACAGACCTTGTTCAGCGCCGAATTTACCTCACTGCAGGCCAGCATCAATGTTTTTGCCTCATCCAAGTTCATGCATTTTCTCCACACGTCAGTCTTGCGCCGCACCCCAGCACAGGTTTCATTTTGTTGAGGCCGTGTTCAGATGTCAGGCCTGGCCCCCGCCGCCGAAAAGACTCGCTAGTGATGAGGCCGTGTCCAGATGTCAGGCCTGGCCCCCGCCGGATGCACGGAATGTTTAGCGCGGCAAGGCCTTGATCTTCGCTTCCAGCGCCGCCGGCACCACGTGGTCCGGGTACGCGGCGCGGAACTTGTCCCAGGCCGCCAATGCGTCCGCATTCTGCCCGGCTTTCAGCATCGCTTCGATACGGCCCAGATGCTCTTCCGGTCCCGCAGCCCGTATGCGCGAACCGGTGACGGTCACCTTGTCCTCGGCCGCATAGTTTGCCTGGTCCGCGGCGGCGCGCTTTGCCTCCCGCGCAGCACCAACGCCCATGGCCGGCGCAGGCGCGGGCGCCGCTGCGGCCTTGGGTGGAGGCAAGTCCGGGCTTGCAATGATTGTGACGGGCGACGCCGATTCCAGTATCGGCGCCGGCCGCGGCTTTTCAGACCTGACCTCGACCACGCTCTCCGGCTCCGGCGGCTGCTCTGCCATTTTCGGCGCTGGCGCTGGCGCTGGCGCAGCCATTGCCGGTGCTGGTTCGGCCACCGGACGCGCTTGCGCCACCACCATGTCAGCGGGCGGTGGCGGTGGCGGGATCATGGCCGGCGGCGGTGCTTCGGCCGGCTGTTCCATGATGATCAGGGCCGGCGTGGCTTCCTGCGGCAGTTCGCGCTGCCGGTTGCTGTTATCGAAAGCCTGGTTCGCGAATACCCCCACCAGCAGGGTCGCGGCGATGCCCGCCGGCACGCGCCAGCGCCAGCCCAGGCCGCGCGCCAGTTGCGGCACGGCGCCGTCCTGGCCCGGATCGTTGGCGGCCGGACGGCCTTGCTGGGCCACGGAAAACTTCACCCGCTTCATGATGACCGCGTCCAGTTCCGCGCTCGGCGACGGCTGCGGCAAGGCTTGCAGGCGACGCGACAGCTCGTCCTCCCCTTTCAGGAAGGCTTCGAATTCTGCGTCCTCGCTCATGTCATCCTTGTTCACTGAGGCTCCCCTCGCGCAGCTTGCGCATGGCATAGCGCAGCCGGCTCTTGACCGTTTCTACCGGCGCTGCAACCACCACGGAAATTTCGTCCAGGCTCAAGCCACTGAATTGTTGCAGCACCAGCGCTTCCTTCTGTTCTGCCGGCAGGGACGCCAGCGCCAGGTGCAGGCTGTCGTTGCGTTGCTTGTCGGCCAATGCCGTTTCCGGCGTGACCACATCCTGCGCCCCATCGGCCAGTACGTCAAATACGTCCCGTCCATCCGTGCCGGTGCCAAGCTCGGCGGCCAAAAGGTGCTGTTGCTGGCGCAGCAGGTCCAGCAGGCGGTTGCGGGCGATCTGGTACAGATAGGTGCGGAAGGTGGCGTCGGGCTTGTAGCGCGCGCGGGCGTGATGCAGGTTGGCCCAGCTGTCCTGGACGATCTCGTCCACCCAGTCGGCGCGCGGCGAACGCCAGGCGATAAAGCGATACAAGCCCAGCCGGTGGCGCCCATACAGCTCCTCGAAGGCGGTCAGGTCGCCTTCGCGGTAGCGGAGCATCAGCTCTTCGTCGGGTGTGGTGGTGGGCATGTAGCCCCATTGTATGGTGGCCGGACCCAATCCGCAAACCGCGAGTGAATATCACAAAAACAACTTCAATTCCCTGCAAAAAAGGGAAGTTTCTTTTGTTGCTATGTCGAAATTTTTTACAGAAAACAATAATTTTAACGCAAGAGTTTCTGTTAACCTTGCAGAATCAACAACTTGGACTAACTGGCATGCTACTTGCTCAATATTGCTTGCTGCATCACTCCAACTTCAACTTTAAGATTGGTATTACATGAAACTCAAGACTATCGCTTCGATCTTCGCCCTGAGCCTGACGATGTCCGCTGCCAGCGCAGCCAACTTCTCGTTCACCGGCAACTTCACGTACGACAATGACGTACAAGCGTTCAGCTTCGTGGTCGGCTCGCCATCGTCGGTATCGCTGCGCAGCTGGTCATGGGCAGGCGGCGTCAACGCGGCTGGCCAGAACATCGCTGCAGGCGGTTTCGACCCGATCCTGGCGCTGTTCGATTCGACCGGCAACCGCGTGGGCGAACAGGATGATGCAGGTTGCGGCCTGGTCGCATCGAACACCGGCCGTTGCTGGGATACCTTCTTCACCACCAACCTGGCAGCCGGCACCTACACCGCGACGATCCAGCAGTACAACAACTTCAACCTCGGTTCGCTGGCCCTGGGCTTCCAGTTCGACGGCGTCGCCAACCAGAACTTCCGTAACGGCTTCCATGACGCCGGCAACAACGTGCGCGATTCGCACTGGGCATTCGACATCCTGAACGTGAACGAAGCAACCCAGAACGGCCGCGTACCCGAGCCAGCATCGCTGGCCCTGCTGGGCCTGGGCCTGCTGGGCGTGGGCGCTGCCCGCCGCCGCAAGTCCGCTTAAGTCTTACCGGTAGTTTCGGCCGCGACCACCGCGAGGTGCCGCGGCCTTTTTTCGCTTACTGCCAGCCGCCGCCCAGCGACCGGATCAGGGCCACGGTGGTCACCGCGCGGTTGCCGCGCAATTGCACGGCGCTGCGTTCGGCCGCCGCCAGGTTGCGCTGGGCATCCAGCAGGTCCAGGTAGCTCGAACGGCCAGCCTGGTACAGCTTCTGCGCCAGGTCGGCCGAACGGCGCGCCGATACCACCGCCGCGTCAAGCTGCTCGGCCTGGCCGGTCAGGATGCGCAAGCCGGCCAGGTTGTCTTCGACTTCGGCAAACGCCACCAGCACGTTCTGCCGGTACGCCGCCACCGATTCTTCCAGCACCGCTTCGCTGCGCGCCACATTGGCCTTGTTGCGGCCGCCGTCGATGATGGGCATCGACAGCAGCGCTCCCAGCACCCAGGAACGCGCGCTCCAGTTGAACAGGTTGCCGGCGCTGCCCGATTCGCTGCCAAAGCCGCCATTGAGGGACAGCGCCGGGAACATGGCCGCCTTGGCCACGCCGATGCGCGCATTCGACGCCACCATGGCGCGCTGCGCGGCCGTGATGTCGGGGCGGCGCTCGAGCAGCGTCGACGGCAGGCCGGCAGGAATCACCGGCAGCACCGCGTTCTCCGGCAGCGGGCTCGCTTCGGCCGTGAACATGGCCGCCGGTTTGCCCAGCAGGACGGCCAGTGCATGTTCGTTCTGCACGCGCTGGCGTTGCAGGCCGATGGCTTCGGCACGCGCCACCGACAGTTCGGTGCTCGCCCGCGCCAGGTCGAATTCGCCGATGTCGCCATTGTCGAAGCGGCTCTGGTTGACCTTCACGCTCTGGGCGCGCAAGTCCACCGTGCGCGCCAGGCTGGCCAGTTCGGCGTCGGTTTCGCGCAGGCGGAAGTAGGTTTGCGCCACGTCGGCCTGCAGCGACAGCAGCACCGACTTGTAGGTCGCTTCGGACGCCGCGGCGTCGGCCTGCGATGCGCTGACGTTCGCCCCTATCCGGCCGAACAGGTCGACCTCGTAGCTGGCCGACAGCCTGGCCTGGTAGGACCTGGCCGGCGCAATGCCTTCCGCGCCGCTGCGCTGCACGCCCAGTCCCGCGCCAACTTGCGGCATGCGGTCCGCTTCGGCCAGGCCGGCCAGCGCCCTGGCCTGCTTGACGCGGGCCGCGGCCACGGCCAGGCTGGCGTTGGCGCGGGTGGCTTCGTCGATCAGGCTGGTCAGCACCGGATCGTTGAACGCCAGCCACCAGGCGCCACGCGCCTGCGCTTCGGCCGGCTGGCCCACTTTCCAGGTGGTGCCGTCGGGCGCTTCCTTGAAGGCGGACGGCATGTCGACCGGAGGCGCCTTCAGTTCGGGCACGGTGCTGCATGCCACCAGCAGCAGTGCCGCCAGCAGCGGCGCCACGCGCTTTGCAAATGTGTTCATCAGATGGCTCCTTCGATTTTCAGTTCAGCCGGCGCAGCGATGGCGCTGCGGCTGTCGAGTTTTTTCGCGAACGTGCGCAGCAGGACGTAGAACACCGGCGTCAGGAACAGGCCGAAGAAGGTCACGCCCAGCATGCCGCCGAATACCGCCACGCCCATCGCATGGCGCATTTCGGATCCGGCGCCGCTCGAGAACACCAGGGGCACCACGCCCATGATGAAGGCGATCGACGTCATCAGGATAGGACGCAGGCGCAGGCGGCACGCTTCCAGCGCGGCTTCGACGACGCTGCGGCCATGGTCTTCCAGTTCACGCGCAAACTCCACGATCAGGATGGCGTTCTTCGAGGCCAGCCCCACCAGCACGAACAGCGCGATCTGGGTGAAGATGTTGTTGTCGCCACCGGTCAGCTTGACGCCGACCAGCGCGCACAGGATCGACATCGGCACGATCAGGATCACGGCCAGCGGCAGCGTCCAGCTTTCGTATTGCGCGGCCAGCACCAGGAACACCAGCAGCACGCACAGCGGGAACACCAGCACCATCGTATTGCCGGACAAGATCTCCTGGTAGGTCAGGTCGGTCCATTCGAAGGTCACGCCTTTCGGCAGTACTTCGGCGGCGATCTTTTCCAGCGCGGCCTGGGCCTGGCCGGACGACACGCCAGGCGCGGCGCCGCCATTGATCTCGGCCGACACATAGCCGTTGTAGCGCTGCACGCGGTCCGGGCCATAGCTGTCCTTGACCCGCATCAGCGACGACAGCGGGATCATTTCGCCCTTGTCGTTGCGGACCTTGAGCTGGGCGATCTGGTCGGCGTGCGAGCGGAACTGCGCGTCAGCCTGGACCCGTACCTGGTAGGTGCGGCCGAACTGGTTGAAGTCGTTCACGTACAGGGAACCCAGGTTGATCTGCAAGGTCTGGTAAATGGTCGCCAGCGGCACGCCCAATTGCTTGGCCTTGACCCGGTCCACGTCGGCGAACAGCTGCGGCACGTTGATCTGGAAACCGGAAAACACGCCGGCCAGCTGCGGGTTCTGCCAGGCCTTGGCCTGCAGCGCCTGCACTGCCTGGTACAGCTCGTCGTAGCCGACGTTGGCGCGGTCTTCCACCATCATCTTGAAGCCGCCGATGGTACCCAGGCCGTTCACCGGCGGCGGCGGGAACACCATGATGAAGGCATCCTGGATCACGCCCAGGCGCTTGTTGATCTCGGCGGCGATCTCGGGGCCGGACTGGCCCTTGCCGGTACGCTGGTCGAAGGGCTTGAGCGACGTGAACACGATGCCGGCGTTCGGCGCATTGGTAAAGCCGTTGATCGACAGGCCGGGGAAAGCGATCGACGATTCAACACCCGGCACCTTGGAGGCGATGTCGGACATGGTGCGGATCACTTTCTCGGTACGGTCGAGAGATGCGGCGTCCGGCAGCTGGGCGAAGCCCACCAGGTATTGCTTGTCCTGGGCCGGCACGAAGCCGCTCGGCACGGCCTTGAACATGAACACGGCGGCGATACCCAGCAGCACGTACACCGCCACGGCCATGCTCTTGCGCTTCAATACGCCATTGACGCCGCTTTCGTAGCGGGTCGATGCGCGGCCGAAGAAGCGGTTGAACCAGCCGAAGAAGCCGCCGAAGACCTTGTCCATGCCGCGCGTCAGCGCATCCTTCGGCGCATCGTGCGGTTTCAGCAAGGCGGCAGCCAGGGCCGGCGACAGCGTCAGCGACGAGAAGGCAGAGATCACGGTCGAAATGGCGATCGTCAGCGCGAACTGGCGATAGAACTGGCCCGACAGGCCCGAAACAAAGGCAATCGGTACGAACACGGCGCACAGCACCAGCGCGATGGCGATGATCGGACCGGAGACTTCTTTCATGGCCTGGATGGTGGCGTCGCGCGGCGTGAGGCCCGCTGCGATATTGCGTTCCACGTTTTCCACCACCACGATGGCGTCATCGACCACGATACCGATGGCCAGCACAAGACCGAACAGCGACAGGGTATTGATCGAAAAACCGAATCCGAGCATGACGGCGAAGGTACCGATGATCGATACCGGCACGGCTACCAGCGGAATGATCGATGCGCGCCAGGTTTGCAGGAAGATGATCACCACCAGCACTACCAGCGCCACCGCTTCGAGCAGGGTGTGGATCACGGCGCGGATCGATTCGCGCACGAACTGGGTCGGGTCGTAGACCACGCTGTAGTCGACGCCTTCCGGGAAGTCCTTTTTCAGTTCCGCCATCTTGGCGCGCACGTCGGCCGACAGTTGCAGCGCGTTGGCATTCGGTGCTTCGAAAATGGGAATCGCGGCGGCCGACTTGTTGTTCAGGAGCGAACGCAGCGAATACGAGTTCGAGCCCAGTTCAAGGCGCGCCACGTCCTTCAGGTGCGTGATGGCGCCGTCGGCGCCGGTGCGCACGATGATGTCGCCAAATTCCTCGACCGTGGTCAGGCGGCCCTGGGTATTGACGGTCATCTGGAAGTCGGCGTCCTTCGATGGCGAAGCGCCGACCACGCCGGCGGCGACCTGCACGTTCTGTTCGCGCACTGCCGCCACCACGTCCGGCGCGGTCAGGCCGCGCGCGGCGACTTTTTGCGGATCGAGCCAGACGCGCATGGCGTAGTCGCCCGCGCCGAACAGCTGCACTTCACCCATGCCGGGAAGGCGGGCCAGCTGGTCCTTCACGTTCAGCACCGCGTAGTTGCGCAGATAAACGTCGTCATAACGACCGTTTGGCGAAACCAGGTGGACCACCATGGTCAGGTTGGGCGAACTCTTGACGGCGGTAACGCCGATCTGGCGCACCTCTTCCGGCAGGCGCGGCAAGGCGCGCTGGATGCGGTTCTGCACCTGCGACTCGGCCTGTTCGACATTGGTGCCGACCTTGAAGGTGACGGTCAGCGCCAGCGAACCGTCGGACGTGGACTGCGAAGACATGTACAGCATGTTCTCGGTGCCGTTGATCTGCTCTTCCAGGGGAGCGGCCACGGTTTCGGCGATCACTTTCGGGTTGGCGCCAGGGTACTGGGCCCGCACGACGATCGACGGCGGCACCACGTCGGGGTATTCCGAGATGGGCAGCGCGAAGATCGACAGCAATCCGGCCACGAAAATGATGATCGACAGGACGGCCGCGAAAATGGGCCGGTCGATGAAAAAGCGGGAGAAGTTCATGTTCTTATTCCTTTGCCTGTGCCGCTGCGGCTGCGAGCTTCACGTCTTTGCCGTCGTCCTGCATCGCCACGACCTGCGCGGTAACGGGAGCGCCGGGCTGCACGCGCTGCAGGCCATTGACGACGATTTTTTCACCGGGACGGATGCCGTTGCGCACCACGCGCAGGCCTTCGTGGACGGGGCCGAGCGTGACGTTGCGGTATTCGGCCTTGCTGTCGGCGGTGACCACATACACGTATTTGCGATTCTGGTCGGTGCCCACGGCGCGGTCGCTGATCAGGATCGCCTTCGTTTGCGCCGCATCGTTGCCGCCCAGCTGAACGCGGGCGAACAGGCCGGGCACCAGCGTGTTGTCGCTGTTGTCGAAGGTGGCGCGCATGCGCACGCTGCCGGTATTGGCATCGAGCCGGTTGTCGACGAATTCGAGCTTGCCTTCGTGCGGGAAGCCCGTTTCGTTGGCCAGGCCCACTTTCACGGTGACGGGCGTGCCCTTCTGCGCCACGCGGCCCACGCGCAGGTAGGTGTCTTCGTCGCCGTCGAAGGTGGCGTAGATCGGGTTGTTCGACACCACCGACGTCAGGACCACGGCGCCGTCGACCAGGTTACCCGTGGTGACTTCGGCCTTGGATACGCGCCCGCTGATGGGCGAATGCACGCGCGTGTACGACAGGTTCAGGCGCGCGGCGTCGGCAGATGCCTGGGCGGCGCGCACATTGGCGTCGAGTTCCTTCAGCCCGGAAGCCTTCTCGTCGAATTCGCGCTGGGCGATGGCCTTGTCGGCCAGCAGGCGCTCGGCGCGGACCAGTTCCAGCTTGGCCAGTTCGGCGCGGGCGCGGGCCGAACCGGCGGCGGCGTCAGCGCGGTTGGCTTCAGCCTGGAAGGGGCGCGGATCGATCTCGAACAGGACGTCGCCTTTTTTCACGACGCTGCCCGGCTTGAAATTGACCGAGGTGATGAAGCCGCCCACGCGCGACCGGATTTCCACCCGTTCCACCGCTTCCAGGCGGCCCGAAAACTCCTGGGTTTCGCTGATCGCGCGTTCGATGACCACGGCGGCCGTGATCGGCGGCCCGGCAGGCGCGGCGGCCGCAGGCTTGGAATTCGCGTTGTCGCAACCCGGCAGCGCGATGGCCGCCAGTCCCGCCAGAGCCATGGCCGCGAGCAGCGGACGGGCAAATAATTTATTGGATTTCATACGATTCCTTTTCTTGATGAAAATTATTAATGATTCAGGCGGTAGAACGACCTGCGGCAAAGCAAAAGGCAAAAGGGGTCCGTACGCTGCGGCGAGAGGCTCAGCGCAGCTGCACGGGTTTAACGGTGGTGATAGTCAGTTCAGGACGGCTGTCGGTCGTCCAGGGTCAGCAAAAAGTTGCCGATTTCCTGCAAGGCGGCCGCCTGGCAGGCACATTCATTGCGGGCTTCGGCATCCGGCAGGTTGTCGGCCGGCATACGCTTGAGCGTGGTCGTCACGCCGGCGGCGGTCAGCTTGGCGCCATATTGCTCCGCTTCGTCGCGCAGCGGATCGTCTTCGGCCGACAGGATCAGGGCCGGCGGCAGGTTCTTCATGCGGCTCGACTGCAGCGGCGATGCGTAAGGGTGGCTGCGGTCGGCGGCATTGGGCAGGTAACCACGGTAGCTGGCGGCGCAGGTATCGGCCACGCCGGCCGCGTTCGCGTCCTGCTTCAATTCGCGCATGGAGCAGGTGGACAGGCCGGGGTCGAGCATGGGCATGATCAGGATCTGGCCGGCCAGCGGCGGCGCACTGCGGTCGCGCGCCATCAGGGTGCACACGGCAGCCAGGTTGGCCCCGGCTTCGATGCCCGCCACGACCAGGCGCTTGCCGGTCCAGCCCAGCTTGGCCTTGTTCTTCTTGGCCCATAGCAGCACGGCGTGCGCATCCTCGGCGGCGGCCGGGAACGGCCGTAGGGTGGCCAGGGTATAGCACGACGCCAGCACCAGCTGCTGCTGCGAGCAGCTGGCCAGGTGGCGCAGGAACTGGTCCGCTTCATCCAGGTCGCCGCCCACGAAGCCGCCGCTGTGGAAGAACACGATCAGCCCGTCGCGCTTGGCGCCTGCTGCGCCGCCCGCATACAGGCGCGCCGCCAGCATGCCTTCGGCGCCGCCCACTTCCAGGTCGCGGATCGTCAGGTCGGCCGGCATCGTCATTGCGGGTCCGCCTCTTTCTGCTCTTCCGGCGCAAGCAGGCCGTCGAACAGGTCATGTGCGAGTGCATCAAAACCCACGCTTTCGGCGTGCGAGGCTTGCGGGAACTGGTCGGCGTAAACGCTGCCGACCATGGTGATGGCGGCCAGCGTGAGCATGACTGCTCCGATGATTCCATTTTGATAACGCATGATCAGCACCCCTTTCCTTCCCATAAGCCACATCATCTTGATGCAGTACGATCACTTTAAACTTGTTCTACAATCTGATAAATAGTGCAAGCGCGAATTGATTGTTCAGAAATCCGAACAATAAGGAGTTTTATGAATAAACTGCAAGCGATGGAAGTGTTCGTGCAAGTGGTGGACGCCGGTGGCTTTACCCGTGCCGCAGAGAACATGCAGCTGCCGAAAGCGACCGTATCGACCCTGGTCCAGCAACTGGAACTGACCCTGGCGGTCAAGCTGCTGCACCGCACAACGCGCCAGGTCAGCGTCACGTCGGACGGGGCCGCTTACTACGAACGCTGCCTGCGCATCCTGTCGGACGTGCGCGAAGCCGAAGAATCGCTCTCGGCCAACCGCGCCTCGCCCAGCGGCCGGCTGCGGGTCGACGTCTCGGCCGGCATCGCCAATGAAGTGCTGATCCCCGCCCTGCCCTCGTTTTTCGACCGCTACCCGGATATCCGGCTCGACCTGGGCTGCGGCGACCGCCAGGTGGACCTGATCGAAGAAGGCGTCGATTGCGCCATCCGCGGCGGCAACCTGCCCGACTCGGCCCTGATCGCGCGCCGCGTGGGCGTGCTCAATTTCGTCACCTGCGCCACCCCGGGCTACCTGGACAAGCACGGACGGCCGCGGCATCCGCACGACCTGCAGCGCCACAAGTGCATCAACTATTTTTCATCCAAGACCGGCAAAACCTTCGAGTGGGATTTCGTGCGCGGCGATGAAACCATCATGGTGGCCACGCCGGCCTGCCTGGCCATCAACGACGGCAATGTGTACGCCACGGCCGGCCTGCACGGCCTGGGCATCATGCAGATGGCCAGCTTCCAGGTCGAGTCGCTGATCGCCAGCGGGCGCCTGGAAGCGGTGCTGCAGGACTGGACCAGTTTGCCGCTGCCGATCAACGTGGTGTACCCTCAGAACCGCCATTTGTCGGCCAAGGTGCGCGTGTTCGTCGAATGGGTGGCCGAACTGTTCATGACGCTTCCCGACCTGCAGCTGAAAAAGGACTGATATGGAGAACATCGTCTTCCTGGACCGCGACACCCTGCGTGCCACGGTGCGCCGGCCCGCCTGCGAACATGCGTGGACCGAATACCCTGCCACCGCGCCGGGCGAGGTGGTCGCACGCCTGCAAGGCGCCACCATCGCCATCACCAACAAGGTGCCCTTGCGCGCGGCCGACATCGCGCAACTGCCGCAACTGAAGATGGTGGCCATCGCCGCCACCGGCGCCGACAATGTCGACCTGGCGGCCTGCCGCGAGCGTGGCATCCTGGTGTCGAACATTCGCAACTACTCGCTGGTATCGGTGCCCGAACATGTGTTCACGCTGATCCTGGCGCTGCGCCGCAAGCTGCTCGACTACCGCGCCGACGTCATCGCCGGGCGCTGGCAGGACTCGCCCCGTTTCTGCCTGCTGGACCATCCGATCGCCGACCTGGGCGGCAGCCGGCTGGGCATCGTCGGCTACGGCGCGCTGGGGCGCAAGGTCGCCGCCATCGGGCGCGCCTTCGGCATGCAGGTCGCGGTGGCCACCCGTTCGCCGGTGGACGACGCCGCCGTCACGGTGCTGCCGCTGGCGGAACTGCTGGCCACGTCCGACGTGGTCAGCCTGCACCTGCCGCTCTCCGCACAGACCCGCAACCTGATCGCCGCGGCCGAACTGGCCGGCATGAAACCGGGCGCGCTGCTGATCAACACGGCGCGCGGCGGCCTGGTCGACGAAGCGGCGCTGGCGCAGGCGTTGCGCGACGGCGTCATCGGCGGCGCCGGCTTCGACGTCCTGAGCCAGGAACCGCCGGTCGACAGCAATCCGCTGCTCGCGCCCGGCATCCCGAACTTCATCCTGACCCCGCACGTGGCCTGGGCCAGCGCCGGGGCCATGCAAACCCTGGCCGATATGCTGGTCGACAATATTGACGCTTTCACCAATGGGGCACCCTTGAACAAAATGTAAACCTATACAATTAGCAAGACTTACAGTATGCGCATGAAAACACGTTCAAGGTACGGCCGACGACATGCTTTACGCGGTCCGCATTGACACGCCGTCCACCACGGCGCCCTTGACCATCAACACGCCGGTGCATGCGATCCACGATGCCCACGGCGCACTGACCGGCTTCCTGGTGCGGAACGGCCAGCGGATCGAACGGGTCGACGCCAGTTTCGCCAATCCGGTCACCATGTTCACGCTTGGCGGCCCCGACCTGCGCTCGCTCGCGCATGCAGGGGTACAGGAAAACACCTGGAACTTCAGCTCCGGCGGCAAGGTCCATGCCTTCGATGCCAGCGGCGATGCGGGCGCGCCCGACCTGGTACTGACGCTGGCCAGCGGCGAGACCGGCGAGCAGGCACTGGCTACCGATACGCAGGAGAGCTTCATCGCGGTCAGGACCGGTACGGCGAGCATGCGTGTGATGCGCTACGAACTGGCGACCAGGACCACCGGCACGGCAGGCAGCGCCGACTACGGCAGGATGCACCTCACACCCACCAGGGTGGTGCTGCGCGACTTGCTGAACGGCGCGGTAGCCACATTCCCGCGCGCCGGCGGCGATACGCAGGAAATCATGGCGCCATCCCCGCTTGCCGGCGACGGCAGCGTGACCGTCGCGGGCGAGCGCATCTGGCTGCACTTTCGCAGCGCCCGCAAGGTCGTCAGTGTCATGAGCGACGGCCGCGACGCACTGAACTTCCCCGGTGCCGTGCAAGCCGGATGCGCCATCGACTGGCGCAATGCCTGCGACAGTATCCTGGTCGTCGACGGCAACCACTTGAAAGCGTTCGATGGCAGCAGCGGCGCCTTCCAGCGCGACTACGGCAGCCTGCCCGCGAAACACGCCGGCAAGCTGAACATGATCACGCTGACGCCCCACGTCGTCCCGGGCTATGGGGCCGTGCTGACCGTCATGGATCAAGAGAGCTTCATGCAATTCCCGCTATCGAGCTATTTGTTCATCGCCGGCCAGACTGGCCTGATTCCACTGTCCGCGCCATGACGTGCCATCGACCGCCCCGGCATCAGGCAAGTCAGTTTTTGATGTATTTTATTTAATGTTTTTCATTTAATCCTGTAAAATTGTTAACATCATCTACAGGAAACTCATGAAAACCAAGTTCAGCATCGCCGTCGCACTCGCCCTTCCATTGCTGCTGGCCGGCTGCGGCGGTTCCCAGCCCGCCGACAAAGCAGCAGTCACTGCCGGCGTCTCGCAGCACAGCGCCGTGGTCGTCGCCGATTATCACGACGTCGTCCAGCGTACCTACGTCGCTTTTTACGGCCGTCCCGCCGATCCGGCCGGCCTGCAATACTGGGCCAATGCCTTCCACACCTACCAGCTCCCGCAGACCGTCAGCGGGCTCAACGCCGCCTACGCGACCGATACCACGGTGCGCATGTTCGTCGACGCCTTCGGCAACAGCGACGAATCGCAGGCGCTTTACCCGGGCGACAACAGCGCCTTCATCAGCGCCATTTACCGCAACCTGTACAGCCGCGAACCGGATGCCGGCGGCAAGGCATTCTGGGTCGACGTGCTCGACCGGGGTGTCATGACGCGCCCCACGGCCGCGCTGTGGATCATGAGCGGCGCGCAGTCGACCGACATCACCATCATCAACAACAAGGTGGCCGTTGCCGCCGCCTTCACCACGGCGATCGATTCGCCGCTCGGACAATCTGCCTATAGCGGCATGGATGCATCGGCTGTCGTGCGCGAGATGCTGGCCGGCGTGGGCCTGGACACCAACCCGGGCAATTTCCCCGGCCTCGCCAGCACCATCGCGCAACTGGCCAATGCCTGCGGCTGGGCCGGTTGCAATTCGACCCGCTACCTGGCCTTCATCTACGGCGGCATGGACGAAGGTTATGCCAGCCTGGGCCTGGTATCGACGTCGGGCGGGACGGCCTTCGCCACCTCACCCGGCGTGCCTGGCCACCTGGCCGACTACCTGGTGGGCGGCACGATCACGGACAACGTCGCCTCGAACTACTATTTGCACAGCATGATCGCGTGGAAGGGCAATCGCCTGTACCGCCAGAAACTGGTCGGCTATGGCGGCCTGCCCACCGCGGCCATCGTCTCGACGCTGAACCTCGACGACGTGTGCAGCGAATACAGCGAAGAAAACATGGACGCCTACGACCTGGTGTCGCCACCGCTGTCCTATGAAATCTACCGCGGCAAGGGCGCCGACGCCCAGTGTTCCACCGACGACGACCCTTTCTTTGCCGTGCGCATGGACATGGCGCCGACCACGCCTGCGCTCATCGTCGACCAGCCGCTGCACGGAATCCACAACAATGTCGGCGGCCTGACCGGCTTCCTGGTCCGCAATGGCCAGTCGGTCCGGCGCGTGGACCGCAACTTCACCAATCCCGTCACCATGTTCACCCTGCCGGCGGCGGACCTGGCATCGATGGATCACGCTGGCGAGCAGTCCAATACCTGGCTGTTCACGTCGGGCGGCAAGGTGTACGCCTTCAATGCCAGCGGCGCCGCCGGCCAGCCGGCCGCCATCCTGACGCTGGGCACGGACGAAACGGTCGACGAAACCCTGTCGAACGATACCCAGGACGTGTTCTTCACCGTGCGGACCGGCGCCAATGCGGTCCGCGTGATGCGCTACAACCTGGCCGCCGGCAGCACCAGCACGGTCGGCAACGTGACGCTGGCCGGCTTCGGCAGCGCCACGATGTCGCTGACGGCGACCCGCGTCGTGATCGTCAACAGCGCCACCGGCGCCGTGTACTCGCTGCCGCGCAGCGGCGGCAGCGCGCTGGAAATCCAGCCCGGCACGATGAGCTTCAATTACGCCTTCGCCACCGTGGTCGGCGAACGCATCTGGCTGCATTACCTCACCGGCGCGAAGGTCGTCAGCGTCAATAGCGACGGCAGCGGCGTCCTCAATTTCGCGGGCGCCTACCAGGCCGGCTGCGTCATGAGGAATACCTCGCCGGTCGTCAACACCACCAATATCTGCGACCATATCCTGATGGTCGAAGGCGACATCCTGCGCGAATACGATGGCCTGACCGGCGCGCTCAGGCTGGCCTACGGCAGCCTGCCGGCCACCGCGGCGGGCGAGCGCAGCATGTATGCGCTGACCGCCTATGCCCTCGCCGGCCAGGGCGCGGTGCTCACGCGCGTGAACGCCAACCTGGAAACCTACGATACCGGCACGGTCTCGAGCTACTACTTCAAGGTGGGCCAGGCCGGCCTGACGCCGCTGGTCGTGCAGTAACTAGCCCGCCGCCGCGATCCGCAGCGGCAGGTCGAGGAAGAAGGCGGTGCCGCCGCGCGGGCCGCTTTCCACCCACACCTGGCCTTCGAGCAGCGAGGTGACGATGTTGTAGCTGATATTGAGGCCCAGGCCCGAGCCGCCCTGCCCCATCTTGGTGGTGAAGAAGGGGTCGAAAATGCGGGCCTGGTGCTCGGGCGCGATGCCGCGCCCGTTGTCGCGAAATTCGATCAGCACCCTTCCCGCCTGCGGACAGCGCGCCGACAGGCGCATCGTGCCGCCGGTTCCGGGGTCGAAGGCATGCAGCATGGCGTTGTTGATGAAGTTGATGATCACCTGGCCGTACGATCCCGGGTAGCTGTCCATGTCGATATCGTCCGGCATGTCCACCTCGATCGTGTGGCCCGACTTGCGCACCTGGTTCATCATGGTGGCCACAATCTCGTGGGTGGCCACATCGAGCTTGAAGCGGCGCCGCTGGCGCTGGTCTGGTCGACCGCCACCTGCTTGAAGCTGTTGACCAGGTCGGCCGCGCTGAGCAGGCTGCGCATGATCAGGGCCGACACTTCCTGCGACGCCCCGATGAATCCTTCCAGCTCCGAGCGGCGCAGGTTCTGCCCGCTGACCTTCTTCGCCATCTCCTCGGTCTTTTCCTGCAGCGTACTGGCCATCAGCAGGCTGTTGCCGATCGGCGTATTGAGTTCGTGCGCCACGCCGGCCACCAGCGAGCCCAAGGCCGCCAGCTTTTCCTGGGCCACCAGCTGGGCCTGGGTATCCTGCAGCTGGCGGTAGGCCTCGGCATTGTCGAAGGCCACGCCCACGTACGAGGCCAGGGTGCGCAGCATGTCGAGGTGGAAGCGCTCGTAGGCATGCTGGCGGTAGCTGTGGACCGTGACCACGCCCAGCATGCGCCCGTTCACCGAGATCGGCGCATACAGCAGCGAGCGCGGCGCGGTCGGCAGCGAACCGTCGTCGAGGGTGCCCATGTTGTCGGTGCCGGTGGTCAGCGCCAGGTCGTCGATGTAGCGCGAGTATTCCAGTTCGAGGTCGTTGATGTAGACCTCGCGCTGGTTGACGATGCACCACACGGCCAGCTGGTTCGGCGCCTTCATGCTGCGCGAGTATGGCGCGTAGCGCTTGCCGCGTTCGATCGCGAAGGGATAGTCGATCACCTCGCGTTCGGGGCGGTACACCCCGATGCCGAAGACGCTGGCGTCCATCAGCTGGTCGACATGCTCGTACAGCATCAGCATGATCGATTCGCTATCGAGGTTGGCGGTCAGCTTGCGCCCGATTTCCGAGAGCAGCGAGATGTTCCGGTGCGCCACCTCCACCTCATGCTTCTGGCGCTCCACCGATTCCTTTTCCAGCTGCAGTTCGGCGGTGCGCGCGCCCACCTGCTGCTCTAGCAGCGTCCTGGTGCTGACCAGGCGGCCGATGCGCATGTGGTACAGGGCATAGCCCAGCGTGAGCACGAGCGCGGCCACCAGCGCCCGGAACCAGGTGGTCTTCCACACCGGCGGCAGGATATTGATGCGCAGGGTGGCAGGTTCGGCCAGCCACACGCCGTCCTTGCTGCCGGCGCGCACCCGGAACACGTAGTTGCCGGGATCGAGATTGGTGTAGGTGGCAAAGCGCTTGCCGGCGGTGGTGTTGACCCAGCCCTGGTCGAAGCCTTCGAGCTGGTAGGCATACATATTGCGTCCGGGGTCGGCGAAGTGGAGCGCGGCGAATTCGAGCGAGAGCACCGAATCGCGGTGGGTCAGGGTGATTTCCCGCGCATCCTGGATCGGCCCGCGGAACGGCACGCCCGCCAGGATCTGGTTGGCGCGCAGCGAACGGTTGAAGATCAGGAAATCGGTGATCATCACCACCGGCGGATAGGGGTTTTCCAGGATCGCGGCCGGCAGGAAGGTGGTCATGCCATTGATGCCGCCAAAACTGAGGCGCCCGTTCGGCATGCGCAGCGCCGCGCCCACGAAAAAGGAACCGTCGGTCAGGCCATCCTTGGAGGTGAAATTCTTGAACTGGCCGCTGGCCGGATCGAGGCGCGAGATGCCGGCCGTGCTGCTGATCCACAGCTTGCCGCTGTCTTCTTCCAGGATGGCGCCGATCGGATCGGCCGCGCGGTTGCCGGTCAGCGGAAAATAGCGGAAGCGCAAGCGCGCGCCGTCGCCCGGCTCGACCCGGTGCAAGCCGCCGGCCGTGCCCACCCAGAACTGGCCCGTGGACGACTCGAACAGGCTGTAGATGCGGCTGTGGCGCAGGCTGACCGGGTCGGCCCGGTCATGGAAATAATGGGTGAACTTGCCGCTGGCCGGGTCGTAGCGGTTCAGGCCATTGTCGGTGCCGATCCAGACCACGCCCTTGCGGTCTTCCAGGATGGAAAAGCCGCGGTCGTCCGACAGGCTGCCCGGATCGCGCGCGTCATGGGTCCAGCGCTTGACGATGCCCTTGCCCGGATCGAGCAGGTGCACCCCGCCGCGCGTGACCACCCACAGCAGGCCGCCGCGGTCGAACATCAGGCGCTGGACAAAATTGCCGTTCGCTTCCGCGCCCAGCGGCACGCGCGTGAACACGCCCTTGCGCGGGTCCATCCATGCCAGCCCGGTCGGGGTGCCGACCCACAGGCGCCCGCCCCCCGTTTCCAGCGCGGTGACCATGTTGTCGATCAGGCCGGCCGGATTGCGCGGATCGTGGCGCAGCACGCTGGCCTTGCCGGTTTCCGGATCGAACAGGTTCAGGCCGCCGCCGGTGGTGCCCAGCCACATGCGCCCGCCCGCATCGGGGGCCAGCGAACGGACGATATTGCTGCTGATGCTGGCCGCGTCGCCCGGCGTGTGCGTGATGCGCTCGAAGCCGCCGCTGGCCAGGTCGGCACGATTGGCGCCCCCGAAGGTGCTGCCTGCCCACAGCGTGCCGGTACGGTCGACCAGCACCGAGACGATCTGGTTGTTCGACAGCGAATGGCGGTCCAGCGGCTGGTAGCGATAGCTGAAGAAGGGGCCGCCGGCCACGCTGCGCCATTTCAGGCCGTCGACGTCGGTCCCGGCCCACAGGTTGCCATCCTTGTCGTGGTACAGGGTCATGACCTGGCCGGCCGCCATGCCGTCGGCGGCCGCCAGCAGGCGCCGTGCGGGCGCCGCCCCTGCCAGGTTCCATTCTTCGAGGCCGGCGCCGGTACCGACCCACAGCACGCCTTGCGGCGAAAACGACAGCGCCAGCACGCGGTTGCGCGCCGCCCCCGCGGCCGGCGACAGCGCATGGCGGGTAAAGCGCTTGCCGTCGGGCGCGAGCCGGTGCAGGCCGTCGGTGGTGCCCACCCACAGGCTGCCGTCGGCGCCGCGCGCGAGCGCATTGACCCGGTTGTCGCCCAGGCTGGCGGGGTCGTTCGGGTCATGCCGCAAGGTGGTGAAGCTGCCGCTGGCGGGGTCGAAATGGCGCAAGCCTTCCTGGGTGCCCAGCCACAGGCCCTGCTTGCCGTCGCCGACGATGGCCGACACGATGCGCCCGCTGTCGTAGTGGATGAACTTCTGGCTGCTGCGATCGTAGCGGGTCAGGCCGCCCTTGGTGCCGAACCACAGGCGCCCCAGGCCATCCTCGAAGGAAGCCGACACATAGTTGTCGTTGATGCTGGCCGGGTCGGCCGGATCGTTCTTGTAGACCGTCATCCGGTAGCCGTCGTAGCGGCCCAGGCCGGCCTGGGTGCCGAACCACATGAAGCCCTGGCGGTCCTGGATGATGTTGAGCACCGATTCCTGCGGCAAGCCCTGGTCCAGGCCCAGTTTCTCGAAGCGCAGGCTGCGCGCCGGCGCGGCCGCGGCACATGCGCAGGCGAGCGCCAGCGCGGCCGCGGCGACCAGGCTGCGGCCGGAGAAACAGCGCTGGATCCAGGCCGGCAAAGGCATAGCAGACACTCCCGACATCGAACGTCTTAATCTACCAGAAACAAATTATCTTTGAAGAAATTTCACAAAAAGGGGAAGAAAAGCCGGGGCGCGGGCTGGACAAATGTCGGGCCCGCCCCTACAATGCTGCTTCTTCGCGGGGGAGCAAGTCTCCCGGGTCGATGGCAACGCGTAGCAGGCCCAGGAGTCGGGAAATTCGGACTTCCGGGAATGAAACAAAGCTGCTATAATGCTTGCTTTCGCGGCTGTAGCTCAGCTGGATAGAGTACTTGGCTACGAACCAAGGGGTCGTGGGTTCAATTCCTGCCAGCCGCACCAAAATTCGTAAGACGAAAGGCCTGAAGAGCGATCTTCAGGCCTTTTTTCTTTACCGGATCAAAAGAAACCGACGGGGGCCGAAACCGACGGGGGCCAGGCCTGACATCCGGACACGAGCCCGGCTGTTTCCACACATGGGCTCGTGTCCGGATGTCAGGCCTGGCCCCCGCCGAATCGGTGACTTGGCGGTTTGCCGATCACCTGCTATAATCTTGCTTTCGCGGCTGTAGCTCAGCTGGATAGAGTACTTGGCTACGAACCAAGGGGTCGTGGGTTCAATTCCTGCCAGCCGCACCAAAATTCGTAAGACGAAAGGCCTGAAGAGCAATCTTCAGGCCTTTTTTCTTTGCCGCCCCGCTTTTTTCTCTGGCGGGCTCTGCAAAGGACAACGACGCGTGTTCTTGTAGGCCCAGGCCTACAGATAAGTGGATCAAGCGTCAATCTTTTCAACATGGCAATGCCATCCGGGGCCGTTCTCCTATGAGGACGCGCACAAACTGCCTATCCCATCAGCATCAAATTACGGCCGGAATTTCCGGCCGCCGTTGTGCGCACGCAGCGCGGAAACGGTGATTTTGAACGGCCATTTGCTAGCATGAAGTTCCCCGATTCCCGATAACCAGGCCGCTCGATGCGGCTGTTTACTAACGAGGTAAGCCATGAAAAATGCAAAAAACCTGCTTGCGGCGCTGGCGCTCGCAGGCGCCACCCTGGCCGCGCCCGCGGCGTATGCCGACGATATCTCCAACGGCCCCCAGGCCCTGGCGATTCTCGACAATAGCGCCTATTTCGGCGACTCCTTTGCCATGAACAATAGCGGTGATACCTTCATGGATCACTTCACCTTCATGGTCATCGCGGCGCACGATCTGGACGCCATCGTCTCGTCCATCAGCCGCACCGCCGCGACCGGGCTCGACATCACCGGACTCGACCTGTACACCTCCACCGGCACCCTGGTCAGCTCCGGCTCCATGGTCAGCACCGGCGTGCGCGACGTCTGGACCCTGTCGGCCGACGCCCTGGCCGTGGGCCAGTACTACATCCAGGTCAGCGGTTCGCTGGTATCGAACACCTCGGGCAGCTTCGGCGGTTCGGTCATGCTCAATCCGGTGCCGGAACCGGAAACCTACGGCATGCTGCTGGCCGGCCTGGGCCTGGTCGGCTTCCTGGCACGGCGCCGCAAGGCGGCCAACCAGGCCTGATCCGCCCGCCAGCCCCCGGCGCAACGGAAGTCCGCGGACTTCCGTTTTTTTAATGCCTGGCCTTCTTGATGATGGCCTTGTTGCCCAGGATTTCCTCGATCTGTTCGAAGCGCACCGGCTTGACCATGTGGTGGTCGAAACCGGCCTCGAACGCCAGCTGGCGGTCTTTTTCCTGGCCCCAGCCGGTGACGGCGATCAGCATGGTGATCGCGCCGCAATTGAGGCGCCGTATGCCGCGCGCCAGGTCGTAGCCCGACATTTGCGGCAGGCCGATGTCGAGGAAGGCATAGTCCGGGCAGAAACGGGCCGCCGCCGTCAGCGCGTCGGGCCCGTTGTGGGTGATCACCACGCTGTGCCCCATGGCCGAGAGCAGCGCGCCGATGCTGTTGACGAAGTCGACATTGTCGTCGGCCAGCAGGATGCGGTAGGTTTCCGTGCTCATGAAGGCGGCCGGGGTGGTCTTGGCCGGCAGCTCCGGCGCCACCACGATCGGCAGCTTCACCACGAATTCGCTGCCGCGCCCGATGCCGCCGCTGCGCGCTTCGATCGTGCCGCCGTGCAGCTCGACCAGGCGGCGCGCCAGCGACAGGCCCACGCCCAGGCCCGCATTGGTGCGCTCGAGCGTGGAATCGACCTGGACGAACATGTCGAACACGTGCTGCAGCATGTCGGGCGCGATGCCGATGCCATTGTCGGTCACGGCGACGACCAGGTTGCGGTCCTCGACCCGGGCCGACAGGCTGACCCGCCCTCCCCGGTTGGTGTACTTGGCGGCATTGTTGAGCAGGTTCGACAGGATCTGGGCCAGGCGCGTGGCATCGCCATGCAGGAACACGGGCCGGTCGGGCAGCGCGATCACCAGTTCGTGGCCATGCAGCTCGATATACGAGCGCACCACTTCCAGCGCATCGTTGACCACCGCCTTCAATTCCACCCGGCCCATCTTGATGGCGAACTTGCCGGTATTGATGCGCGACACGTCGAGCAAGTCGTCGACCAGGCGCACCATCTGGCGCAGCTGACGCTCCATGATGTCGGTGGCGCGCTCGGTGGCGTGGGCGTCGCCGCTGCGGATGCGCAGGATGTCGAGCCCGGTGCGGATGGGCGCCAGCGGGTTGCGCAGTTCGTGCGCCAGCGTGGCCAGGAATTCATCCTTGCGGCGGTCGGCCAGCAGCAGCGCTTCCTCGGCCCGGTGGCGCACCTGCATTTCATGCTCGAGCGTCAGGTTCGCTTCCTGCAGCGCATGCGCGCGGCGGCCGATCTCGGCCAGCATGTCGTTGAAGGCGGCCACCAGCACCCCGATTTCACCGCGGCTGTTGCCCGGCACGCGCAGGCTGAAGTCGCGCCGCTGCATCACTTCGCGCGCCACCCGGGTGACGGCCAGCAACGGGTCGGTGATGCTCTTTTGCAGGCGCGACGCCACCAGGGCGGCGATCGCCAGCGCGGCCAGCAGCACCGCGCCCAGGATGGCGGCATAGCCGACCATGCGTTCGACGATGTCGTAGCGGGCCAGCAGGTAGACCGTGCCCAGGACTTCGCCATTCTCGACGATGTTGTGGTACACCACCAGTTGGCCGCCCTCGACCGTGTAGCCGGGCGGGCCCGGCCGGGCCGGGTAGGCCACTGGCGCCCCGCCCTGGGCATAGGACGCGAAACGGGCGCCGCTGCTGGTATAGATGGCGCCCGACAGGATTTGCGGACGCACGCGCAGGATGGCCAGGTTCTTGCCGGCCGCGCTCGCGTCGTTGAAGGAGAGCGCCGGCGCGGTGACGCTGGCGACGATGTCGGCCTGGGTGGTCAGGTCGTCCACCCAGTACTGGTGGAAGGTGCGCAGGTCGACCATCAGCATGGCGATGGCCGCCGCCAGCAGCGCCACGAAGGTCGTGGATACGGCCATCAGGATCAGCTTGCTGCGCACGGAGCCGGTATCGTGGTCCATCACGGTGCTCCCTTGTGTACGTGGCTGGCCACGGTCAGCAGACGCGAACTGAGCTTGATGCCATTCTTGTCGGCCGCCTCGAGCGAGACGTCGAAACGCACCCGTTCGTCCACCACCTTGAAATTGATGACGCTTCCCTGCTGCAAACCGTTTTCCGCCTCCGTGACCAGCAGCAGCGGGGCCGACGGGAGCGCCTTGAGCACGCCGCGCACGCGCGCGGCATCGCTGCCGCCCACGAACAGCAGGTGCACGCCGGACGCCATCTCATTGTCGCGCAAGGTTCTTACGGCAACCGTTCGCGATTGCACATTGCGCCGCGCAACGATGCGGCCCAGCTCCTCGGCCACGTCGTCGGCCGCGAGGACCCCGATTACCAGCGGCGCCGCCGCGTCCGCGAAGGCGGCGGCGGGAAATTCCGTGTAATCGAGGAATTTATACAGGAAAGCTGCCTTGATCTTGCGCTCCATGTCGGGTACGGCCCGGGCCGCCACCCCCGCGGCCCCGAACGCGGCCTGGCAGGCCAGGCAGGCAACCCCGGTCAGCATCTGCCCCAGCCAGGCGCGGCGCGGCCAGCGGCGGTCCGGGAGCCGTTTCAAGCGCGCGCGCCCGCGCTGCCCGCGGGCCGCGCCAGGGTTGGATTGGGGGGTGTGCTCATGCTTGCTATCGTAAAACACTTTCTGCGCCGCACAAAGGAGAGCACGCTCTCCGGAATCGCAAAACGTGGTTTATTTTTCGCAGCCATGCGAAGATGCCTGCGCCGGACGCTATTTCCTCCATTGCCGCGCGACCACTATCCTGACAGGAACACCATGCGATCAAGCAGGACACTCGTCCTGGCGCTGCTGCTGGCCGGCTGCGCCACCGCCCCGCCCGCCTTCCGCGCGCCCGATGGCGCGGCCCGTCCCTTGCAGGACATCGATGCCGGCATGCTGCGCCTGATGGACCAGGCCCGCGTGCCCGGCCTGGCGCTGGCGCTCATTGCGGATGGCCAGGTGGTGCACAAGCGCGCCTACGGCATGGCCGACGTGGCCAGGGGCACGCCCTTGCGTACCGACACCATCATGTACGGCGCCTCGCTGACCAAGGCCGCCTTTGCCTGGCTGGTGATGCAGCTGGCCGAAGAAAAGGTGCTCTCGCTGGACCTGCCGCTGGCGCGCCAGCTGCGCCAGCCCCTGCCCGACTATCCCGGCCTGGCCGACTTGCGGGCCGACCCGCGCTGGGACCAGTTCACGCCGCGCATGCTGCTCTCGCACACGTCCGGCCTGCTGAACTGGCGCTGGATCAATCCCGACAAGAAGCTCACGCTCAATTTCGCGCCCGGCACGCGCTATGTGTATTCCGGCGAAGGGATACAACTGGTGCAGTTGCTGGTGGAAGAACGCAGCGGACGGCCGCTGGGCGAACTGATGCAGCAGCGGGTATTCGACCGTTTCGGCATGAAGCACAGCAGCATGACCTGGCGCGCCGATTTCGAGGGCCGGACCACGGCCCACTACGGCGCCGATGGCGAACTGCTGCCGCACCAGCGCCGCAAGAATGCGCGCGCGGCAGGTTCCATGGATACCACGCTGGACGACATGGCGCTGTTCTTCGCCGGCGTGCTGCGCGGCGAGGGCCTGTCGCCGGCGGCGCAGGACCTGATGCTCTCGCCCCAGCTGGCGATCGTCTCGCCCAAGCAATTTCCCTCGCACTGGCCGGGCGACACCACGCTCAACCGGGGCATCGGCCTGGGCGCCGGCCTGGGCTGGCCGGTATACACTTCGCCGTATGGACCGGCATTCTTCAAGGAAGGCAGCGACGACGGCACCAACAACCTGATGCTGGGCTTCCGGCGCCAGAAAAGCGGGATCGTCATGCTCAGCAACAGTTCGAACGCCACCCGACTGTTCCATCCGGCCGTGCAAGCGGCTTTCGGGCGCACCTGCCTGCCCTGGTACTGGATGGGCTACATTCCCTGGGACCAGGGGCCGCTGGCCGCCCCGGTGGCCAGTCCCGGCTGCTGAACCGAAGCACTCCTCTAGACGCCGAACTCGGCCGCGGCCTTGGCCGCCCACAAGGCTTCCAGGTAGCTCGCATAGGGCCGGTCGTAATTGTCCACGCTGCCGTCGCGCGCCACGAAACTGGTCCACCACCCGTCTGCTGCGGGGCAAATGGCGATATCGCCAGGCGCGCAGCAGTGCGCGATCTGCTCGCCGTCGTCGAGCACGACGATATTGACCCTGCGGTGGCGGACGATGGTGGCCATGTCGGTTCAGGCGTTATCAGTAAAGTTAATGACAGTCATCATGAATAACAATTAGCAGTTTCTTCCGCAATGCAGCAATATGCACCTGTCTCCTCTATTCTCCTCCAAGAAAATAGATTCAGCCCACTCTCTTGAGTGGGCTTTTTTTTGCCTGCCGAGCCAGATGGTGTAGGCTTTGTGTTTTCACAACCTGATGATACAGGCAAGACATGCTTGAAACTAGCGAAAACGCGGCAGGGGCCGCCTGCGCCCTGCGCATCCTGGTGGTGGAAGACAACCTGGACGCGCAATACCTGGTGTGCGAAATGCTCAAGGCCTTCGGCCACCACGCCGACGGTGTCGGCCATGCCGAAGCCGCCCTGGCCCTGCTCGCCCGGGCGCCCTACCAGGTCCTGTTTTCCGACGTCAGCCTGCCCGGCATGTCGGGCGTCGACCTGGCCCGGCAAGCCTTGCGCATCCAGCCCGCGCTGCGCGTGGTGTTTGCCTCGGGCTATGGCGACGCCCTGCTGCGCCATGTCGAGTTCCCTTACCAGTCGCTGCAGAAGCCGTTCGAACTGGGCCAGCTGCAAGCGGCCCTGGCCGGCATCGCGGCGGCCCCGGACCATGGTTCCCGGTAACCAAGCGTGTGCATGATTCGCGCCCGCCTGGACTAGAATCATTGTCGATGATACCGACCCCAAGGACCTGCCCAGGGAGCGTGCATGAGCGATGATCAGGACGACACAGAACTGATGCGCTCGGTAGCGCTGCGCAACGCCAACAGCGTGCTGGTGGCGCGCCAGCGCGCCCAGCAGGAACTGCTCGAAGCGCGCGACGAACTGCGGCGCGCCACCAAGCGCATGGAGAAAATGCTCGAAAGCCTGACCGACGGCTTTTGCGCGCTCGACCTCGAATGGCGCATCACCTACATCAACGGGCGCGCCCTGGAACTGCTGGCCGCCATCAGCCGCCAGCGCGATGCCCTGATGGGCCAGCCGATCTGGGACGCCTTCCCCGAGCTGCGCGGCAGCGCCATGGAAAGCGAATGCCGGCGCGCCATCGCCTTGCAGCAGACCGTCAGCTTCGAATTCCATTACCCGCCCCTGGGCTGCTGGTTCGACCTGCGCGCCTATCCCTCGCCCGAAGGCTTGACCGTCTATTTCCAGGACATCACGCGCCGCAAGACCGATGAACAAGCCCTGCTTGACGGCAGCAACCGCCTCCAGGTGGCGCTCTCGGCCGGCCGCCTGGGCGACTGGCGCTGGGATGCCGCCCAGGACCGCATCACGCTCGGCGCGCGCGCGGCCGCCATCTTTTCCCTGGCGGCCGAAACCCCCATGGCCTGGGCGGCGCTGCGCGAACGGCTCCATGCCGGCGACCGCGAAATGGCGCGCGCCGCCTTCCTGCAAGCGTTCCGCCACCATGGCGACCTGAATATCGAATGCCGCCTGGCCGGGCCGGGCGGCACCCTGTCCTGGATCGGCGTGGTAGGCCGGATCGACTACGGGCGCGGGGGCGAGGTGCTGGGCATGACCGGCGTGGTGCAGGACATCAGCGCCCGCAAGAGCGCCGAAGACACCCTGCGCGAAAGCGAGGAAGTGCTGCGCGCGCTGGCCAATTCGATTCCCCAGCTGGCCTGGATGGCCCAGGCCGACGGCGCCATCGTCTGGTTCAACAAGCGCTGGTACGAATACACCGGCACCACGCCCGACCAGGTGGTGGGCTGGGGCTGGCAAACCACGCACGACCCGGAAGTGCTGCCGCAAATGCTGGCGCGCTGGCAGGAATGCGTGCGCACCGGGAATGCCTTCGAGATGGAATACCCGATCCGCGGCGCCGACAGCCAGTACCGCTGGTTCCTCACGCGCGTGAACGCCGTGCGCGACCGCCTGGGCCATGTGGTGCGCTGGTTCGGCACCAGCACCGACGTCGACCAGGTCAAGCGCGTGCAGCAGGCGCTGCGCGACGAATCGCATGTCCTCGAACTGCTCAACAGCACCGGCAGCGCCCTGGCCAGCCAGCGCGACCTGCGCTCGCTCCTGCAGACCGTGACGGACGCGGCCACCGGCATCAGCATGGCCCGTTTCGGCGCCTTCTTCTATCACGGGCGCGACAGCGACGGCGACCTGTTTACCCTGTACACCCTGTCGGGCGAGGCGCCGCCCGAATTCGCGCAGTTCGGCCACCCGCGCGCCGCCGCCCTGTTCGGCCCCAGCCTGCGCGGCGAAGGCGTGGTGCGCTCGGACGACATCACCCAGGATGCGCGCTACGGCCAGGACGAACCCCATTTCGGCCTGCCGGACGGCCATCCGCCGGTGCGCAGCTACCTGGCCGTGCCGGTGGTGGCGCGCTCGGGCGAAGTCCTGGGCAGCATGTTCCTCGGGCATCCGGAAGCGGCCATCTTCAGCGAACGCACCGAACGCATCGTGGGCGGCATCGCGGCCCAGGCGGCCGTGGCGATCGACAATACCCGCCTGTACGAGGCGGCCCAGCGCGCCGCCGAAGAGCGCAAGGTGCTGCTCGAGTCCGAACGCTCGGCGCGCGCCGAAGCCGAACGCACCAGCCAGATGAAGGACGAATTCCTGGCCACCCTGTCGCACGAACTGCGCACCCCGCTGTCGGCCATCCTGGGCTGGGCCCAGGTGCTGCGGCGCGGCAGCCGCGACCAGGCCGACCTGCAGCGCGGCCTGCAAACCATCGAACGCAATGCGCGCGCCCAGGCCCAGCTGATCGAAGACTTGCTCGACATGAGCCGCATCACCTCGGGCAAGGTGCTGCTCGACATGCAGACGGTGGCGCCGGCCGTGTTCATCGATGCCGCCATCGAAACCGTGCGCCCGGCCGCCGACGCCAAGAACATCCGCCTGGAAAAGCAACTCGATCCGGCCGCCGGCCTGATCGCGGGCGATCCGGCCCGCCTGCAGCAGGTGATCTGGAACCTGCTCTCGAACGCCATCAAGTTCACGCCGCGCGACGGCCTGGTGCGCATCGGCACGGCGCCGGTCGACGGCCACGTGGAGATCACCGTGGACGACACCGGGGTCGGCATCAAGCCCGAGTTCATGGCCCATGTCTTCGAACGCTTCCGCCAGGGCGACGCGTCGACCACGCGCAAGCACGGCGGCCTGGGACTGGGCCTGGCTATCGTCAAGCACCTGATCGAGCAGCATGGGGGCACGGTGCGGGTCCACAGCGAAGGCGAGGAACGCGGCGCCAGCTTCACCATCGCGCTGCCGGCCGCCAGCGGCCATGCGCAGGCCTCGTCGCGGGTGGACCGGGTGCCGTACAACCTGCCCTCGCCCCAGGCGGCCGACCTGACCCTGCGCGACCTGTCCCGGGTCAGCGTGCTGGTGGTGGACGACGAACCGGACGCGCGCGACCTGATCAAGCGCATCTTGTCGGACTGCCATGCCAGCGTCACGACGGCGTCCAGCGCCACCGAAGCGCTGGCTTCCCTGAGCGTATCGATACCGGACGTGCTGGTGAGCGACCTGGGCATGCCGGACATCGACGGCTTCGAACTGCTGGCCAGGGTGCGCGCCCTGGGCGATTGCCATGGCGGCAACGTGCCGGCCGTGGCCCTGACCGCGTTCGCCCGCTCCGATGACCGCTTGCGTGCGCTCGAAGCGGGCTTCCGGGCGCATATTTCGAAACCGGTGGAACCGAGCGAACTGATAGCCACGGTAGCTGCCATGGTCGCTCCCCCATAGGTAAAATCGAAAACCTCCCGTTCCTACCAGCGCACGGGACGCTGTCCTACAAGAAATGTTCAGGACTTTGGTACACTAGGCTGCAGATCAACAAGACGCTGCCGTCGCTGGGGCGCCCCTTTCGCTTTGACTGAGAATGCCGCATGCCTAGCCGCGAAGATATTCTGAATGCAAAAATTCTGGTCGTGGACGACTCGTCGGACAATATCGAGCTCATGGAAGAGATATTGCGCGAAGAGGGCTACGCCTGCGTCAGCTCGACCATGTTGCCCGAACAAGTCTGCCCCCTGCACCGCCAGCATTGCTACGACCTGATCCTGCTCGACCTGCAAATGCCGGGCTTGAATGGCTTCCAGGTCATGAAGGGCTTGAAGGAAATCGAACAGGGCGGCTACCTGCCCGTGCTGGCGCTCACCGCCCAGCCCAGTTTCAAGATCGCCGCCCTCGAAGCCGGCGCGCGCGACTTCATCAGCAAACCCTTCGACCTGCTGGAAGTGCACAAGCGCATCCACAATATGCTGGAAGTGCGCCTGCTGTACAAGGAACTGGCGCAATACAGCAAGGCCCAGCAAACCCTGGCCCTGCACGACGCCCTGACCGGCTTGCCGAACCGGCGCCTGCTGGAAGACCGCATCGAAACGACCTTGCAGCATGCCAACCGCAATCACCACAAGGCGGCCATCATGTACCTGGACCTCGACGGGTTCAAGGCCATCAACGATACCTACGGCCATTCGTATGGCGACGAAGTGCTCAAGATCGTCGCCCAGCGCCTGGTGGCCAGTTCGCGCAAGGAAGACACCGTGGCCCGCCTGGGCGGCGACGAATTCATGGTGGTGCTGGGCGAAGTGAACTGCCTGGCCGATGCCCAGGGGCCGGCCGCCAAGCTGGTCGAAGCGGTGTCGGAACCGTTTTTCATCAACGACCTCACCTTGCGCCTGTCGACCAGTATCGGCATCAGCATCTACCCGGACGACGCCGAGAACGTGGAAGCGCTGATCAGCATTGCCGACTACGCCCTGTATGAAGCCAAGCGCGGCGGCAAGAACCGCTTTTGCGCGACCTCGACCACCCCCGCCACGACCCTGCCGACCGGCAAACCCGAATTCTCTCCGCGCCGGTAAACGACAACGTCCCCGCGCAGGCGGGGACGAGGGCCTTGCGACTACCTGATTGCTTAACTGCTGGCTGCGGCGTCTGCCTTGGCGCGGGCTTTTTCCTTGACCTGGCCCCGCTCGGTAGTGGCTTCGGTTGCGCCGGCATGCTGGTGGTCGGTGCTGGCATCGACCATGTCCGGCGCCACTTCGATGCGCGTGATGCCCGAATCGACCGAGATCGGATCGCTGGCCGGGAAAGTCATTTCCACGGCGTCGTCCAGCAGTGTTTCCTTGGCAAGCTGTTCCGGGGTGTCGCATTCTTCCGACGCCAGGATGCGGATGGCGGTGGCCCATTTGACGAACTTGAGGTCGGCCAGGTCGCCGATGGTGGCGATGCCGAAGGCCTGGCCCAGCGCCTTGGCGTCCTTGGCGCTGACGCCGCGCATGGCGGAAAGCGGTGCGTTGCAAATGTCGCGGAAGCATTTTCCGGCGTATTCGCTGTCGATGACGGTATTGATATTCATGGTGGACCTTTCAGTGTGCGGCCCAAGGATGGGCCATGCTTCCTACGCCCTGACTATCCCACAGACCCGGCGGCAAGTATGTGCGGCAGCGAACGAATAGCGCCATCCGACCCCGCGCACGCTTGCCTTTTGACACCGGTATGGCGCGTTGATATGATGAAGAACGGATGTGCCCAAAAGCAAAGCTTTGGGCGGTCTGCGCCAAGTCGTGCAACAACCTACCCTAGCAGCGCAGGAACGTCGTGCCCAAAATTGAAAAGCCAAAAATTCTTGTCGTCAATGATGATGCCGCCAGCCTGCTGGCGCTGACCAGCCTGCTGGACCAATGGGCCGACGAGTCCGGGTATGAAGTCATTTCCGCGCGTTCCGGCCACCAGGCCCTGCGCCAGGTGCTGCTGCACGACTTCGCGGTGATCCTGCTCGACGTGAACATGCCCGGCATGGACGGCTTCGAAACGGCCGAAGCGATCCACCAGCGGGGCCGCTCGGCCGACATTCCGATCATCTTCGTGACCGCCTTCCTGGCCGATGAAATCGACCGCCTGAAGGCTTACCAGCGCGGCGCCGCCGACTTCCTGTTTACGCCCGTCATTCCCCAGATCCTGCATGCCAAGGTGCAAGTGTTCGTGACCCTGGCCACCAAGAACGAAGAACTCAAGCGCCAGGCCCACAAGCTGTCGCAGCGCACCACCGAGCTGACCGCCACCAACAAGCGCCTGACGCGCGAAATGGAAGAACGCCAGGCGGCCGAACGCAAGAGCCACGCCAAGGATGAATTCCTGGCCATGCTGGGCCACGAACTGCGCAATCCGCTGTCGGCCATCAGCAGCGCCGCCACCCTGATCGGCATGCCCGGCGCCGGCGCCGACACCGTGGTGCGCGCCAAGCAGATCATCCAGCGCCAGAGCCAGCACCTGTCGCGCATCGTCGACGACCTGCTCGACCTGTCGCGCGCCATGTCCGGCAAGATCTTGCTGGCCCGCCAGCGGCTCGAAGTGTCGGCCCTGGTGTCGGCCTGCATGGACACCTTCAAGGCCACGGGAAGGACCGGCAATTACCAGCTGAACCTGGACATGGCCGAATCCTGGGTCGACGGCGACCCGACCAGGCTCGAACAGATCGCCACCAACCTGATCGACAATGCGCTCAAGTACACCCCGGCCGGCGGCAGCATCGATATCTCCGTGCGCGCCGAGGGCGACGACATCCTGCTGCGGGTGCGCGATTCCGGGGTCGGCATTGCGGCCGAACTGCTGCCGCATGTGTTCGACGTCTTCGTCCAGGGCAGCATCACGCTGGACCGCTCGCAGGGCGGCCTGGGCATCGGCCTGGCCCTGGTGCGGCGCCTGGTGGAACTGCATGGGGGCAGCGTCAGCGCCGGCAGCGAGGGCGCCAACGCCGGCAGCGTATTCGACATCCGCCTGCCGCGCGCGCAAGCGGCGCCGCCCGCGCCCCCACCGGCATCCTGTTTCACCGACGGCGGCAAGCCGGCCATCCTGCTGATCGAAGACAACGAGGACGGGCGCGAAATGATGGCCACCATGCTCACCGCCTGCGGCTACCAGATCTGCCATGCCGCCGACGGCCTGTCCGGCGTCCAGATGGCGTGCGAGCGCCTGCCCGACGTGGCCCTGGTCGATATCGGCCTGCCCGGCATCGACGGCTACGAAGTGGCGCGCCGCCTGCGCAAGGGCGAAGAGACGCGCCATATCAAGCTGATCGCGCTGACCGGCTATGGCCTGGCGGACGACCAGCGGCGGGTGCTGGAAGCGGGCTTCGACATGCACCTGGTCAAGCCGGTCGACATCCACCACCTGCTCGACGCCATCACCCAGTGCGCGGGCCAGCCGGCCGGCTGAAGCGCGACGCGGCGACAGCGCTGGAAAAGCTGTTGTATGATTTGAGAAACATTGACAGAGTCCAGCATGACCGCACCGGCGACAGAACAATTTGAAGCGGAACTGGAACGCCGGGTGGCAGAACGCACCGCGGACCTGACCGAACTGCTGGGCCACCTGACCCTGTGCTGGGACGACGAACGGCGCCTGCTCGCGCGCAAGCTGCACGACAGCCTGGGTTCGTCCATGACCGCGCTGACCATGCACCTGGCGCTGCTGACGCACCAGATGCCGCAGGATAAGCCGCTGCAGGACCGCGCGGCCCAAATGAAGACCCTGCTGCTGGCGATCATCGGCAGCAACCGCGAACTGCAGATGGCGCTGTGGAACGACAAGCTCGAATTCTTGGGCGTGAAGGCGGCGCTGGCCGAGCTGGTGACCCAGTTCGGGGCCGACCACGGCATCGTGGCACGGATCAGCCTGCCCGATGAAGATGCCCAGTATTCGCGCGCGCACGGCGTGGCCCTGCTGCGCAGCGTGGAAGAAGGTTTACAGAATGTGCTGGCGCACGCCCAGGCCAGCGAGGTCGACGTGATTCTCGACGACAATGACGAAGAAATCATGCTGACGGTGCGCGACAACGGCATCGGCCCGGCCGGGCGGCGCGAGGGTGCGCGCGATTGCCACGGCTTGCGCATGCTGCGCGAGCGGGCGCGCTACCTGGGGGGCGAGCTGACGCTGGCGCCGGGCCAGCAGCAAGGCACGCTGCTGACCGTGACCTTGCCGCGCCAAGCGGTCAATGCAGCTTGACCAGCGGCGTGCTGCGCTTGATCAGGAACCTGGCCACGGCCAGCACCGCCGTCTTCACCATCCCCAGCACGGCAGCGTGATGCATCAGGTGCAGGCTGGCGTACATCATGCGCGCGAACAGGCCGTCCACGAAGAAGTTCATGCCCTTTAACGATCCCATCAGGCTGCCCACCGAATTGCGGTGCCCGAACGAGACCAGCGAACCGTAGTCGCGGTAGCGGTATGGCGCCAGCGACGGCGCGCGCCCGCGGGCCGCGCGCAAAAAAACGTCGAGCAGGTAGTCGGCCTGCTGGTGCGCCGCCTGCGCGCGCGGCGGCACCAGCTGGCCGCCGCTGTCGACGCAGGCCGCGCAGTCGCCCAGCGCGTACACGCCCTCCACGCCCCGGACCCGCAGCTGGCCGTCGACCTCGATCTGCCCGCCCTTGGCCAGCGGCAGTCCCAATTGCCCCAGGAATTCAGGCGCGCGGATGCCGGCGGCCCACACGCACAGGCTGGCCGGCCAGGTATTGCCCTCCTTGTCGCTGATGCCCTCGGCGCCGATGGCGCTGACCTGGCAGCCGGTGACGACCTTCACGCCGCGCTGTTCGAGCAGCTTGTGGGCCGCGGCCGACACCCGCTCGGGCAACGGCCCCAGGATGCGCGGCCCGCCTTCGAGCACGGTGATGCGCACGTCGCGCCGGGGCAGCAGGTGGCGCAAGCCGTAGGCCGCATACACGCCCGACGCTTCGCGCAATTCCGCCGCCAGCTCGACGCCGGTGGCGCCGGCGCCGATGATGACGATGTCGACATTGGCTTCATGGCCGTCGCCGCGCAGGGCGTCGGCCCGGGCCAGCTGCGCGAGCAGGCGCAGGCGGAAGCGCTCGGCGTCTTCCACGGCATTCAAGGAAATGGTGTGTTCGAGGGCGCCGGGCACGCCGAAATAGTGCGCGCCGCTGCCGACCGCGATGACCAGCGCGCCGTAGCCGATGCTGCGCTCGGGCAGGATGGCGTCGCCGTCGGCGCTGCGCACGGCGCCGACCGTCAGGCTTTTGTTCGGCGCGTCCAGTTGTGTCAATGCGCCGTAGACGAAGGTGAAGCCATTGTCATGCGCCAGCATCTGGTAGGACAAGCCTTCCTGGTGCGGATCGAGCGTACCGGCTGCCACTTCGTGCAGCGAAGGCTTCCAGATATGGGTCAGGCGGCTGTCGACCAGCACGACGCGCGACGGGCCCAGCTTGCGCCCCAGCTTGCTGGCCAGTTCCAGCCCGCCAGCCCCGCCGCCAACGATGACAATCTCGCCGCGCATGCGCCGTTCGCTTGCTTAATCGCGGTGCTTGCCGTGACCCTTGTCGTGCTTGTCGTGCTTGTCGTGCTTGTCATGCTTGTCGTGCTTGCCGTTGCCGCGATGGTCGTCGCGGTCGTCGCGGCGGTCGTCGCCACGCGGGCCGCCGCGCATTTCGCGGTAGCGTGGTGCATAGCTGTTGGTGTACCACTCGTCGCGCACGAAATAGACCTGGCGGCCGCAGGCGTTATAGGCGCCGCAATGCTTGCTCCATTTTTTCATGTGGCCGGGCGGCACGCGCAGATACATCGGCTCGGCGACGTAGCGCACCGGGCGATGGATGATGACGGGCTGGGCGTACACCACTTCAGGACGGCCGAAGTCGCCCAGTTCGATGCGGCCGTAAAAGCCCGGCTGGCCGATATTGATGCTGACGCTGGTTTGCGCCATGGCGCCTGCGGCGCCGGTAAGCAATGCGAAAGCGATGATCAGGTTTTTCATGGTGTGCCTCGTTAGGTTAACGAACAGAAGTTTAACAAAAGCAACTGCAATTTCTGTTCGCTACCGCACACATTTTACTTTTGTTACATATTCCGGAACAGCGCCATGAAAGGTTGGCTGACCGACAAGGTTTCGGGCCGGGTGCGCAGCTTGATGATGCCGCGCCCCGTTTCGTCGCGGGCGATCGAGGCCACCGCCTTCAGGTTGACGATGGTCGAGCGGTGGATCTGCTTGAAGATGTTCGGGTCGAGCACGTCGAGCAGTTCGCGGATCGGCTTGCGCAGCAAGGCTTCGCCGGCGGCCGTCATCACCACCGTGTACTTGGTGTCGGACTGGAAGTAGGCAATGTCGTCGACCATGATCAGGCGCGTTTCGGCGCCGGCGCTGGCGGTCAGCCAGACCAGGGGCGGTTCCTTGCTGGTGTTGGGCATGGTGCGGCCCAGCTGGGCCAGCAGCGCGGCCAGGGCCGTCGCATCGGGCATGCCGCTGGCCAGGCGCGCCTTGACGCGCTGCACGGTGGCCGCCAGGCGGGAGCGCGCCACCGGCTTGAGCAGGTAGTCGACCGCGCCCTTGTCGAAGGCGTCGATGGCGTACTGGTCGTAGGCGGTCACGAACACGGCCTGGGTGTTGGGGCTCGCTTCGGGCAGGGCCGCGGCCACTTCGAGGCCGGTCAGGCCGGGCATGCGGATATCCAGGAAGGCCACCTCGGGCTGGTGGGCGGCGATCGCTTCGAGGGCGCTGCCGCCGTCGTCGCAGGCGGCGACGATCTCCAGTTCGGGCCACACCTCGCCCAGCAATTGCACCAGGGCGTCGCGCAGCAGGGTTTCGTCTTCGGCAATGACGCACTTAGTCATGATGGCCTCCCTTGATGGCGGTGTTCGGCACCGTGATGGTGGCGGCCACCCCGGACGGGAAGTTGGCCACGATGGCAAAAGCCGCGGTGCTGCCGTAGGCCAGGCGCAGGCGTTCGCGCACATTGCGCAAGCCGATGCCGGTGCCGCCGCCTTCGGCCGAGAAACCGCGCCCGTCGTCGGCCACCGTCACCGAGACCGCATTGTCATGGGCGCGCGCCAGGATCCATACCGTGCCCCCGCCCGGCTTCGGTTCCAGCCCGTGCTTGATGGCGTTTTCCACCAGGGTCTGCAGCATCATGGTCGGGAACAGCACGCTCCTGAGCGCGGCGGGAATTTCCACTTGCAGGTTCAGGCGGGCCCCCATGCGGATTTTCAGGATGTCCAGGTAGGCCTGGGCCCGTTCCAGTTCCTCGCCCACGGTCGAGAGCGAATCCTCGGTGCGCGGCAGCGAGTGGCGCAGATAGGTGATCAGGTTGCCCAGCATCTCGTCGGCCCGGGCCGGGTCGGTGCGGGTCAGCAGCTGGGCGCTGGCCAGGGTGTTGTACAGGAAGTGCGGTTCGACCTGGGCGTGCAGCAGGCTCAGCTTGGCGACCGTCAATTCCTTTTCGGTGGCCGTCTGCATCACCGCCACGGTTTCGCGGCGCCGCATTTCGGCCACCCGGCGCGTGACGGAACGCACGATGGCTTCGGCGTTTTCCAGATTGTTGCCGAAGTCGACCAGGAACCAGTCGGTCCAGGCGGCGCGGTCCGGTTCGCAGATCAGGGTCACGCTGCCGGCGTCGCCGTTGGGGGTGACCGTCATCAGGATCAGGTTGCGCCGCGTGCGGAAGTGTTCGGAATGCTTCCAGGGCGTGGTGTCGCTGCCGTAGGGGTCGAGCCGCTTGATGCTGGCGCGCACCTGCAGGCTGTCGCGGGCGCTTTCGACTTCTTCCACGCCGGGCAGTTCGCGGATGGCCGCTTCGACCATGTCGAAGGCGACCCCGGCTTCGAAGGGAATCTCGATCTGGCGCCGCTGGCGGTTCGACAGCGCGCTGTTGTTGACGTCGCCCGTCACCAGGCGCACCCGGCGCATGTGGGAGAAGGCCGTGACGATCACCGCGCCCGAGAGGATGAAGCCGAGCGAGACGAAAAAGCCGCCATGGTCCCCTTCCAGGCGCTGGAGCAGGGTCTCGGCGATGATGACCGACAGCAGCAAAAATGCCAGGAACCAGGCCAGGGCAAGGCGGAAGATGAAGAAGATACTTGTGATCATGATGGGTTCCAAGTCAGTGGGCTTGAAAAAAGCATAGCAAGTGCCCCCGTTGACCATCGGCATTATCCGACAGAACCGGCAAAACGCCGACGAAAGCGGGGAAATCCGCACAAATTTTCCCCGGTGCGTCCGTGGCGCAACGGCGGCATAGACGCACATCAAGCTTTGCGATTAGTGCCCGTTGGCAGCATTTACGTGAAGAAATTCTTCGGTAGTATTGACTTGCAGGCCGGAAAGTTTCAACCCCACACACACTAAATTGAAGGAGATTTCCATGTTCGCACGCACCCTCGCCCAGCCAGGCTTGAAACTGGCGCTGTTCGCCAGCCTTGCCGCCGCCAGCCTGCTGCCCGGCGCGGCGCAAGCGGCCCAGGCCACCGCCACCGCCAGCGGCACCGTGGTCACGCCGATCGCCATCACGGCTGCGGCCAACCTGGCCTTCGGCAGCTTCGCGGCCGGCGCCGGCGGCACCAGCACCGTCAGCACCAGCGGCGCGCGCACCTCGTCCGGCGTGGTCGCCCTGGGCGGCGGCGCGGCGGCAGCCCGCTTCGACATCACCGGTTCGGCCAGCACCACCTACTCGATATCCCACTCCGGCACCGCGGTGCTGACCAACACCACCGGCGGCGGCGGCGAGACCATGGCCCTGGCCAAGTTCAGCGACCTGACCGCCGGCAACGCCACCTCGGGCAACGTCAGCAGCGGTACCCTGGACGGCGCCGGCGCCCAATCGCTGTTCGTCGGCGGCACCCTGACCGTGGGCGCGGCCCAGGTGCCGGGCGTGTACACCGGCACGGTCATTGCCACCGTTGAATACAATTAACTGGCGGCATGGGCGCGCCGCCTGGTGCGCCCTGCTGGCCGCCCCTGCCGTCCATGCCGCCAACGTGGACGTCACCCCGACCGGAGGCTTGCTCTTCGGGCGTTTTGCCGCCGGTAGCGGCGGAACCCTGACGGTCAGCCACACCGGCGTGCGCAGCCGCAGCGGCGGCGTGGTGCTGCTCAGTTCATCGGCGGCCGCGGCCCGTTTCAGCATCACTTACCCCGGCGGCGGCAATGGCAAGAAGGTGACCACCATCACCCTGCCGCCGAATGGCGCGGTGCTCATGAACAATGGCGCGGCCACCATGGCAGTCAACAATTTCACCAGCAATGCCCCGCCCGGCGGCATGCTCAATGGTCCCCTTCCCGTCCTGAACGTGGGCGCCACCCTGCAGGTGGCGCCCGGCCAGGCGACCGGCAATTACAACGGCGCCTTCCAGGTCACCGTCGAATACCAATAGGAATCCCCATGCAAGCCTTCCAGCGCGCCCTGCTGTTCCTGGCCTTCCTGCCTGCCCTGGCCCATGCCGAACTGATGCTCAATCCCACCCGCGTGGTGCTGGCCAAAAACCAGCGCGCGGCCCAGGTCGAGCTGATCAATAATGGCGAGGAGCCGGCCACCTACCGCATCAGCCTGGTGAACCGGCGCATGAGCGAGACCGGCGAATTCAGCCAGGTGACCCAGCCCGATGCCGGCGAACAGTTCGCCGACGCCATGCTGGCCTATTCGCCGCGCCAGATCACGCTGGTCCCCGGCACCGCGCAGGTGGTGCGCGTGATGCTGCGCAAGCCGGACGGCCTGGCCGACGGCGAATACCGCTCGCACCTGCACTTCGAAAAACTGGCCGGCGCCAGCGGGGCCAGCAGCGTCGAAGGCGCCGCGCCCGGCGCGCAGCAGATCGGGGTGGTGCTGAAAACCCTGATCGGCGCCTCGATCCCGGTCATCGTGCGCCAGGGCGAAACCCGGGCCAGTGTCACCCTGGCCCAACTGGCCCTGCTGCCCGGCGCGCCGGTGCTGTCCTTCCGCATCGAACGCAGCGGCAACAGCTCGGTGTACGGCGACATCCAGGCCAGCTTCACGGGCGCGGACGGCAAGGTCCATGTGCTGGGCAAGGCCAGCGGCGTGGCCGTGTACGTGCCCAATCCGCTGCGCCGCGCCCAGCTGGCCTTGCTGCCGCCGGCCGGGGTCGCGCTGGCGCGCGGCACCCTGCACCTGTCCTACCGCGAACGGCCGGAAGCGGGCGCCAGGCTGCTGGCCGAAGCCTTCCTTCCCCTGCCCTGACCGGCAGGGGCGCGGGCGCGGGCCACCAGCATGCGCCCCCTGCCCTGCCTTCTGCTGGCGCTGGCCCTGCTGTGCGGCGAGGCCGCCGGCGCCGACGGCCCCGACCTGCTGTTCGAAGTGCGCCTCGGCCAGCATGTGGTGGCCGAGGCGATCCCCGCCTACCAGCAAGGCAGCGACGTCTACCTGCCGCTGGGCGAACTGGCGCGCCTGCTGACCATCGCGATCCGGACCGAGCCGGGCGAAGGCCGCGCCAGCGGCTACATCCTGGACGAACAGCGTGGCTTCCGGCTCGACCTGGCGCAGCAGCTGGTCTGGCGCGGCGAACGGCGCGAGGCGCTCGCCGCGGGCGACGTGCTGGCCCGCGACGGCGAGCTGTACGTGGCCACCCGCCTGCTGGCGCAATGGCTGCCGCTCGACCTGGACCTGGACCTGGCCAGCCTGCAGCTGCAGGTGCGCCCGCGCGAAAAGCTGCCGCTGCAGGCGCGCCTGGAACGCCAGGGCAAGAACCGGCGCCAGGGCGCGGCCGGCGCGCCCGACCCCGGCTATCCGCGGGTGCGCACCCCGTACGCGCTGGCCGGCGCCCCCTTCATCGACCAGACCCTGGGCCTCGAACACCGGGGCGGCCGCAGCGACGCCCACTACACGGCCTACCTGACGGGCGACCTGCTCGGCGCGGAAGCGGCGCTGTACCTGAACCGCGGCCACCCGGCCAACGGCCCCGCCGCGCGCCTGACGCTGGGGCGGCACGACCCGGACGCGGGCTTGCTCGGGCCCCTCCGGGCACGCAGCGTGCAGGTCGGCAGCGTGACGGCGCCGGGGGTCGAGCATATCGCCCTTGCCAGCGCCACCGGCCACGGCTTCGCCATCTCGAACCGCCTGCTGGGACGGCCGGCGCGCTTCGACCGCCACCACCTGCAGGGCGACCTGCCGCCCGGCTGGGACGTCGAACTGTATTACAACGACGCGCTGCTGGGCTTTCAGCAAGCGCGCGACGACGGCCGGTACAGCTTCGACGATTTGCCGCTCAATTACGGGCCGAACGATTTCCGCCTGGTGTTCCACGGCCCGCTGGGCCAGCTGCGGGTGGAGCGCCACAGCTACCTGCTGGAGCAGGCCATGCTGGCCCCGGGCGAACTGCAGTACAGCGTCGTCGTTGCGGGCAGCGAACGGGCGATGGCGCAGGCCGACCTGGGCCTGGGGCGGCAGCTGAGCGCGAGCGCTGGCCTGGTGTCCACGCCGCTGGCACGCTATGCCCATCTCGGCCTGGTCGGCTACTGGCAAGCCTTCATCGCAAGCGCATCGGCGGTGAAGGCGGACGATGGCGGCCGCCTGGCGCAGCTGGCGCTCAAGACGCGCATCGGCTCCATGTCGCTGGCGGCCAGCCGCGCCGTGGCGGACGGCTTTTCCAGCGACTTTTACCAGGGCGCGGTGCGCATCCGCGACGAACTGCAGCTCGACGCCGGCCTGGCCTTTGCGCAAGTGCGGCGCGACCGGCTGGCGTCGGGCGCGCAGAATATCGAACTGGGGGCGCGCGTATCGGCCTACCGCTACGGGATGGCGCTGAGCCACACCCTGCACTGGCGCTCCATGGCCGGCGACAAGCAGGCCGACGGCAGCCTGCAGGCGAGCCGGCGCATGGCCGGGATAGGCTTGTCCGGCCAGCTCGTGTACCGGATCCGGCCGGACTTGTCGCTCTCGACGCTGGCGCTGGCGGCCGACAAGCATGTGGGCACCGGCTACCTGCTGGGCCTGGGCCTGTCGCGCAGCTTCGACGATCCGCGGCTGCGCATCTCGGCCTCGCTGAACAAGCGCCTGGGCAGTTTCGGCATGGGGATCACGGCCAGCTACACGCGGCATGGCCAGTTCGGCGCCGGCGCCGTGCTGTTCATGGCGCTGGGGCGCGAACCGCGGCGCGCGCGCTGGATGGCCGACGCGGCGCCGATGGCGGCCACGGGAGCGGCATCGCTGCGGGTATTCCTGGACCGCAACCGCAACGGCATCATGGATGGCGGCGACACGCCGATTCCCGGCGCCGGCTTCGTGGTCAATGGCGGCGGCAGCCTGGCGCGCACCGACGAGCAGGGCATCGCCTACCTGAACCGGCTCACCGCCAACGAACATGTGGATATCGCGGTCGATGGCGACACCCTGGAAGACCCGCAATGGCTGGCGCAGCAGAAAGGCGCGCGCCTGCTGGCGCGGGCCGGCAAGGTGGGGCAGATCGATTTCGCGGTGGGCATCACCGGCGAGATCGACGGCACCGCCTGGCTGGCGGCCGACGGCACGCGGCGCGGCATGGGCGACGTGGAACTGGAACTGCTGGACGGCGAACGCGTGGTGGCCACCAGTACCAGCAGTTCGGACGGCTACTACATCGTGGCGGCGGTCGCGCCCGGGCACTACCTGCTGCGGGTGTCGCCGGCCCAGATGGCGCGCCTGGGGCTGCGCGCCAGCGCCGCCGTCGCGGTGACGATCAGCGCCGACGGCAGTTTCGTGAACGGCAAGGACTTCACCCTCACCCCCTGAACGATCAGCCCTTCCTGACGTCGGCGATCCACTGGTCGATGTTTTGCGCCATCACGTCCATGGGCACCGAACCGGCGCGCAGGATCACGTCGTGAAAGCCCGGCAGGGTGAACTTGTCGCCCAGTTCGGCCTTTGCCTTGTCGCGCAGTTCGAGGATGCGCAGCATGCCGAGCATGTAGGCGCAGGCCTGGCCGGGCCAGGCGACATAGCGTTCCACTTCCTGGGCGCCGATGCCGTAATCGATCGCCTGCTGGCGCGTCCAGCCCTTGCTGTGCAAGCCGGTGTCGACCACCAGGCGGCGCGCGCGGAACAGCTCGGACCCCAGCGCGCCGAGCAAGCCCGGCACATCGCCTTCGTACCAGCCCTGTTCCACGGCCAGGCGTTCGGTGTACAGCGCCCAGCCTTCGGAGTGCGCGCTGCCGCCGCCAAAAATGCGCTGGGTCCGGAATTTCGGCAAGCCTTGCAGCTCCTGCATGATGGCCAGCTGGAAGTGGTGGCCCGGCACCGCCTCGTGGTAGGCCAGGCTGCGCATGCGGATCATGTCGAAGGTGGGCCCGCGCAGGGGCACGAAGAAGATGCCCGGCTTGCTGCCGTCCGGCGCCGGCGTGCTGTAGTGGGCGGCCGCACTGCCCTCGGTCAGGGCCGGTACGCGGCGCACTTCGACCGGCGCCTTCGGCATCAGATTGAACAGGGGCGCGCTGCGTTTTTCGGCGTCGCGGATCATGGCGGTGTAGCGCCTGAGCAGTTCGGCGCGCGGATCGGGTTCGGCCGGCAGCTGGAAAGTGAGGTCGAGCGCCTTCATGCGCGCTTCGATGCCGCCTTCGGTGAAACCGAGGCTGCGCAGGTGCTTGTCCATCTCCGCTTCGATGCGCGCCACTTCGCGCAGGCCGATCGCATGGATCTCGGCCGCGTCCAGCCTGGTGCTGGTGTAGGTGGCCAGCGCCTGGCTGTAGGCGGCGGCGCCATTGGGCAGGCGCGCAATGCCGGCCGCGTCGGTGGTGCGCGGATGGATCTCGGCCAGGAAGGCCCTGGTGCGGCCGTACGCGGGCAGGATCTTGTCGGCCACGATGGCGCTCGCGCGCGCGAGCGCC
>Ga0187843_10000088_pt1 | contig 74445 bp, 78 predicted proteins | sample SpaLakP09_SKY_43_FD_134516 | JGI IMG/M metagenome (GOLD analysis project Ga0187843, IMG submission 134516) | Oligotrophic lake water microbial communities from Sparkling Lake, Wisconsin, USA - SP09_SKY_43 | ecosystem: Environmental > Aquatic > Freshwater > Lake | place: USA: Sparkling Lake...
GGCGCAATTGCGCCCAAAGCCGCTAGCGCTTCGCCACTATGAGCATGGCAAATCGCGACACCCAATGCATCGGCAGCATCACTGCCAGGCAAGCCCGACAAGGCCAACAGGCGTTGCACCATGTCCTGCACCTGTTCTTTCCTGGCACGGCCATGGCCGACCACACCCTGTTTGACTTGCAGGGCCGTGTATTCTGCCACCGCCAGATCCGCCGCCACCAACGCACAAATCGCCGCACCTCGCGCTTGTCCCAGTAACAGAGTGGATTGTGGATTGACGTTTACAAAGACTTTTTCTATCGCTGCGCAATCAGGCTGGTAAGTGCGTACTATCTCCGAAACACCTGACAATATCGTCTTCAAACGCTCGGGGAGGGTGCCATCGATCGTCTTGATGGTGCCTGATGCGATATAGGTCAGCTTGCTGCCTTGTTTATGAATCACGCCAAAACCGGTAGTGCGCAAGCCAGGGTCTATGCCTAAGATTTTCATGAAGTTTTTGTTGGTAGGTGGTCAGGTACAAATCGCAGGCGTTGCCGGACAGGTCTTGCCTGTGAGTATAGCCTATCAGTATGGGACTTTTAATTGCCGCCATGCAAGTGAGTAATTACTTTTGATATCCTGATTTGAGACGTACCGGACGGAGTTACACCATGTATTTATGTTCTTGATGCGCCAATGCCAGGTACATCGGTCTCAGTCACACACCTTAACAAAAATAGCAGATGTATGGCAGCTTGTTACCTGAAGGCGAGCTATGCAGTAAAAGTTCGAAGGTTTCGGTGTAGCGAAAATCAGGTGCAATCTAAGGGGCATTGACTAAACGATGTGTCAACACGCCTTGGTTATTTTGCATTTTTCTGTTGGTCACGCCAGTCCAGGTACTCTGGAAAAGTCATTTCCCTGACCGCAATGCAATTGCGTAGACCCTGAGTGACGACCATGTCAAAAGTTTCCGGGTCGATCTTTGCTTGCGGATATATTTCACAGCGATACAGGATCGGCAAGCCATTTGGACGCGGCTGATTTGGCGCCAACATTTCGTTGCCTATCATATTGGCCAGCAAGGCAATAAATATGGTGTTCATAATCCCCGATTCCCCTGATGTAGCAATGTATGGATTTCTTTGAAGGGCGACCTGCTACGGTTTTTCTGAGCAGTTTTTGTCAGCTAATGATAACATTGCCTATATCTCTACGGCTGATGAAATTTTACTTTCATTTGTTAGAACTCATTTCACTTTGGCCGATGAAATGCGTTCATCTTCTATCCACGACATATAAAGAGAATTTCATGCGTTTGATTCCCAAATTTGCACTGGTTGCAGTAACAGTAGCTGGTATTGCCCTGCTTTTCAGGCTTTTTTCCAGCAACAACGAACTTGATGCGGTAGGGAATACACCTGCAAACGAAACACCGGTATATGCAAAACAGGTGGAAGACGCTGAAAAAAAGCCAGACGTGAAAATTTGGCCAGGAACATTTGTGAACTCGGTCGAATCCAGGCAGCAGGTTCTGGAGTACAAGATGAACCTGGCAGAAAATCGCAGTTTTCAATTCAGTATTTCTTCTTACGCGGCAAAGAAGGACAGGAGCAAAGCCAAACCAGACGTCAGTAAACAATTGTCAGGTCACTACAGGGTAAAAGGCAATGTCATCTACTTTGAAAATTTACAAGGGGACACTGGTTTGATGTCAGATAAGGCCCGCAGTGTTGTCAATGGCTGGGGCCCTGATGGCATTGAATTCAATAATGAAAACTCAGTCATGCGTCTGCGTGCGCAAGCAGTATCTCCTTCCCATCAACAATAAGTCAGGTCATGCCAGGGTTTCGGCGCTGGCGGCAAGAAAAAATGAATTCGTCAGTCATGCAGGTCAGCGAGCGAAGCGAGGATATGCGTCATCCAGATAAGGGTCTGGGCTTTGAGTTGCTGTCATTCTTCTTCTTATTGATGCCGTTTGCCATTACCAATGGCATCGTCGTTGCCAAGGCTGCTGCACTGCCACTGTACGGTGGTAAGATCGTCTTGTTCGTTTTGCCAATTTCATTCCTGCTATTCCAATTGTGGAAGAAGAGCCTGGTGCTCAAGTTGGTGACGGCCATGCTGGCGGTCTTGGCTGGTGCCGAAGCTCATGTAGCTTATCAGTTTGGTGGCATATCTGGTTCGAGCCTGTTTTCCATACTCACAACTAGTGACGGCAGTGAATCATTCAATTATCTGGTCGAGCGTAGCCAGGCGGTCGCTCTGTGGCTGCTGCTGTGTGCGGTCAGTACCATCTTGGCGATGCATTTTTCGCGTCGCAGCCATTACCGGCCAGGTGGTTTTCCGATACTCTGCTTGCTCTGTGTGGCAGGCTATGGATGGTATATTGGTGCCATGAGTGCCAGTGCCTACCTGAAGGAAGCAAATGCTAACCGCTTTCCTACCGTCAGCGAAGATGCCCGGGAGAAATTGTTTGGTGTCGGCCATTTACATCCTTTGCTTTCTACAGTGAAAGATACTTTTCCTTACGGTGTTCCGCTCAGGTTGTGGATGTTTCTGCAGGAAGAAAAATTCATGCACGGCATGGAGCAGGAGCTGAGCCAGTTTCGCTTTGGTGCTGTGGCAACCGGGCCGGCAAGCGCAAGCACGCAAGAAACCTATGTACTGGTTCTTGGAGAGACGGCCAGATTTGACCGCTGGACAGTGAATGGCTATGACCGCGATACCTCGCCAAATTTGTTGAAAGCCAGGCAAAATGGAGAACTGGTCAGTATGCGGGATATGATTACTCCCAGGACATTCACCATGGGATCCATCCCCATCTATCTGAGCGGGCGGGATATCATGCGGGAAGGTGCGACGCAAAAATCGCTGATCTCTGCCTTCAGGGAAGCGGGTTTCAAGACTTATTTTCTATCTACCCAAGTCAAGAAAAGCTTCCTTAATAATGTCACTACCATGTTCGCCGCCGAGGCTGATGTACAACAGTATTTTGAATCCGATGAGAGCCTTGGCTTGTTTTACGATGATGCCTTGCTCGCCCCATTTAAAAAGATCCTGCAAGAGAAGTCACTCAAAAAATTGATTGTGCTTCATACCATGGGCAGCCACGCGATCTATACAGCCAGGTATCCCAAGACATTTGAGAAATTCCCCGTGAGCATTGATGGAAAAGCGGTGGCAGCAGGTGAACAACTCGATGATATTCAGGCAGCATCAAATGCCTTCGACAACAGCATACGATTTACTGATCATGTCTTGGGAGAAATCATGCAGGCATTGACCGCGCTGGAAGGGAATGCGGCCATGATTTACGGTTCAGATCATGGGGAAACATTGCCCACCAAGCTATGCAAATTCATAGGGCACGGCGTCGTGAATGAAGAGAATTTGCGTGTTCCGTATTTTGTCTGGGCCAATCAGGCATATCGCCAGGTACACGCAGGCAAGTGGCAAAACCTGTTGAAGAACGAGAACAAGGCCACGATGACGACGTCCAATTTTGCCACGGTGCTGGACATGGCAGGCATCAGTTTCGCCAGTTTTCCTGCTGAACATAGTCTGGTCAGGGAATATCAGGCTAAATCGACGAGAATGGTGATGGACATGCAAAACGATGAGCTGGACTTCAATACCGCCAGAAAAAAGGATGACACCTGCGGTATGCTGCAAGCCAGGGAATGAATTCCTGGCCTGACGTCTCAGACCGTTAAATCCAAGGCTATCTGGGTCAGCTCTCTTGCACGGAGTGAGGCGATCCACTCTCTTTGCACGGCTTTAAATTCCTCCAGAAAATCATCTTCAGGTGCACTGCCTGCTGCGGGCGCAAATTTGAGTATGACTTCTTTCAAGGCTGCATTGCTCAGCAAATGCTCATTTTCAGCATGTGCATGCTTTACGTGTCGTGTTTGAAAGTTGTGCGTTTCAGCGATCAGATTTCCATGGTCATACAATTTGACTTCATAGCGCTGCTGCGCCTTTGAAATATGCGCCATCAGTCTTGAGCGCAATAAAAATCCTTGCATGTTCAGGCTGGTAAAGTAGCCATCGTTCAGTTGGTACTGCGGGTGCCGCCACAATTCACCGCCGTGATTGCGATTGGCGAATTCGATTTTGACAACATTTTGCATGTCCAGCGCCAAAGGCACAGTGCTTCTTGCCGTCGCATACAATAGGGGGACGCCATCTTCATCGCGGCTCAAGTAGCCTTCAGGCAGCAAGCTGAACTGATCTGAATGTGCAAGCCCGACCAGGTCAGGCAAGTTGGGATCAGTAAAGCCTTCTTCCATGCGGATACGAAAATTACAGTCGCGCACACTTTCGAGCTTGAGTATCAAGTCATCAGGCATAGTCAGTGCATAACGGGTTTTCAGCACAGACTTGATCCAGAGTTTTTCACCGGCCTCTGTTTCTATCCATTCAGGCTGTATAGAAGAAATAATATGCAGCGGGCGAATGATGATTTCGCCAGCCTGTTTGCGTTGTATGGCGGCATCAATATATGGCTCATAGACATTGAGTGCCTTGGCGACCATCTTTTCTTCGAAACCAGTGAGCTGCGGCTCTACAGCCCTTTTTTCCAGGATTTTACTGAGTATGGCGCGTACTCTTTCGCGCTCGGCAGCAGTGTCTGCAAACGCGTAGCAGCCATAGCGGGGTAATTCGTTGAGTATGCTGTCAATTTTTGTCTTAACCGTATTCGGAGTATTCATTTTTTATTTTTCTGGCACGTGCTGGCCCGCTACTCTTGAAGCAAAACAGGATGATACATGTTGTCTCAGGCATTTTCCGCTTCTGTTTGAAATTGCGGGAAGTGAGGCGTGCTATTTTGTTAATTGCAAGACTGGTAGCGCTTCATTTTGAGGAATATTGGCAAGGCCATGCTTGCAGGCCTTGATAGCTCCATCTCTGAATTTATTTTCGCCATACTGCCGGAAAGTTTCCACTTGATGCTGTATCACTGCCTGCTCAGCCAGATATTGATCGCTGACGGTTTGCATGTAAATTCGCCGGGTTTGCAAACGCGTATCGGCAGGCAGTTCCGGAAACCGGGTGTCGAATGAGTCTGCAACCGAGCGGGCAAAACTGCGGGTCTTGTAGACGTCGACGTCTCTGAGGCGATTGGACATGGATACCATGATGATAGACGCCACGTCTTCACAAGCCATTTCCAGTTGCAACAGGGTCAACGGGATTTTCATATTTGGTGATGCTACGCCTTCGCTGACAGCGGGCGACGAAGCTTTCCCACACGATGCAAGCAACATCACGCTGCTTAGAAGACAAATAAGTTTCTTCATCAGGCTACGCCACATAGTCTTGCATACGATGCACCCACTTCATGATGGGTTTTGAGATGACGCATCCATTCATCTGTCTTGTGTACAACATGAACACCATTCACTTTCAGTGTGGCCGATAACTCGCGCCGCAATTCTGCAAGTTGCGCTGGAGAATTACTCTGAAAACATGGCAGTTCCACTTTCCAGGCAATGGTTGGAACCAGGCGATGATGAGCTTGTTTTTTTTGTATGTATTGAGTTTCCAGGCGTAAAAAGACTGTTTTTACCGTCGGGTTCTTGGTCAAAGTCTGGAAAAACTCTTTTTTCCATGCGGGTAATACAGAATTTTCAGTTTCATTCTCGTATTTTTTCGTAATATTTGTTAAGCTCATAGAAATAGCTTTATAAAAATGAAGGTAAAAAACTTTTTCTCATTGAATGCTAGCAACTGTTGCCGAATGTGTCAATTTTGATCCACCCTGCAACTTGCAGACATTTTTTTAAAATGATGAAAAACCATTGCTGGATATGTATTTTTTAAATTTGGTTAAGTCAATGAATAAACCTGTCCTATTTTTTTTGGCCACACTCGCATTTGGAATGTCGTGTAATTTTACTTATGCTCAAGAGGGGAAGAAAAGTTCAATTCCAGAAATCAGGGAGCCACTCGGAGACAAACGTTCGCAACGCCTGATTGTACTCGCGACTGACCTGATGTTTGTCAGACATTTTGCCACCGACAGGCAAAACAAGCTGAGGGAGCTGGAGATAAATGTCAGTCTGGAGCCTTTTAATGAAAAGCAGAAAGAGCTCCTCGTCATCCGCAAAGCACAAATGGACGAGTGCGCGAAAGATGCTGCGGCAGTCCAGGCTAATTTCTTTACTGCCTATGATCAATTGAATGCTGCCAAATACGAAGTTTCGGACTATATGGCGATTTATACCTACGCCAAGAAAAACGCTGCCGATTTCCAGCGCAAAGACCTGCTGCAGGCAGCCGAGTTGAAATCCTATGAAGAGAGCAGGCCGCAGGGATTCATATTTCGTAGCATCTGTATCGATGATGGCGTAGCCCCTAAGCTGAAAGAGAAAACTGAGTTCGTTTCGCCAAATGCGCAGCCCAGGAAATAGCAGGACCTGGAAAGCCAGAACTCTCTACAACGAATGGCAAAGCAAACCATGATGTATCAATCCTTTTTACAGAAAAAAAAGCGTCGTCTTGCAATCACCATTTTTTTTCTGGCCTTATGCATGGCTAGCGCTATTGCCATTTTTTCGTTGTTAATAACCGCTTTGAATGCAGCAGGTGCCGGTGCGTTGGCGGTACCTGGTGCTTTTGTCTGTGTGGTTTTCTATGAGCTGGGACGCTATTTTTTTTATAGAAGTTTCTTCATGCAACAACTGGCACGCTTTGCAGCCTGGAAACAAGTACTCAATGAAAGTGACGAATGACTACCACTGTTGCTAACCGCAATCAGCGCGATGCGCTGACGTTCCCCCCCGGCACCATGCAAGTTTTGTTTGCCGTAAGTGCTGTGATCTGTCTGATGCTGGGGATTGGTCTGACACGCCTTCTGAGCGTATATTTTGAGCAGCGCGTATTTAGCCTGATTATTTTTTGTGCGCTACAACTGCTACCTTTATGTTTTGCTCTGCGCATGCCTTCGCTTTTGACAGGGCGTTTGCATTTGCTTGTCGTAACAGTTTATTTTCTGGTTGCCTTCCTCGCCAATATCATTTTCCCGCAGTTGAAGTCTTACTTAACCTGGCTTTTCTACTTTTTCTGCATAGTGGTGCTGGCGCTGTCAGTAGTGTCGGTAGTGCAGGTCCTGCGTGCCAGTCTGGTCGGCTTGTTCAGGCGTGGCAAGTAATTCAAGACAGAGGGAAGAGTTTTGTTATTCAGATATCTCTCCACGGGCATTTGCAGTCTTGCCCTTGTCGTGTCGGTACAAGCTGCATCTGTAACGGACTCCAGGGAGTCGACTGTCGTCAAGCTCAGGAATAGCCTGCCTGGCCAGGTGCCGAAGCACAATAACGAATACGAACTGGCGATATACCGTCTACCTGCCGGTGCAGAAGTAGCAAAGCTCATCTGCGGACAGATACGCAAGTGCGAGAAAAAAGTAAAGGGAGCGTATACCTTTCATGCCTTTTCATCGAAATTTGATCAGTTGGATGGCGATCTCGTCAGATTGAATGTGAGTCGCCTGCAACAATATGCTGTGTCGGCTAACTACGAATTGACCTTGGGGAAATATTTCTCTGTGACGTTCAAGAAAAGTGGATCCATTGGTGAGGGCATGCTATTTGAAGATGTCAGTTTTGTCGTTAGGCCGGTGTCCTTGAACGCCGGAGAGATGAACATCGATGTTTTTGGTTTGTTCAAATATCACCTGTTGGGATCCGGACAAAAAATCAGTCCGTCTGGACGTGCGGTTCGCTTTGCATCTTCAATCAGTCAGTCAAAGAATTTTCTTCTGATAGCAGAGGCGCAGGCGCAAACAAATGAACCTGGATATCTCGCAGTGATCAAGCAATGCGATGAAATTTTGACGCCTTCGTACGAAGTGAAAATGCTGGAGAAGGGTTTATGAAAAAAAAATGGATGTTGATCATGTTCGCTGCTACTGCGCAAACATGTCTGGCCGGCGGTTCATTGACTGAGGAGCTGGCGGCGGAGCGTGGAGTTAAAGTCGTCAATGTGGATTTGTTGGGCAGGGCAAAAACGGCGCCGATAAGGCCGCAAATCATGAGTTGTGGCGGGGTGCCCATGACTAGCAGAGCAGTTTCTGGGAATGTATTGCAGAACAAGGATGGAAAAATGTCGGCAGCTACGGGGCAGCCGCCAGCTCCACAAGAATTTAATGTGGAAAAAATGAAAGAGTCGTTGATCGAAATTTCAAGGCAGGCATCAAGCATCCGCTACCAGGCTGCTTTGGCTCAAGGTGAAAAAAAGAAATCCTGCAATGTGAATCTGACTGAATAAACCTCACTAGTGAAAGAAATTATGCCCCTGATAGATCAGCTTGTTGAAGCCTTGCACAATTTGCATAAGCCCCATGTCGAACGGGCTTTGCAGTTGTATCAATCCATACAGGTGCCCAATGGTTTGACCGAAGAATACTTCCTGCATCTGCAACAAAACAGCCCTGCCATGGCGGCAGAATTACCTGCAGATGGCAAGGAAAAGCTGGCGGCAGCCTTGGCGGCCCTGTATGGCGTGATACAGGTATTGAATCGCTGTGCGACCAATTTTCCATTTGGCCGGACTTTGCCGCTACTTCCATTTGTTGCAGAAGACCGGGCTGTCAGGGCAGCACAAGAAACCTTGTTCGACAAGATGAAGGATGAGTTCTTTGCGCCATCCGCATTTGACGATGCAAACGCTGAGATCGTTTATTTGAACCGCCTGGCGATGATCCGGGACATGCTGCAAGAATAGATGCAGGCCTGTTACTACCGTCTTAAATGAATCAGACGTCTATTCATGTTACGACTATGAATTTCACTTTTTGTTGAACCTGAAGATATCTTGATCGGGTAGCGAACGCCCCTTTCCCGCCGGAGTGCAGATTGCCAGGCTGGCGTTGCACTTATTTACCTCGAATATTGCCTGCAAACTCTTTTCACTGAGGCTAACGAGCCATATTCAAATACTTTGATGCAATCATCTATTTTTTTACCATCATTGTCTTAATAAATTTCTTTTAAAAATGGTAGAATTTGGATTGAATACCAATAAAGCCTTATATATCATTGGTTTTAATAAAATGGCATGATAAGATATTCAAAGAATTCTAAATTTTTCCATGAATAAAAAACTAGCAAAAGCCGTCCAGGAACTGCCTGTGCCCGTAGCTAAAAAAACCAGACGCTACGGGTTTGAGTTTTATCGGGATAATTTCCGCCGTATGACCGTACTTGCATTGGGGTTGGTCGGCCTGGATATTGTTCTGGTAGTGGCAATGTTCCTGGTGTATGCCAGTTTTCCTTCACGCGATTTATATGCCACTACCCGCAATGGCTTATTGGTGAAATTGAAGCAATTTGACAATATTGATCAGGTCAAGGCTTCGCGGGCGGCAAAAGCGGCAGTAAAAGTTGAATCAGCGAATCCCTAAAACGTGTAAGAGGATCAAGATGTCTGGCTCTATAGCTCAACAACAATTGCAAACCCAGTCGGATCTCAAGCCGAAGCTAGCTGCGGTTGATTCATCTCATGTAGATGGAAATGCCAGGGAAAATACTGGTCAGCCTGAATTAAACATGGCGCGTGCTGAATTTTATCTTGACCGCTATCGCTTTATTCAGAAAGTGGTGGCGGCTTTGCTGGTGCTGACAATCTTGTTGTCTTATGCCTTATATGATGTGTATAGCAACCCCCCCAAGCCGCAATACATCGCGGCAGAAAATGATGGGCGCATTATTGAATTGCGCCCTATCAGCCGTCCTACCATCTCCAAGAATGCCTTGCTGACGTGGACTGCAGAGGCGGTAACTTCAATTTTCACTTATGACTACGTGAATTACCGCAAGCAGTTTCAGGGGAACGTGGATTATTTCAGTGCCGATGGCTGGCAAGCCTTCATGGAGCAACTTGATAAGTCAGGGACGCTGCAAACGGTCAGGGAAAAATCCATGCTGGTTTCCTCTGTCGTCAGCGGCAGCCCCGTCATCACCGGTGAAGGGCAGGCCAACGGTGTCTATATGTGGAAAGTGGAAATGCCGATTGATGTGACATATACCCCATTCGGACAGAGTCCAATTAAACAAAAATTGGTAATCAAAATGAACCTGCGCGCAATTTCTCCATTAGAAAATCCCCGCGGTGTAGTGATCGATAGCTTTAGTACTTTCGAGCGATGATGTGAGGCCGTTGATGATGAACAAGAACACAAATGTCCGCCTTGCCTGCGTCTTGCTACTGAGCCTGGTCGGTGGTATTGCCTCTGCAAGGCAGGGCAGCGCAGAGAATCAGGCCAATGCCAAGGCACAGACCAAGCCAGGTGAAATGGCTTTGCCCAGTGCCATACCCGAACCCAGTCAGCAGAGCTCCGCCAAAATGACGGCAGCAGAGCTCAACGCACGTTACAGTGACCCCGCCATGCTGCCATCGCCTGATGGGTATGCGCGGCCCCGTACCAAGCTGAAAATGCCACAGTTCCGCGATCCCAAAGAACAGGCACTGGATGATTTGCTTGATGAAACCGTGACATTTACCAGGGATGACATCAATCGCTATTACGATCGGATTGACGACTTCAAGCGCTCCGTGCGCACACCTGATGGGCAACTGCGCAGGGCTGTGATTTCCTCTGTGATCGTGAATCTGCAGCCGGGATCGGTGATTCCAGTAATGCGATTGAATGTCAATGAAAATTCATCCTTGCTGTTTACCGATTCCACTGGCAACCCATGGCCTGTTGTCAAATTTTCTGCTCCATCGAAAGCGATGTTCGCTGTGGAATTCCATGCCAGCAATAATCCACACGAAATTGCGCTGGAGCCGATCAAGGATTATGCCTACGGTAACCTGAAAGTGTTCCTGGCAGGCATGAGTACGCCAGTGTTCGTCCGTCTGGTGACAGGGCAAAAAGAAACAGATGTGCGTCTTGACGCCAGAATGCCAGTGCGGGGGCCGAATGCGGCTGCACTGATAGAAAAACAAATGCCGCCTGAGGCTTCCTCGTCCATGTTTTCCATGTTGAATGGTGTGGTGCCTGAAAAAGCGCAAGAGCTCAAGGTAGAGGGAGCAGATGCCAGGGCGTGGATGCTGGATGGCAAAATGTATTTGCGACTGACGAACAAGACTTCAGTGCGCTCACCATCATGGACAGGCACCATGTCCTCTATTGATGGTACCAATGTTTATGAGCTTCCTGCGCGCACACCAGTGATTTACGCTGCGCAAGAAGGTAAAAGTGTAGAACTACGTGTGTCGGGGTTTTAAATGGCTCAAACGAATACAGGTGGAATGGCGTTCCTGGCGAACCCCAAGTCCCGCATGATGGTAATTGGTGTCGCCGTTGTTGTGGTCGCAGGCATAGCCCTGGCGGTGAATGGCGTGATCAAAAAGAGTGCCACGGGCCAGGAGCAGAGTGAACCTACCAGCACGGCTGCCTTGCCAGAAAATACAAGGCAAAAGACAGTGATTGATCCGAACAAGGTCGATACCAAGCAGTCTGAGTTGCGCAAGGTCGCGAATGAAGATGCTGCCAAACTTGCTGATTCTAACGGCCAAACATTTATTGCCACGATTCGGCCTGATGTGGCACCTGCCTCTGCCCCACAGGCTGCGTCGGCCATTGACCCGTCCATGTATGCTACTCGTAATCCAGAGAATGGTTTTGCTCCCAGATACGCTGGCCCGCGTGAGCCTACCGAACAAGAGATACGTGACGCAGAAGCAGCTCACCAAAAGAAAGTGGATGACTGGAAGCGCAGGCTGGCGGCTGATAAGTCAAAAATCAACGAAGCCTGGGAGCCAGGTGCCAGGGTCTTTTATACCGCCTATGTGGGAAGTGAGGATGGCAAGGCGGACAAGAAGGATGTGCGTGCCCCGGATCTGAGTGCTGGTAAATCTGAAGCGCCAGCAAAAGAACAGGTATTTGCCAAAGCTGGAGACATTTTCTATGGCACTATTGATATAGGCATGAATACCGATGAGCCAAGTGCAGTCACAGCGTACATACTCAGTGGTCCATTCAAGGGGGGCAAACTACTCGGTGCCCTGGCAGGACAGACCGCACCTTACTCTGAAAAAGCGGTCATTCAATTTACTTCGCTGAATCATCCAAAGTTTGATCGCTCCATTCCAGTCAAAATTTTTGCAGTCGATCGTGATACCAAGCGTGCTGCTGTCGCAGACAATGTAGACAGACATTTACTGACCAAATTTGGACTTGCTGCGGTAGTCGATTTTGCCCAGGGTTATGCTGAGGGTAAGTCACAGAGTGCTACTACTGTAACCTATGGTCAAAATGGTGCGCCGACTGTCGTTTCTCAATCAGAGTTGACGAACAAGCAGTTGCTTGCCCGTGGCGCAGCTAAAACCATGTCGCGTGTTGCCAACACTCTGGCACCTTATACGAACCGGCCAAATACCCTGGAAGTATATTCCCAAACAGAAATTGGCCTGCTGGTTGCGGCCGACATTGTCTATGTTGAAGGTATGAGCGCCGATAATAGCGGGCCAGTGCCGGGCACTGGCGCAACCAACAATCCAAGGCGCGCAATGTCGCAAGCTGGTAGTGCATATCCGGCACCACTTCCGGCACAGCAAGCTGCCTATGGTCAGCAACAGGTCTACATGCCACAGCCAGCGTATGCCCAGCAACCCGTGTATGCGCCACAGCCAGCCTATGGAATGCAGCCGTCCTACGGTGTGCAGTCTCCAGTGTATGGGCAAGTTCCCACTTATGGTCAGCGTTAGATCAGCGGGTGATCAGCGTTGATTCGTTGATGGAATGCAGCTTTATTTTTGACCACAAAGCCTAGAGTGAATAGAAGATAAGGAAGAATAATGGGAATGAATGACTGGGATGATCTTTCGGGTAACCCAACTAATAGTGCAGATACTGACTCTTCAAACAGTCCGACCAGCGTCGCTAGCAGTAATGTGAGGCCGCCAGCTGCCGTGGCGGCAAGCAATAGCAACAAGACCATGTACCTGGCAATGGGGGGGCTGATGCTGTTCGTGATGGGCGTATTTGGTTACACCAAATATATGGAATTTCAGGGTGTACAGAATGACGAGCGCATGCAGCAACAGCAGGCTTTCCAGAAAAGTAAAGCAGAAGCTGAGCAGCAGAAACGCAAGGCAGAGGAAAAGACGGCGCCACCTGTCGCCGCTGCTACCACCGCTAACACCGCACCAGTTGCAGAGCAAGCGCCTGCACCAGCAAGCCTGCCTCCGGGTGATGATCTGGCAACGCTGGCGCAGCTTAAGAATCGCAGCAACACGAATCCGGCAACACAGACTCCGTTGGCAGTGCCAGCAGCAGTAGCGACGGCACCTGTGAACGTAGCCTTGTCAAGTTCTGTTGCGCAAAGCGCGCCAGCTGCGCCAATGGCTGGGTCCAGCCAGGATGGGCAGAAGCGAGAGCAATATGTCAGTCTTCTGGAGGGGCGAGTGAATGAGCTTGGCCTGGTAAAACTGCGACTGGAAGCTGAACTCTGCAAGTATGAGCCAGGCCGTGGTTTCTGCGCGCGTTCCGGCAAAGGCGTAGCTGTACCGGAAGCCTTACGTGAACCGGCCCGGCCTGCCAGCAGATCCGTGCAATCGCCCTCAGAGACGACGGCACGTGTCATGTTGTTTGACACTGCCAAAGCTGGAAATGCGATCGCAGCTGATTTGCCACGTACTGTGTCAAGTGGTAACAATGCAATGTCCGCAAACTCGCCATCGCGTAGCCAGCCGGCAGATACAGCGCCAAAAGCCCTGTCTTTGCAGGGATTGACCATCTTGCGCGACCGCGTGCTGTACCGTGACCGTGACGGTATGACGCACGAGGTGGAGTTGGGTGGCAATATGGAAAACTTGGGGCGCCTGGAAAGAATAGATTTTGAAAGAAAATCTTTTCAGGCCGGTGGCCGTACTTATAACTGATAACAGGTCTGGAGATCTTGATGTCAATTTCTCGCATTCGCCTTTTCTTCGGAATGGCGTCCAGCCTGCTGGCTGCGCCAGCATTTGCTGCAGGCCCAACAGCCATGACCATGCTGCTGAAATTTGGCGAGAGCATACCGGGGCTGTGGAACTTCGCGCAGGCGGTGAGTTTTGTTGTGGCAATGTTTTTGTTCGGTTTTTCCCTGTTCAAATTGAAACGGATAGGAGATCGAAAATCAAATGAAGGGGTGATGTCGGTAGTGATGACACTGCTGGCCGCAACTGGCCTGTTTTATCTGTCATCTTCATTAGACAGCTTTTTGGTGTCTACCTTCGGGACCAGCACTATCATGACCTATACCTCGTCGAGCATACTGGATGCAGAGGGCCTCAAGGCGGCGAAGGTTGTCATTGGTTTTGTCAATCTGATCGGGCTGATTGCGTTTGCCCGTGGCTGGTATGCCCTCAAGATGCTGGGTTCTGGTGGTGGTCACAAGGAGGACACGGCCAAGCGCGCCATCGTGCTACTGGTAGGCGGCACCTTCTGCCTGAACATCGTCGCACTTTCGGAAGTTTTGCAGAGATCATTGGGTATCAGCAACATTATCAACTGAAAGCCTGAGTAACTCCTCTTTATTGTCGCAAAGTCGTAATTATTTTGACTTTTGTTTGTATAAAAACTTGAAAGCATTTTTGGTCTGAGGTATTCTTAGCGATGTTCTTACCGGACTTTGTTGCATCTATTTCTAAAGCTTAGGAGTGTTTCCATGAAAAAACTTAACAAGAGTATCAAAGGCAAGCTGGGTGTTGTGTTGGGCGTGGCGGCAGGCACAGCTGTGGCGCTGATGCCGGAACTCGCGTTCGCGCAGGCTGGCACATCGATTGGTGATGTAGCGATGAATGCATCCAAGAGTATTAACGGTGTTCAAGTCATGATTCAAGGGGCTTGCTACATGGCTGGTGTAGCGCTGGCTGGTGGCTCCATGTTCAAGTTCAAGGCGCACAAGGACAACCCTCAGCAAACACCGCTGTCCACACCTATCGTCATGCTGGCTGTCGCAGCGGGCCTGCTGTACTTGCCATCACTCATGACTACCGCTGGTCAGTCTCTCTGGGGCGGTACACAGAAGAGTGACAAAGTTTCTTATCAGTACAGCAGCTTCGGTACCTGATACCTGGCTGGACTTGCTGACAACACGCAGCTATCCTGCGGAAAGACACCAGAAATTGCCTGAACTTGCGGGAATTTTATGACAGTCCACAAAAGCCTCGCAGGCCAAGTCTGCGGGGCTTTTGTATAAGCAAAAGAAATTGACTAAGTACCTCACCATAAAAGCATCATCAGTTTCGCCGCTTTTTTATGAGTTTGTAGGCTATGCCATGCCCAGTCTTCCAGGTCGTAAGGTGTCTGGGCCAATTGGAGGTGTTGATCGCCTGCCTGTCCTGTTGTAAATTGAACGGAGAAAATATGTCGGTAGTAAATTCTGTACTTGAAGGCGTGGATGAATTTGTCTATTGGGCAGGTTCCATGTTCAGGAGTGCTGCTTCAGTTTACTGTGAACTGGAAACGACCGATGATGAGAGCACGCTGGTAGCCAAAGATGGATCTCTGATCAGTTTTATTCGTGTCGATGGTGCCAGGTTCCTGGTCGGGGTTGAAGAGTTCGCCTCCATCCACCGCTCACTGATGCAGGGTATTGAGTCCTTTTTCGGCACTGCCGGGCATCACATGCAAGTAGTCTTTGGTTGCGACAAGGATTTTGTTGTGCGTGACATCAGCTATGCACTGGATGGTTCAAGAGAAACCGCAAGAAATTTGCAAATGGATGTACAAGACATGTTCGATGCCAAAGTGGCGCACATGTCGCAATACACTTCTCATGAAGAATGCTATCTGGTGTTGTGGACGCATGGTTCTTCCATGACCAAGGCTGAAGCCGCTACGGCATCCAAAGAAAAAATCCAGTTCAATAAAGAACATAACGTGCCCGTCATGAAACACAGTCAGTATGTGTTTGCGGCGATACGCGAACTGCGCGACAGGCATAGTTCTTTCAAGCGGTCAGTCAAACTGGAGCTGGAAACGGCTGGCCTTGATTGTGAAATTCTGGATGCTCACTCGGCATTGCGGGTAGCGCGCATGTCCTATGATGCTGATTACACAGACGAATTATGGAAGCCGCGGTTGCTGGGTGACAAGATATCCCCACGCGCTTTTGAAAATCCACATCCCCGTGATATATCCGATATCCTGTATCCGCGCATTGAACATCAGATCATGCCGCGCGATGCGGAGGAACTGAATGGTAAATGGTTACGCATAGGGGATCGGATCATTGCGCCTGTCCATGTGTACCTGTTCCCCAAGGATATCAGTACTTTCCAGCGTTTGTTTGCTCGCCTGAGAGAGGCCGATTTGCCCTGGCGCTATTCCATGATGATGGAGGGGGGAGGAGTCCGTGGTTTTGGCATGAAGTCCATGATTGCCGCACTGATCTCGTTTGCCTCGTCAAATAACAAGCTGGCCAATAATGCAGTGCAGGCGCTACAGAATTACCAGGACATGGAGGGGGGCACAGTCGTCAAGGTGTCGATGTCGTTTGCGACCTGGGCACCAGTCGGTGAAGAAAAACTCTTGCGTAGCAGGGAGCAAAGACTGGCGCGCGCCATCGAAGGATGGGGCGGTATGGAGGTGTTTGACAAAAGCGGCGATCCTTTCGAAGGCGTTGCTTCCACCCTGGTAGGTTTTTCGACCAAAAATATGGGGACGCCAGCCATTGCTCCTTTGCCAGACATCGTCTACATGATGCCTTTGCAGCGTCCAGCTTCGTCCTGGAAAGAAGGTGCAGTATTATTCCGTTCCCCGGATGGCAAACTATGGCCTTACCAGCCGGGCTCCAGCAAACAGACTACCTGGATTGACATCATCTTTGCGAAGCCGGGTTCTGGTAAGTCAGTATTATCTAACATGTTGAACTGGGCAATTTGCGTCATGCCTGGCCTGAAGCGCCTGCCGCGGATATCTATTATCGATATTGGTCCCTCATCAAGTGGTTTGATATCCCTGGTGAAAGATGCATTGCCACCCAATCTCAAGCATTTGGCCAATTACTTCCGTCTGCGCATGACGCCAGAATATGCGGTCAACCCTTTCGATACCCAGCTAGGCTATCACTACCCTATACCCCAAGAGCGCGCTTTCCTGGTGAACCTGTTGACCCTGCTGACCATGCCCATGGGAAAAACCGAGCCCTACGATGGTATGCCAGATATTTGTGGCATGGTGGTGGATGAGGCTTATCGCCTGTATTCGCCAGAAAAGAGTCCAAAGCGCTACTCCGAGCATCAGGATGAAAAAGTCGACGCGGCCGTCAGATCACTAGGTTTGCATACCGATGGGATAACTACCTGGTGGGACATCACCGATGAATTGTTCAAGCATGGCATGGTGCATGAAGCCATCCTCGCTCAGCGATTTGCGGTACCGAATATGAATGACCTGACTTCCGTCGTGCAGGATCAGTCTTTCAGGGATGTGTATACCAAACCCAAAACTGCCACTTCTGAAACCATTGTTGATGCATTTTCGCGCATGATACAGTCAGTTTTGCGTGAGTATCCAGTGCTGACATCCACCACCAGATTCGACATCGGCGACACCCGTATTGTGGCGATTGATCTTGACGAGGTTGCAAAGTCCGGTGGTGCTGCCGCTGATCGCCGCACCGGTATCATGTACATGCTGGGACAGTTCATAGGTACACGCAACTTCTTCTTTAATGAAGAAAATCTGCAAGAATGCCGCCCCATTTACAAGGCCTATCACAAGGTGCGTGTGGATGAAATCAAGGAAGACCCGAAACGCGTCGTCTTTGATGAATTCCACAGAACTGAAAATTCACCCGTGGTACGTGACCAGGTTCTGGTGTATATGCGTGAAGGTCGTAAATGGGGTGTGCAGGTATGTCTGCTATCGCAATCCATGAATGACTTTGACAAAGAGATGGTGGAATTTGCGACTTCCATTTTCGTCCTTGATGGCGGTGACGCGGCACAAGTGAAAGAAATAGGAGATCGTTTTGGCTTGTCCAAAACTGCCCGTCATGCGCTTGAATCGGGGCGGGTTCATCCACCACGGTCTGGTGGTTCAACTTTCCTGGCAATATTCTCGACCAAGAAACACCGGAACGAGCAACTCCTGACCAACACTGTTGGCCCTATGGAATTGTGGGCATTCTCCACCACACGTAAAGATACTATTCTCAGGGATAAGTTATACCGCGCCATAGGATCATCCAAGGCCAGAAGGGTATTGGCAGAAAATTATCCGGATGGCTCAGCCATGGATGAGATAGAACGTCGCGAACTTGCCAGAAAATCTGCCACCGGCATGATAGGCGAGGATGACGATACTAATATCATCGAGGCCATGGCAGAGGAATTGCTGGTCTATTCACACAAAAAAGACCATGAAGAGAAGAAACGTGCGGCAGCGCTAGTATAAGGCGATGTTGTTTCTTCTGGCATTAACTTGAAGGCGGGTGGCAAGCAGTGTTGCCCGTCTTTGAGTGCTGCGCTCATAATTACGCTAAAAATTGTGCTAACACTGGCGTGTTATTGGCTACATTCGTTGGAGCGCTGACCGCCGCGCCCCCTTTGATTTTGCAAAAGCAGGTTTTTCTACACCCCCCATAGCATAGACTGCGCAGAATTTGCAGTTGCTGGGGGGGGGGGCTCCCATTTTTTCTCAGCTACTTGGCCGCATTTGTTTTTTTGTGCAGCTTGCAGTGGCGCTCGCTTCTTTGCTTCAGAGTTCTTTTTTGCGGGAAAATCAGAATCTCATGATTTGCTCAAAATACTGTATTTGGGTAATGCAATTTCAATAAAATGTGCAATTATTTTATGCTATCATTGTCTTAAAGTTTTTGATTAATCTTGATTTTCATCCACCAAAACGGAAATAAACAGGAAATTTCACTTCATCATTGATGTAGATGATAGAGGGAGTTTCAGTATCGACAGGGCTTTAAACGATGCGCGTTCGCAACTCAGAGACTTCAACCATGAATCAGATCAAATTTGCTGTCAGTCTACTAGCTGTTTCTGCAGCCTTGGCCGGTTGCCAGACGAGAAATCCCAAAGTCGCAGAAGATCAGAAATCCCGATTGTCCGAGACGGTGACATTGCAGCAGCAATTGTTGGCGACTGCAGACTCGATAGAGCGCAACTCGCAATTGCTGGCAGAGGCAAGCAATACCCGTGCTGCCGTTGAGAAAGCCCAGTTGTCCCCTGCGCAGCAAGTGAAAATGGATAAAGCGGCCAATACCAAAGAACCCTATGGCATGACTGCGAAAATCAGCTTTGTCTGGGAAGCTGGGCCAATCCAGGAAGTAGCGCGCCAAATGGCGATACGTTCGGGATATGAATACATGCAACCTGAAGGCAGCGTTCCAGCTATCCCTGTCATGGTAAAAATCAACGCCAGGGAGCAGTCCATCGCTTCTATCTTGCGCGATGCAGGCTTACAAGCCGGCTCCCGTGCAGATATCGTAGTGGATGAAGCGAGAAGAAAAGTTCTGGTTCGCTTTTTTGACTAATTCTGATAGCGGATCATTTATGTTCAAAGTAAGTCAAATTGTCGCAGTAACCATGGCTGCATTGTGCACGTCAGTCGCTTTTGCCTACGATGGCAAGGGTGAGCCTGTCACGGTGAATGTCATGACAGAAAATGTGGCAAGAGAATCCGCTGCACCTTTACTCACTGACTTTTCTGCGGAGAATATAGCCAAAGCCAAACGCAGCGACGATGATCCATTTAAAGGTAGTGACATACGCGATCTGCGCGTTGCCGCTGTACGTGAAGCTGCGTATGGCCTGGGGATACGCAATGGCCTGGTTGCGAGGTCGATACTGATCAAGGAGTTCCTGTATCGACACAGATCAGAGATGGACAGGATATTCAATTTTGCTCCGCTAATGCTAGATTGCGGCAAAGAAGAGAAAGATCGTTACTCGCAAAAATTGATTGCTGAGCGTCCGAATGAAAATTGCGTCATGCAGCCACCAGTGATCCTGGGCGCAAAGAATCTCTTGAGTGACAAGGATGGCCGGGGGGATGTACTGCGCTATTCCAAAGCCAGTTTCCGCATTAAAAAACAGGCTCGGCTGATCACCACCATCCCTATCTGGGAAAATTATCTGATCTTTGATGCAGGCACACCAGGTAATGATGTGCACCCAGCACTATTTCCCAAAAGCGATGAGGAAAAGCGTGTCTGGAATCTTGCCCTGGCTGAGGGCTGGGATAAAGGTGTAGAGCAGGCAAATGCGATTTATCGCCAGAACCTGGCGATGTTGAACGAAGACTTTTCTGGTATGCAGCGTTATCAATATCTGTTGCTGCAAAACCTGGTCACCAAACCTTTTGTTTCGCGTAATCGCCTTGGTGTTACTGGAAACGGAAAAACGGGCATCTCTATTGATGATATTACGTTGACGATTACCGAGCGTCCAGAATTCAACTTGAATTCCAGCGACTGGATGTTGTTCCCCAGCTTTTGATTGCGAGTTAATTATGTCTGCGCTTGTACAACCCATTTCGCTTGCCCCCAAGCTAGCAAAGAATCAGGATGTGACGTTTGACCGCGAAGCGGTCGAGGCGCGCTATGCGTTCAAGGATGTACCAAACACTTTCGAACAACATTCCTTTCGCCGATTGCTGCAGCATTGTCTGGACATCGGTGTGTCGGATATTTATCTGAAGACCGGTGATCCAGTCAAGGTCAGGGTAGGCAAGCCTATCTTTAAACTGACCAAACGCAGTCTGGAAACCAGTGAACTCAATACCATTGTTACTGAAGTGTATGGTACCAATGGACCATCCAAGCTCGGTGGCGGCGAAGCCATTGACTATGCTTATGAGTTGAAGCTGGAGGGGCAGCGAGGAGTATCTGTACGTTTTCGTATGAATGCCACTGGATGCCTTTCTCCTTCTGGACCCGGTGTTGAGATAGTCATGCGGCCTTTGCAGGAAAATCCACCTGAAATTTCGACCATGAAGCTGCCGCCAAATTTGATGGAACAGCTTTTTCCAGAGATAGGGCTGGTGCTGGTCACAGGAGAGACTGGCTCAGGTAAAACGACATTGCTGGCTGCAATTATCAGATACATTCTGGAGCAGCCAGAATCGAATAAACGCATACTCACTGGCGAAGATCCCATCGAGTTCGTGTTTGATAAGTGCAAGCGCTACTCTTCCATGGTGGCGCAACATGAAATAGGCCGCCATCTGAAGTCTTTCTCTGAATTTATCCGCAATGCGGTTCGACGTGATCCAAATATTCTGATGGTCGGCGAAATGCGTGATCATGAAACCATCAATGCAGGCATTCAAGCTGCCCAGGTTGGCAAGGCAGTGTATTCGACCTTGCACACCAACTCGGTAGGGCAGACCTGGAAGCGGATGGTGAACGTCTTTCCACATGAAGAGCGGGTGTCCAAGATGGTGGATCTGATCGATACCACCAAAGTAATTTTGACACAGCGCCTGGTGGCTTCAACCGAAAAAAATGACGATGGTAACTTCAAACGCATCGCCTTGCGTGAGTTCCTGGTATTCGATGATGAGGTGAAAACCCGCCTTATCGAACAAGTCGGGAACGATGTCAACATGCTGCCTTTCTTGACACATTCCCTGGTCAAGGAAAGAAAGCAGCTTCTGGTGGATGAAGCCCGTCGTTACTACCATGAAGGTATGATTTCCGAAATCGAATACAAGAAATATGAAGTCAGTGCAAGTCAGGCAGAGCGCATGCTCGGCAGCAATTGACCGCAATAAGGAATTGAAATGGCAAATGAGATTGATGATGGTACGTCGAAGGTAATCTGGCGCGACTCTGCAAGAGAGTTACGATTTTTGGGTATCAATTATGTTGCAGTATTTCCGCTGTTGTTTTGGTTGTTGCATGCAAACATGTTTACCTTTGTTGTTGCGATCACAGTGATTGTCGCACTGTCGATACTGGAGCGCTTCAAGTATTCACCCATGGTAGTGTTTCGTCTGATTCGCTGCGCTATCGGTGGCAAGGTCCGGCATGCAAAAAACTGGAATGAAATGAAACGCTATCGTAGTTAAGCCGCATGTAGAACTCATGCTCCTTGTCTCTGCTCTATCCTTTCAGTGAAGAGAGATCAAGTGTCAATAAAAATTAAATTTTTGTAGCCGCAGGCTAGTGGAGTGATTACTGATGAAATATCAACGCAGTTTATTGAGTGTCATTGTTTCCAGCATTTTTGCCGGCGGCGTTAGTGTTTACGCGCCCAGTGCAATGGCAGGGTTTGAAGTTGTCAGCAATCCCAATACCCCTTACGTTTATCAGCTATCTGGCGCACAGAGAAAGCTTGTCGATGTTCGTGAAGAGCGGGTGATCGGTGCAACCGCCAATACACTGCATCATGGTCGCATCGATATGGAGCTGGTGATGATACCGGTAGCCGCCAACAAGGGCGTGGATATGCTCACGGGCCTGCGTGGTATCGTACCCGAGAGCCAGGGATGGCGTGTATTCGCGCTGAAGGGCGTGAATCTTAAAAACAAAATTGAGTGGAGTAGTGCTGAAACCTGGGTCATGGCATTGGATGGGATGCTGCTTAAAAACAAGCTGATTGCAGACATCAACTGGGAAAGCAGAGAAATTACGCTGGTACCGATCTCGAACCGTGCCTATGCCTCGCAGTTGATCAGTCAGGGTAAAGACAAAAGCATACTGCGCCATGTCACAGTAAGACAGCAATATGAAACTCCTGAACCCTTGATTGCCCTGCGTCTGCAGCCTGCACAAGCGACGATTACTGAAGCAAGGACAGTTCCGATCGCCACCGTAGAAGTGCCCGTACGCACACTGGCCGAAGTTGGCGACAGCCGTGGCAGTACCAGTATTGGTGTCAAAATGTCGGACGCTACGATAGACAGCATGATCAGCCAGCGCGTGGAGCAGGCGACCAAGGAAAAAATGGCGCAGCTGGAGGCGCTGGAAGCACAATACCGTGACAAGCTGGAGCAATTGAATGCCCGTAGCAAGCAGATCAAGGCTGAGCCATCTTCTGTTTCACAGGATGAAACCAAGAACAAACCTGTGGCGCAACCTATCAGTGTTGATGACCATGATAGCAAGCAAGTCACAGGAAGAATGGTACGTGCTGATTACCGCTTCCCGGCACCGGCGACTGGTGGCTACAAAATGAGCAAGACAGGATTGTTCAATGCTGCAAATTCAGATGAATCCAATACCAGCATCAGGCCTGTTAAATTTGACGCTGCAGAAGCGCAAAGCACAACATCGGTCGTAGACAACAATGTCATCACTGAAGTTGCGACAACTTCCGCCAACAATAATGTTGTTTCTTTTCCGGTGCAGGCAAATGTCGAAGTGGTGGAGGCACCACGTACCAAATGGGAAATCTCATTGAACGACAAAACCTTGCGTAATGCGCTGTTGCGTATGGCGTCCAAGAATGGTTATTCACTGTCTTACCAGACCAAGGATCAGGACATTAAAACAGGCGGGACTTTTTTTGGCACTTTCGACGGCGCTCTGCGTGAAATTGAAATCGCAACCGGCAAGCGTATCCGGCAAGTGGAATCCAAATTATTGGGCCGATTGATTATCGTTACCGACTAAGCAAGAACAGAGGAAGCAAAAAATAAGGCACCGCATAACAAGCGGTGCCATATTTTTTTGGGAGGACGAATCAGATTGCAGAGCGATGCGCAATTGCGTGCCACAAATTACTCCGTGAGGCTTCTACTTCCTTACGTTCTTCATGGAGTTGATGGACCATGCCACGTATGCTACTCAAGTCGTTTAATGGCAGTGATTGTTGGCGTATCTTCTGAACCAGTTGTAAGGATTCCAGGGTATCGAGTTCCAGCCCGTCATGAACGAGCAAGCCCAATACCTTGGCTGCAAACTCATCTTCCCACACCTCGGTGGCATTGCCAATGCGCCTGATGACAGTAGACTTGGCCGTGTCGAATGATTCTTCCAGACCCGCACTCATATGTTCGATAAAACGCAATCGGTCCTTGACGCCATCTGATAGCGTGAACACGATTTTCTCGCTGCCCCTGTCCTTGATCAGGTAAAAACATGCATTCTCAAGTTCCATTTCTGATTCCCGTATTGACTTGTTTTAGGTCATCGGCTTCCCGCTTTAAGTCTTGCTGCAAGGGGGACAGCGCATTGAGTATATCTCTGGCTTTAACCCCGATTTGCTGTATGCTCGTTTGCAGATGTTCCGAACGTTCTTGTCGTGAAATGTCAAAGGCAAGTAAGCCAGCGATGTTGATGCTGAGCTTTTTGAACGTATCCAGCTCCTTGAGCAAGATCTGGTTTTCAGGCGCGCTAAGTGCATCAGGCTTGATATCTTTTGTTTCAATGCCTGTCAGCCTGGCCGCCACGTCAACACGTGCAGCCTGGGTATTTAGACTGGCTAACTGTTTTTGTATCAAGAATAGATTGCAGCGTTCAACCGCACTGGTGTACTTGACATCAAATGACTGCAGGCTGCAGGCTGCATCCGAAGCAGAAAAGTCTGGTTGGCTGCCTGAATGCAAAAGTTGATTCAATTCTTCCAGCCTGTTCCTCGTCATGGCGTGCCCCTTCAGTTTATCCTGGCCTTGATTTTTGTTTAGCAGGGACGACAGATCCTCCTGTGCCAAAGCCCTGACAGCATCGTCTCTATAGCAGCCTGTGTGGCCATCTTCATCCCGTTTTTGTTCCAGCGAGTGAAGAAAAAGTGTGTAGCTCAAGGTGTGCTCCTTTTTTTTTCGTCATGGGAAGGTGCTGATGAAGTGTCGAGCCAGGCATCCAGGCTCAGTCCATATGCATGAAACAAATCGGTCTGTGGAATAATTCTTGATGACCACGCGGCAGGAAATACCAGCCATACGCCAAATACCCGCAATAAGCTCATGCATTGCAGATCAACAAACCTTCCCGCTCTGCCTTGCAAGCGCGCGCCATACATGTCGTTGACCTGGGTACTTAAGCGAAAATCGAGACCTCCGCCCAGCATGAAATTTTTTATCACATTTGAAAAGAATAGCGAGACGTAGAAGCCAGCCAGCAGTTCAAAACGATAAGGTATGTTTTTCAGTATGAGCACGAATATCGGTATTGCGAACAGTATGCCACCCAACAAGAGATAGATCAGCAATACCAGGCTGACACGTGTACTGGCTGCCATCAAATCCTCCAGTTGACAGCAACTGTCAGACAAATCAGCGCAATACAGGTGCATACCTTGACGCGCAGATTCCATACCACTTCGCGGAAATTTTTTTCTTCCCCCTGTCCGCTGACGTATACCCGGTAATGCTGCGTTACATGAGTGAAGATATAAATCATGAGCGGAATGATAATGAGAGATATCCGGCCCAGCCTGCTGGCTTGCTCTATCAAGTGATACGCCATGGCAAGAGCGAACACGGCACCACTTAAACCTAGCAGACAGGTCATCAGTTGTCGATCGTAGAGGCCTCCAGTCATCACGTAGCTATGGTCTTTATTGGCGATAGTCGACACTTCCAGCATGGAAGTCAGGCGCACCGCATACACCATCACGCCAAACATATACACCAGCACTATCTGTGTGGCAAACAGAGGCAACATGGTATCAAGCGTCCCAGCTACTGCGGGGATAAGGTAAAACAAGGGAAAACTCAATACATCAACCAGCCAAACTTGCCGCAGCACCAGGCCGTACACCAGCGAGAATGCAGCCATGGCGATCACGTACCAACTACTGTGTATGCCCTTGGTGTACAGGTTTGACAGGACGGCTGCCGTGATAAACAGAACTGTCGCCAAAGTGGCGATCACTTTCCAGTCGAAATGCTTTGCCAGCCTGCGCTCAGTTTCTGATAACAGACCGACATTTTTTTTCAGGCTCACTGCAGTGACCAATAATTCAGAGGCAATTCCAGCGAGCAGGAAGGGGAAAAAGAACCAGAAAGAAATAGTCAGGTAACTGGTCTCAAACAGCTTTCTTGCATAGAAAATACCCATTAAGGCAAAAAAACCTGGAGCCCAATGCGGCCACCTGGCGAGTTTCCAATACTCCATTTGCTACCCCATTTGTTCTTTTGTCCAGGATATGATGGGCAAGTGTGCCGCACCAATATGATCGTACAATAATAGTTTAACTCAATATAAGTACAAAATAAATCATTCTGAATGTGATGATAACCTGAAAAATGCATTACTATTTCGTTCGATGATTAAATTTACATTGATGCACAATTTAATAATGAAACTACTCCCGAATTTGAGCAAAAAAATGCAAAAACATGCTGCGTGGAATACATTCCTCAAAATATCAGGAGTTTTCCTGATGTCTAGCGTTCTGCTTGCCTGTGCTGACTCGGGCAAGTCCAGGGAAATGATGCAGGCCGCCATGGCGGCGCAGCCCGAAGACAAGAAAATCCTTGAGTTCTTCATGTATACCTGCCCACACTGCCGCGCCGTCGAGCCTACTATCGCAAGCTGGCAAGCCAAGCAATCCGTCCTGTTTCAGCAAGGGATATATGCGTTTGAGCAGATACCTGCGGTCTTCTCAGCCAGTTGGCAGAGTGATAGCAAGATTGGAGAAAAAGAAGCTGCCATCTTCTACACGTTGCGCAGGATGGGTTTTGAGCATCAAATGCGGCTCAGAGTGTTTGCGGCCATACAAGACAAGAGCCTGGACGCGAGCGATGCTGACTCTATCGCTCGCTTCCTGCAAAAGGAAGGCATTCCCGCAGCAGAATTTGGCACGACATTCAAGAGCGCAGAAGTCAAGGCAGATGTCAGTCGTGCTGAGTCTCTGACCAGGCAATATGGGATTTATTCTGTGCCTGCATTTATTCTGTTCAATCGCGCCATTATCCTGCCGCAAGAATATGCAGATAATCAGGCGGTTGAAGCCGCCCTTCTTGGCAAGGTCAAAGAGTTTTATACAAAGAATGCGGGCAAGCCCGCTGCTTTCTGATCAAGCCTGGATGATGGATGTAATTTTGCGCCTGGTGCGTTCCCGCAAAGAACATTCCCGCAAGCTGTCCGCGAGGTTTTCCAGGTCAGCAACGCCATAGATGCTGATTATCGGCAAACTGGCGTCAGTTGACCTGAGCCTGATGCTGCTATAACCCGCCAGGCGCATGCCCAGCGGTTTGTATACGTCAAAGTGTTCTATGGTGAACAGCTCTACGCTTTCCAGTAATTTTGACAGAATCCCATGTTCTATTTTGATGCGTTGTGTGGTGATTTGATAAGTGACCGAGATACTAGCCAGCCAATAATAGATAAAAGCGATACCCACCGTGCCGATGACTGCCAGCCACTGCCATGCGCTATAAATGATGGCTGGGTGTCCTGAAAAAAGAACACGCTCGGTCTCTGCTTCTTGCTCCGCAGCGGTCGTTCTTAAGTTGGAATTACAGAAGCGGCATTTTAAGGCGCCAACTTTGATGGTTTCACGGCATACAGGGCACGGCATGCTCTGCTCATTCAATTGCTCGTCCATTCATATCCTTTCTATTGATCGTGCGGACCTGGCCTGGTGGCCCTATTCTATGGCGGGATGACTATCGCCGGGTGATATAAATGCAAAAACTCAGGTGCCGATTCAATAGTCATCTTCAAATTGCCTGGGCGTGCATAATTCAGTATTTGACATGATTTTGGGGGCTGCCGGGATCTGGGTGCTAGGGAGGACCTTCGGCAGCGCCAGCACGCAATTTGGTTCGGGATGCCTGACCTGACCGTGGGCCATTGTATCGCCGTGCTGCAAATGCCATAGCGCGTGCAAACTCATTTCCTTGCTATCCCGACGGCAGTCACCGTCAAGGTCAAGTGCGCTGCCAGGTGTGATGTTGGTGTCTTTGAGATGTGGGGCACGGCTGTAATCGACAGTGTCGATCATGTTCGCATCGTGGAGAGTTTTCATTTTTTCAGGGTCCGGCAAATTTTTCATGGCGATTTAGACTGGCATAAGGCAACACATGCAGCGCTTTCATCAGATTTGATGGTTGTTGTCACAAAACTGGAAACGAGATGACTCCCGCGTACTATTTTCAAAACGCCATGCCGTGCACGACGAAACAATACGGTTCGCCGACGTTTGTTCTCATAATAAAGTTATTGACTATTATTTAGTAATACAGGCATTTATTCAAGCTGGTTCTTGTTTATATGCACAACATGTCAGTCACCCACCTGGAACAAGTCTAGCCACACACCCTCTATTAGTAATTAGAATTGATTGTCGGTATAATACTGTCAAATTTATTACTTTTGTTTGTATAATTAATTTATGTGGTGTGGAGTTATTTTTTGACTAAGTGCTGAATGCGAGCCATAATTCTTTACACTCGACATAGGCTGGTTTGCAAGAGCGGGCATCTCTGAGAATAAATTTGCTTGTTCTCACTCCCTTGATTGTTTAATTGCAGAAAAGGTGCGGATCAATGTGGCGGCATGAACTTGATATGGTGTCCTCTCTCGCTTGTGAAAGTGCGATTGCCGCACTGAGTGATATGAGTAGAATCATCTCGGGGAATGCAGGTACACCAGACCCATTGGTGTATTCTGGCTTGTCTTATGCGACTGATATGTTGCGTGTTGCTGGATTCGTGGCACCGACCACTTTTGCGAAAGAAGTGCAGCAAACGTTTTCGCAAGCTAGACTGGGTGCAAGGGAAGTCCGGATCTTTAAACGTGCCCTGATGATACTGACTTCTTATTTGAGGGACGCTGTCCATCTTGGTGCGGGGCCGACACTGTTTTTTTATGAAGAAGCCTTGCTGCTATCGGATGTGTCAGGACGTCCACCACCGCCTTGTGGCAATTTTTATGCTCCCTTTCTGTTTTGGGACATTGAAGAGGGCTTGAGTGGCTGTTTCCGGGATGCAGCTTGCGGCATCTCGCGTGATGCCTATCAGGCTGCAATACTGGCATTTTTGCGCAAGCAGGATAGTGCAGGGCTTGAAGCAATGGTGCATGTGCTGACGGAAATGGCAGAGAAAAATGAAAGTACGTGTAGTTACTCGTTGTGCAGGGTGCTGGCGGCTTTTTTTGGAGCAATAAGCTGTAGAGCTGCCTCCCTTAGTCAGGACGAAATGCACTTGTTTTCTATGGTGGATAGCGTTTTCTTTAAGCAGGCTGGACAGGGGCATCTTCCCGAACCAGTCTTTATTTCTCGTCTATTGCATGTGATTGCCAAGTCAACGGCAGATTTATCCACGGTACGTGAAACTCAGATATATTTTAATCTGGAAGGCTTGTTGTCCGGTGCTTTTCTGGGATGCCGGGAATCAATCCGTGCATAATATGCCTGCGCAGTGATAATCTTTTATGGTGTTTAACGCTTTGTTTAGGAGGATGTATGGCATTGCCCGTGTTGGCCGGTATGGCCGCAAAATATGTAGGTTCGAAAGTGATTGAGCATGGTGTTGAAAAACTGGTTGAGTCTGTCATGTCATCAAAAGATGGTTCGGGCCTGCTTGATAAAGCAGGGAAAATGGATGTGCCATTTGGGCCATCGAAAATGATGATGTCTGCAATTGCTGAACCACCTGTCAAATCACTGGTAAGTGGCAGCGCATTGTCGATGAAGTAAGTAGTTCAGGTTTTCCAGGGCAGAAGTGTTACTGAAGCAAACTCTGCACTGATCAGGGCGGGCTTTTGTTGTAATCAGGAAATTGCTAAGCGATTGCGCGGATTGCGTTGCATGTCGCTGGCTTGTTGAGTCATTCTCTATCCGTATTCAATGCCAATTTTGCCGGATTGGTCCATTCCATGAAAATGTCAGATCTCGTTTTGCAAGCCAAGATTTGGTTGTTCTTGGCAACACTTTGGTTCTTTGCCGCAGCGGTGGAGCGCTTCAGCTATCCTTTCAGGTATGAAGGGGAGTTGTTGGCTAGCCAAGTGTCACATCCAGCCGGTGATTGCAAAGGATTGGAGGCAAAAACCGTGATTGCCTGGCGCTTGTCCAGCGACAAGAAAAGTGTGGAATACAAATGCCCTGCTTCACACCCATGGCCATTCTATGCAACCAGTTCCAGTACCGAGATACCCAAGGCTGTAATGCAAGTTATTGCGGACAGGAAAAGTGGTGCGGCAAAGTAGCGACTGCACCAGGCTACATTTTGGGAGTGGCGGGTGACGTGGCAAGTGGTTCAAGTTTTTGATTGAGTTTTTGATTAATTAACTCAAATAGCTCTGGTTCTACTTTTGTCCAATTGTCGCCATTGAGTGCGTTGACAGGGGCACTGTCCTTGTCGCTGACATGTTGATATGGACCAATTGCAGTGAACTGGGAAAAACCACCTGCATCGCGGCGCAAGGTGAAGAAGTCGCCCTCTGCATCTTTGTAAGTGCGTTCTGCAAATTTTTCGTCACCATCGCTACCGTAGCCAAAATCAATCACTTCCAGTTTGGCAGGCATGATGCCACTATCGATATTGCGCTGATGCATGGCAGTATCTTCACGTTGCAAGATGAAGTTGACTTGAAAGCTGCCACCCAGCATTGCACGTTTGGATATTTCTGACAGCGCGTCAGTGATCAAAGAGGCAGCGTTGACGTTTTCCAATGCAACTTCGTGAATATCTACGCTGATTTGATGCGCGGTCTTGTTGCCGTCCACGACCGGACTGACCGTGATGGCAACATTGCCGAATTTTTCCAATTTGTCGACTTCAGCACGAATTTTATTGTAGCGTTCAAAGATGTCGGTGCTGATCAGGCAGGCACCAGTGACGGTCACTGCAAGTTCTGGCTTGACTTCAAGCACACCTTTTTCGCGCAAAATGTTGGCGATCTCGACTCGCGCATACATTTGAATTTGTTTTGGGTCGTCAAAGTAGAGACTCCCCGAAAGGACGCGATCCTCTTCCGACTCAATATACTCAAAAATGCGGTCTAGCTGCCCTGGAGAAACAAACTCGGGGTCAACTCCATTACGGCGAAGTACATCAAGAATATCCTCCTCCGTAAGCTCGATAGTTGAACCACTCATCTTTGTCCTCTTGCTTTATCCAAGCAATTTATTATTTTTAGCACGCGAGATATTACGAAATTAAAGTAGGAAAGTCAAACGTGGATTTTCCTACCGCGAGTAGTACTGTATTCTGGCCATGTATTACTTCAACTGCCTGCTTCATCAAGCCTTTTAAACTATTTAATGACCATGTTTTTTTGATTTGGCATTTGTCATATCAAACGAGGTAAGTGCAAATAGTTTGTTTAGGTCATTCCATTCTTAGATTGGGGTGTTTTGCAGATTTTCAACAGTCGACTCACGCAAGCGTATCATTTCCAAATGGACTTAAAAACCAGGCGCTGCTGGAAACTAAAACGTCTTGCAACTGATTGCGTTGACACCGTTTTTCCTAGCGGAATCCTGCTAGTACTTATCCATCAATCGTATTGTCGGATATCTGCGCCGTCTTGGCATGTGGACTATGTCCGTCTTACAAAATGTAACACAATGGCGTCTGATATTTGACTCAAAGGCCATAACATTGCCAGAAGTGAACACAGGGTTGCGCGCATGTATCGCACGTTTATTTACTTGTAAAAGCGAGAAAGCCAGATCGCTTGTTGCACGTCTGCATATTTTCAGAAGCATGAATGTTGTTAAGTGTGTATGTGGGTTACAGAGCTACCCTTAATTCAGAATATACTAGAACTCCTTTCGCCAATTTGCTCATTTTGTTGAAATGAGTGTCAGTCTGTAGTCATCGTTTTTGTTGAGGAAACCTGTAATTGAAATCAAGTAAACCTGTGCCTGAAAAAGTCAAGAAAGTGACTGCGCGGCGTAAGTCACCTGCCAAGGAAGTGGTGGTGGATGAAGTATTTCCCGAACTGATGATAGTCGGGACCAATATCGCAAAAAATAAAAGTTATTATCTGGCCCAAAAAGCGCTGATACAACGTGTGGCACATGGCGTGTATATCCCCACAGACAGGATGGCAGATGGTAAAGCCATTTTGATACGTCATGCGATCCGCCTGGCGAGCCTGCATTTCAAGAACGCAACGGGTTTGTGTTACTCGAGTGCATTCACGCTGGAGGCAATTATTCCGGAATCTGGTCCGCCTCTGGTATTTGTTGCCGGTGAATATTCTTATGGCCTGGAGTTGGGAGAGGGCGATATCAAGCTGATGTTGGTGCAATCTCTGCATCCCCCGTACGAAATGCTCAAAACCAATGACGAGTACGAGTTCTACGAAGACAAAATATGTTCTGACCCCATCGGTGAGTTTGTCGTCAAAGTACCTCGCCCTGAACTTCTGGTTTTACATAATTTTGAACGCGTTAAAGAATGGTCGGAAAAAAAGATTGCAAGCGGGCACTTGAAGAAGTTCGTCGCCTGGATAGTTGATGCGCGCTATGGCGGTTCCATTCCCGCATTTTCTGCAAATTTTGCTGAGCTGGCGATCAAATGCAATCGTTTGGAAGAGCATGATCATGCCGTCACAGCCCTGCTTGCAGAGGGCTATCCCATGTCTGAAAGGTACTTGCGGAAAATCGTTTGACTTTTGATTTTCATTCGCCTAAACTTTGCCTCATATATGGGGGGGGCTGCTGCCTGCGCCACAAAATGCGAATTAAAAGTTGATGATTTCTTTGTCTTGCCCATGCATGGAGTTGATACTCTCACTATGTATGAATGGCAATCAACTGGATAGAGATGTTTTGGCTTCATATGGTACGCCCGAGTTTCAGGGCGGTTATATGAGCTGCACCTTGAGTCTGCATTCGTCCGGCTTGCTGCCAGGTTGATCCTGGTGTGCAAATAAAGCTGGCGCATTCACCAATTACATATATCTGCACTAAACAGTGGGGGGGGCAGCCAATGGCTGCTTTTTTATTTACTTGCTAAGAGTGTCTGTAGTGAGTCTGGATTCGAATTTGCGCACAAGTGAAGTGACTGGGGCCATCCAGGCTGCAGAAAAAATTACGCTGCAAAAGGCGGTGCAAGTCTGCGTGCAATATATGCTGGATGTGCAGATGGAGTTGGACGCTGAAGTGATTGCGCCGTTTTGTTTTCATAACTGCATGATATTTCTATCGAGATCAGCAGGGCAGTTGCAGGTGGATGTTGCGGTATCAGAAGCGGTGGTCATGGACTATGACATCAAATCCCTGCACATGAACACGCGCTATGTCATGAATGAAATGATTGCCCAGGCAGTCAGATTGTATGGCTCAGATGGGCATCAGGTATTTGCCATGGCTTTCCTGTTCCGCGATGGTTGTGGTTTGGTGAAGCTGGAGCAGGCAGGCGGTTACGCGGTAAATTTAATAGAGCGGGTGCCGGTATCGCTGGATTATCAAATCGGATTTGCTGCATAGAGGAGTGACAGGTGAGAGCTTTTTCAATGATAGTAGTGATGGCTGCGCTGGTTGTATCAGGCTGCACCACGCGACAAACAGTACAGTATCGCGAAGTTATTCCGGAAAATAATTTCAAAGGCATCGTTGAGGCGCAGGCAAAGCAGTCTTCACCGTTCATGAGGAACTTGCAACTGGAACCAGCGCAATCTGCCGATTTCGTCAAAATAGATCCGGTGACTATGAATTACGCCTGGTTTTATGAGCGTGGACAAACCATGGGGCAACACCTGGATGCATGGGCGCATCGCTATGCCTTCCGCTTTGAATCACGCATTCCACTGGGCTGGGACTCGTATGTGCAATCCGATGGCAGCTTTGTCGGCAATTTGTATTCTGCCATAGAGGATTTGGCTTATTTTTCCGATGAGGGAAAAAATAATTTCCATCAATATCACGACACCAAGCGACTGCGTACAAAAAGTGTGCAGATCACGATATTTGAAAAAGAGCGCTATCTCCGTATCGAGCTGAGAGATGCCATGGCCGAAGCTGCAGAAGCGCAACGCGATGAGCAAGAACGTCTGGCAGCGGAAAAAGCGGCTGGAAAAACAGCCTTCGCTGATTACTTTCGTTCAGGTAAATAAGACCTATGGTTTACGCTGCGTCGTCCTTCTTTATCCTGGGTTTGCTATTGTTGGGCGCACGCATGTATGCGCCTGCCGGCAACAGCAAACATGATTTTCTGCAATATGCTGGCATGGGCGCTCTGTTCATGATTTTGCTTTCTTGTGTTCTGGTCGCTTATACCGGTGTGTCCGGTGGGAATAAGGAAATGCCAGTCGCCCTATCCGGCGATTTTGGTTTATCTGGCGCAAGCGCCGCCAATCGCGGCGCCCAGACTGTGGATAGGTCCAGCTTGGGTGGGAATCCTCCAGATTTCCCCAATAAGAATTCTGTCGCTGCACCCACCGCAAGTGCGCAAAATCCTTTTGGGCAACAGGGTGCAGCCAGTGGTGTGCCGTCGGTGTTTTCCCTGGCACAGTCCAGCCAGATTTGTGCAGGTTTTTCGGATATTGCAATGGGTGCGTTGTTAGCGGGATCTAACGGTGAGGCATATGCACCTTATGAAGAAAAAGCCAGGCGATTAAGTGAGCAAGTCATGCGTTTGCCATTTGTGCGTGAAGCGGGTACCAAGCCGATGCAGAACATCAGCAACTTGTTTGCCACTCTGATTGAAGACCAATACTACATCTCTCCACAAAACCGTGCAGTGCAATTGGGTCTGATAGGCAAGGTCGATAAAAAGTTGGCATTGGATGCCATGAATCAAGTTTGCGAACTGAAAATCCTGGAGATACGTAGCAAATGACTGCACTAGCCAGTACCAATGCACTGCCTTTGTTGAGCCGGACGATGGAGTCCCTGCTTGCGCCACAGTACATTTTTTTTGCTAATAACGCCGATGGTCGCGTGCATGACGGCATCGTCTATGGGAGCAGCGAAAATGACTGGGTCTACGGTGAGGATGGGTTGTTTCCTGCCATGCTTTACCTGGCTGAGCGGCATTACAAAGATAGCTTCTTCGAGGGTGATTATGCAATTCCACCTGAAAATGGCACGCTGGCGCAGAGTTTTGGTATCGACTGGATTCCTGATCCCAGCTTTCAGAGCCGGACCGGCTACCGTGCACAGATTTCGGAGACCGGTTTGCAAGTATCCCCTTCCGTAATTCTGTTGTTTGTACACGATGCCATAGAGCGCATGCATCAATACAGTTACAGAAAAGTGAAAGACTGGCGTTTTGAGATAGACGATGGACGTTTGCTGGAAGAGCTGGAAGAGAAGAAGATAGTCAATGCCAACGGTTTGCTGGATTTGTTCCAGATGGTACTTGCTCCTTTACCTGAGCCAGAAACTGAGAATACTTAATCGCACTTTTGTGTGGAGTTCCAATGACGGAAAAAAACGAAGCATCGTCCTTAAGGCGCAAACTTGTTCCATCTGGTGATGCCAAGAAGGTGACTGGCTTTACTCATAGTGCATTCAAGCGCTTGTTTACCAGCGTTCGTTCTGAGCGTGAAGAAAGCTTCAATGAAGCCAGGGAACGTTTGGGCTGGACCGAGGATGACATAGCCGGATTTCTGGAATACAGGAAAAAAGAAACGACTATCTATGCGCTGCTGACAGCGGTGGCTTTTCTGTTTGCCTGTGGCGCACCTTATTCAGAGAATCCCTGGTCGCACCTGGTAACTTCGCTGGCAGTCATGCTGATGATAGGTACCAGATGGCTGGTTGCTCATTTCCGTCTGACCCAGGTACGTCATCGTGCACTGTTCTCGTTTGCTGAGTATCTGGGTGTTCTGTTTCCCTTTCTGTCTGAAAGTGTCAAGGAGATCAGTGAAGGCTTGAGTGAAAAAAAAGTTGTCGATACCAGTAAGCGCGCTGATGAGTCAGCCAAGATCGTCGACTTGAACAAGAACCACAGTAATCATTGAGGTCAGGTTCGTGGATGTCTATATTTCGCCAGCAGATACCATGTCAGAACCTGCTTTTTATTCATGCGTTAAAGGCGCTGCTGAGTATTACAAAGTGCCATCGATGGCACTGTTGGCGATTTATGCGCAGGAACGTGGATCTTCTGCGCGCACTTCTGACAATGCAAACAGGACAAAGGACTATGGTCGCTTCCAGATCAATGATGCGAGCTGGAGGCAGTATCTGGCAGAACATCGTATTTCCTTAGACCGGGTGCTGAAGGATAACTGTCTGAATGCCTATGTAGGTGCGCATATTTTCAAACTCAGGTATGCCACATGCAAGGCGGATGTGTGGTGTGCAATAGGTTTATATCATTCAGCCAACGAACCTTATCGCTCATCTTATGTAAGTAATGTGTACAAGAAGTATCAGGCAATTCAAAAAGATAGAGAATTTTTGAACTGGTTCCGGTCGCTGGCTGTGTACGATGCCAGCTCAGGTAAATGGGAATATTTAATCGCAGGAGCAGGGCATGCCGCCACCACAAGCAGGTAATTCCGGTAACGATACATCTAATGAAGGCCTTTGGGGCATGCTGTTGTTTGCTGCTGGTGTATTGATACTCTGGTTTGTAGGCAAGGGTTTTATTGTTGGTGCTGTTTTCGTGTTCAGGTCATATGTGACCGGGCCTCTGATCGGTTTATTTGACGCCGATGTGCGCGCTGCTCTGGATTGGATGAGTAGTGTGCAGTATGGCAAAGTCGAGTACAACGAGTTTGTTGCGAACGGCGAACTGATAGGGAGATACACCAAAGTACCTGCCATGCTGCTGTGTGTGGCGATGGGGGTCTACATTTTCTTCAAGCATCCCTCGCAAAAATTCAAACGCCGCTGGGATATGTTCTCGCTGGCAAAAAAAGAGGTCGCTCTTTGGCCCTGTATTACACCTGCCCTGGACGCAAATTTGTTGAAAGTGCCGGTTGAGACGGGGCGCTGGGCCTGGAGCACAACGCCTAAGGAATGGGTAGACAAAAACAAACTCTGGGAAACTTATGAGCACGTTTCCGAAGTCAGTGGCTTGCCAGAAAACAAGCGACGCTTGAACCGTGTCACGGCAAAGTCAGCATTGATCGCGCAACTGGGCCCTAAATTTGTGTCTTTCGATGACTTACCACCTTATCTCAAGGCATTGCTGGGATCGTTCATGGCCAAGATTTGTGGTGACAAAAAGACTGCATTGAAGATATTGAATCAATTATCAACTTCAAGCGCTGCAGTTGGCGTGGCCACTAACGACTTATCTGTCAGGCTGGCATTGGAAAAATTTGAGAGTGAATTGGGCGTCGCTTGTTTTGAGCGTTATAAAAATACCGATGTGATCGTAAAAATCCTCTCGCGCCATGCCTACATGGCGACAGCAATGCTGGCCTTGCTGGATAAGGCGCGTAGCAGTGGTGTCGTCGCCTCTGCAGAGTTTTTATGGCTAAAACCAGTGAACCGCACGCTGTTTTACATGTTTAACTCCCTGGGACGAAGAACCTGCTGGATGGAATCAGCCGGGATATTCGCGCATTATCAAGCTGAATTGCAGTCAAAATCGAAAGTGATGCGCCCTTATGTTGAAACTGCACTGGATGGCCTGGAATCCTATCTTGGTGAGTACCTCGATACCAACAATGGCCAGTTGGAATGATTTATAGCGATAACTAGTTGAATTCAACATGATTTTATTTAGGAAAATGGAATGTTACAAAATCTGATCAATCGTTTTGAAAGCTATCAGGCTATACAGGTCAATAAAAATTTTAATTCTCAAGAATTGACCGTGCTTGGAAAAATTCTGCTGGAAGGTGCGCGCGAAGTCGAGGTGGCCAACGTCATACGCTTTCCCTCTATAGAAAGGGGATTTTCGATATTTTCGATCGAAAGCGGCTCAACCTTATCGACACCATCGAGCCCGGTTGCTGCAAACGAAGGAGATGCCGCATCAACACCGGCAAACGTAACGCAGCCCGACAGGATCTTGCCCAAGTTGGCGACAGGTCTTGTCAGTGAATTAAAAAGTGATGCCTATCACCTCATCGTCAGGCAGGGTAATGCCCTGGAAAACGGCATGGTACTGGCTTCTTTCACCAATCTGCAAAGCGCTGGCATTGCCTTGCGCAAGCTGGCCAAGCTGAATGCCAGGAAAACCAGGTTCTGGAAGATTTTGGGCTTCCTGGTGCTCGTGTATTTGGTATTGTCGATACCGATGATGAAGCGCGCTCCACAAAAGTCTCTGGAGGAAATCACCACCAGCATGGAAATGCGCAATCCGGAAGTCGCCCGGCAAATGGAAAACATCAACCGCAGTCGCACTGTCGGCAGCGAACTCATGGCTCAGCCTGCATCTCCTATGCAAGCTCAGCCAGATCCATCTTCCATGCTTGGTGCCCCTGCTGCAGCGATGGAGCCTGCTTCTGTGGCACCAACTGCTGCGCCAGGCGCCAGGCCTGATCAAAGCCAGGGAAATTTTGGCTTCTGATCCTGATGTTCAGACATGGATAAACCGTGCTTGTGCGCTCTGTGCACAAGCCATGGTGTTTTCGACATAATCGAGTATTGAGGGAAGTATGGCCCAGCCACAACAATCAGGTCTAGAGCCGGAAAATGAGGTCAAGGCCCATCAGCGGCGACGTGACACGCGTCCGCAGTTACAGAGAATAAAAGAAGATATACTTTTCAAGCCGGAAGCCGCCAGCATACTGATGTTTGTGATTGGTGCTGCGGCCATGATCTCGCCTACCTGGCATGAATACATCGTCGTATTCGGTATCTTGCTGTTCCTGTATATACGCTCCAGTTTTAAACACTATAGCCTGCCTTTCCGCATGCCTATGTCGACGGCGTATGACGCATCCGCAAATGAGGGCAAAGGGCGTTCCGGCATTATCGATCCGGAAGAAATTAATCCCGCAACTGATAAACCGACTTGGGCCAAGGGCATCTCTCACTTTGGCAATCGCAAAAAAGACGATGCCGAACTCTGGTTCAATAATGATGACTTGCGTACCCACATCCTGATCTTTGGTTCTACCGGTAGCGGTAAGACCGTGGCGCTGGTCTCCATGGCTTACAACGCCCTGATGCAGGGTTCGGGTTTCATTTTCGTCGATGGTAAAGGCGATGCCAGCCTGTTTGCCACGATCTTTTCCATGAGTCGTGCCATGGGCAGGGAAGATGATTTCCTTATCATCAATTTTGGTACCGGCTCACGTGATATTGAAGGCCCCCAACTCACCAAGTTATCCAACACCATCAACCCCTTTGCTTTTGGTGCATCTGACGCGCTGACCCAGTTGCTGGTCGGTCTGATGGGGGATTCTGGTGGCAGTGGCGACATGTGGAAAGGTCGTGCGATTTCCTTGCTGACGGGCTTGATGATCGCTCTGGTGTCCCTGCGCGATGCTGGCCGTATCTTGCTGGACGTGGAAGTCATACGCGACTTCATGCAATTGAAATATATCGTCGCTTTATCGAATGGGAAAAACCCGATTGATGGCACGCCCATCAAATTATCAGACCGCGCCCAGGCTGCCATCAAAGCCTACCTGAGTTCCCTGCCGGGCTTTGTTGAGAAGAAGGGGGCTGACCAGTCGGCCACCACGCTGGAACAGCATGGTTACCTGCAAATGCAGTTCACCCGCGTGCTGGGTTCATTGTCAGACACGCTTGGTCATATCTTCAAAACCAATCTTGGTGAAGTTGACTTGTACGACGTCGTCGTCAATCGGCGCATTCTGGTGGTCTTGCTGCCCGCTCTGGAAAAATCCCAGGATGAGTTGGCCAATCTGGGCAAAGTCGTCATCATGAGTTTGAAGAACATGATGGCAGCCACCCTGGGTGCGCAGATGGAAGGCAGCAAGATGGAAGTGCTGGATAACCGTCCTACCAATGCACCATCGCCTTTTGTGACGATACTGGATGAATACGGTGCCTACGCCGTGCCAGGGGTCGCTGTCATGCCGGCGCAGGCGCGTAGTCTTGGTTTTAGCATGGTCTTCGCCAGCCAGGATATGCCGGGTTTTGAGAAAGCCTCCAAGGAAGACGCTGCATCGATTGCTGCCAACTGCAATATCAAGATATTCATGAAGCTCGAAGATGCAGAGCGCACTTATGAGATTTTCGAAAAATCAGTAGGCATGGCCGACGTCATGGTTATGGGTGGTATGCAAGCCAGCACCAATGGCATGTCCACCAACTACATGGACAATATGAACGCCACCATGGAACAGCGCTCTCGCGGTTCCCTGCAGGATTTGAAAGAGCAAACGCCGGGCAAAGCGCATATCCTGTTCAAGTCCAGAATCATTCGGGCCAGGATGTTTTCTTGCGGCATGGTGGATGAACGCAACCTGTTGAGCAAGTATCGCCTGAACCACTTCATCAAAGTCAAGCCACCTGCTTACGGTGAAATGCTTGATTGGGACTTGTCGCCCGAAGCACTGAAAATGAAGGCAGATGCAGCGCAGGCCGCACAGAATGTACATAGTGCACAGAGTCCTGCAATTGCTGAAGTTATCGCCGCCAACGCGAGTGTGACGCATGGTGCAGAGAATGAGACTGCAGCGGCAGCAACTGAAAGCAAGCCAGCATCAGCAACGATACCGGAAAATTGCGCAGACGATGCGCAGGATCAGGTCGCTGCAAAGGCTGAGGCAAAACCTCGTACCTTGTTTGGCAAGCGCTCCGGCCAGAAAAAAGCAGACGAACATGAGTTCGATGGTGCTGTTGTCAACATTTTTGGCCGCGACAACGACAGTCTGGATGACGCCAGCAAGGCAGTAGTCGCCCCTTGGGCGGCAGATATACAGGCCGGCATGCACGAGCAACTGGCAACAGCGGCCGCCTATGAAGCAGGATGGCAGACGGAAACTAGCCTGAGCGAGCTGTATGCCATGGAAGAAAAAACCGGCAAGGGCAGGTTGGCACAGATACTGATTGACCAGGTGCATACCCATGCAGCTTTGGTAAACATGGACATGCTGCTGGGCGTAGTTCCCTTTAAAGCCAGAAGTGATGCAGGGCATTTGATCAAGGCCATCGCTGCCAATACATCCTATGCTTGCCAGCCGACGCCAGCAAAACGCAGTGGCAAAAGCAGTTTGATCCAAGCTTTCAGTAAGAAGTATGCGACCGGGTGATTGCACAGATGATCATTTTTTCGCACAACATGGAAAGCAATGCAGAAAAAGTACCGCGACGGGATTTCCTGGCAAAGTCCTTTGCAGCTGCAGCTGGGCTGATATTACCTGCTACTGCAGGCGCTACTGCGGTGCAACTGTTCAGCCCTGAGTATCACTATCCAAAAAAGCCCGGCGAAGGACGCATACTGCGCCGTATATATTTGACACGGGAAGCTTCGAAGTGGCATGCAGCCGAACGTGCAGACTTCATTTTGTGGGACCAGGACGGTCGTATTGATGCTGAAGGCTACAAGCGCCTGTGCTGGTTCTTGCGGGATGTCAGGAGTTCCAGGATCGTACAAGTGGATATGCGTCTGGCAGCCCTGATTACTTCAGTGCAAAGTCATTTTTGGTTTAATCAGGGGATACATGGTTATTACCACCTGACTTCAGGATACCGGTCGTGGGTGACCAATGACCAGACCGAAGGCGCTGCTGCAGACTCCGGCCATGTATATGCCGGTGCTGCAGACGGCTGGCTGGATGGCGTAAGTGTGGAAGATCTCGCTGGCGTTGTGCTCAGCCTCAAGGCTGGTGGCGTCGGCTTATATAAAAAACGTGGGTTTGTTCACTCTGATGTAGTGGGAAAGCCGAATTTATGGAAGGCATGATGTAATGCAAAAGAACCTCATATTGAAAAGTATTCTCATGGCGTTGGGAGTGTCGCTTTCACTGTCCGCGATGGCCGCTACCGACTGGAAGAAAATAATGACTGTGCGTGGTAACAAAGTCGTTAAAGAATTTTCTTCGCCCTCAGGTTTTCGCGGCCTGGTGGTGGAAGCTGGTGGTGCTGAGAAAACATTTTATGTGACTGAAAACGGTGACTACCTTTTTTCGGGTGAATTGTTTGGTGAAGATGGCTTGCCGATAGCTCAAAAGAATCCAGCATCAAAGACCGCCCCAGACTGGAACCGTATCATGCAGGGCAAAGGCAATAATGTCGTTAAAGAATTCCGTTCTTCGTCTGGATTCAAGGGGCTGGTGGTGGAGCGCAATGGAATCAAAAAGATTTTCTACATCACTGCCAATGGCAAATTCCTGGCGGCTGGCGAAGTCTTTAACTCTACTGGCGGTTCCATTACCAAGCTTGAACTGGCTGAACAGGCTGGTATAGCCCAGTCCGCAGCCGTCATGCCAACAGCAGTCGCAGGTGACGTCGATAAGACCATTTCTGAGCAGAGCAAGATGCTCAACTCCGTTCGGGAGCTAGAGTCTGTGCCTACCGAGTTCAAGAACAAGGTCTTTGCCGCAGCAGAAAAGTCTACGGCGTGGGTAGAAGAGGGGAGTAGCAATAATATCGTGTATGTGATTTTTGATCCTATATGCCCGCACTGCCACAAAACTTGGGAAATGCTGCGGCCTTACGTGCAAAGAGGCTTATTGCGCGTGCGCTGGATTCCTGTGATTTCATTGAGTGGCAACAATATGCAAAGCCCGTCTGCACAGATGGCGGCTTACTTCTTATCAAACCGAGGTGAAGCCGATATTGTCGAAAAGATGTTCAGGAAAACCATCAAGTCTGTTGCGCCAGATGACAAAATGGCACGTTCCTTGTCTCAAAATTTGTTGTTCTTGCGCGATACCAATTTTAGAGGAACTCCTCTGCTCATTTATCAGCGTGGTGGTGAGCGCAATGCTTTCATTGTCCCAGAGCAACCAGAAGTCGAGCAAATTGAGCGTATGATCAGGAAAAATTGAAACCAAATGTTTCCTTGAGTTTGTGGTGTCAGGAATTTGGCTTGGGGCAGTACATACCGAGGTATGTGCAGCCGCCAGGCAGGGCAGTCAAGGCAAGCCAGAATTAGCGATACAAATGGCAGTGAATGTATGCGGACGAGCAGTTCATACACAGACAATGACGTGTGCTACATAGCGACATTCTGGCTAGCCAAGCTTGAATTGAAAGCTGTATGCGCCAGATCTGAAATTGCTTGATTGTCTTGTATTAATAGCTATTTTCATTTTTGTCAAGGGCACTTGCAAATAGAAACAAAAGGGTAACCACTTTGGACTCGTCGGTATAGGCTGAACCTGCCCTCTAGGATAAGATATGTGGCTTAGATGAATGCCAAGATTCCATAAAAGTTTTTATTAATCTGCAGCAATACCCGTCATTTTGAGTTAACTATGATCTAGATGGTCCTCATTTTTTCATGATATGGACATTCTTTTCTGCAACAATGAAGCACTCACTGAATTGAGCGCTTCAAATATAAAAGACGGTATAAGGTAGATATGTTTTACTTTTGGATTTTGGTAGTTGTATTGCTTTGCCTGGTTGTATATGGCTTTGATCAGCATTCTGAACTTGATCCGGAAGTAACCAAACCGCGGAAGCTAATTATACAAATGATTATCTGGTGCTTGCGTTCAGTGCGCCAGTTGGGCAGGAACTTCGTTGGTGGATTCAAGATGGATATGACTGGGCGGCGCTCCGGTGCTCAGTTGAAAAAACAGGTTCAGCAAAATCCGGAACAGAAAGATTGATAAAAGCGTTTTAGTTTGGAGCATTCAGTGAACGAAATCATGAATGAGGACTTGAAATCTTCAGAACCCGCAGCCCAGCCACTTACCAAGTGGGCGGATCTGACGATGCACACCTTGCGTATGGTGGTTGCGTATGACCCTGAGACTCAAAGTAAGCGACTGTGTTTGTTGGGGCCTGTATCACTAGCACAGCGCCGGGTGTTGGCTATTGATGGTTTTTATGAAGAGCAGGGTATGCTTTTCAGGGACGAGCTGAATTTTGGTTTGACGCAGTTGGCCAACATATTTCCTTATGTGCGCGTGATCAATAAAAACGTCGGTGAGATTGGGGTGCACTCCAGTGAATTGCCTGCCTTGCAGCAGGAATTGAAAAAAATGGCGGCTTTGCGTCCGACTATACTCACTACTCAGCCAGGTGCTGAAAACCTGCTGCAAGTCCCCTTAAGCCGTCCGGTACTTTCTATCGACCCCGTCCCTTTTTCCAGCCGCTTTTCCAGCGTTCGCAGTTATCTTGGTCACGCCGATTTTAACCGTCTCAAAAAAGCGGTATTTGTGCGCGCCGGTTATCGTTGCGAGATCTGTCTTGAAAATGGTTTTGAACAAGGTCATCAACACCCGGTTGAATGTCACGAAGTTTTTGAATATGACGAAGCCAGGGGTATGCAAAAAATCACTGCACTGATGAGCTTATGTCCGAACTGTCACTCAGTAAAAAACATAGAACTGAGCAGAGCAAAAAGTGATGATGAGTTTGAAGCCGCCATGATGCAACTCGCCAAGATCAATGGCTGGAGCAAGACGCAGGCACAAACCTATTACCAGCATGCCCTTCATGTCTGGAAAGAGCGTTCAAAAAAATCATGGGAACTGAATTTGGATATGCTCAATGGTACGGGATTGCAATTTCCAGGGGAGGGTGACCAGCTTGCAAAGCGCCCAAAGCGCGGCCGTGACATCAGCGCCAAGCTACCTTTTTTATCTCAGCTTCCATTGAATAGCATGAAACTGTTTTCTGCCACGGGTATTCAAAAAGACGGTTGATACATTTAAGTAATCAATAACCCTAAAACGCTGGTTGCCATAAGGTGACCAGCGTTTTTTATGGTGCATAGCTATATTCGGGAGGGCTAATCCGGTAGTCATGGCATCTGTATATTGGCAGGTGGGGAATGTACTGCAAATGTTAAGGACTTCTTGCAACCTCCATCCAAGGACGCGCAGCAATCCGTCCCTGGATGTTTCGACCAATCCGATTTGTTAAGATTGCGCAGACGAGACGACACTGCCACGCTTGTTGGCGATTCTGTTACCTATGCCACCCAACACCTTGCCAGTGCCGCCTGCAGCCTGGCCACCAGCTGCATCAACACCTTGCTGGATGCTGCCTGCTGTTGAATTCGCCTGTGTGCCTACAGCATTGCTACCACCTATCCAGCGCATGATATTGTCCGGACCTGTATTGATGATGCCAAATACCATCAGTATCATCTTTGTGGATATGCCTGAGTACAACACCAAAGTGCCCAGGACGGTCATCACACCGACAAGAGAGCCTTCGGTCATGTTCGAGATTGCTTGGAAAAATCCCTGATTGATAAATGCCATGATAGGTTTGATGAGCAGCATGGCGGTGAAGAGGAAAATTACCATCAATGCTGGCCGCACCAGTATAGACAAGACAAACATATAGCCGGGGGATCCTCTGCCCGCAACATCATGACCTTCGGGATGCATATGGGCGATTGCCCAGATAGGTGCAGCTATGACAGCTTCCACAAAAGAAATCAGCCACCATGCAACTCCAGTGACCCAGAAGACATAGGGCATCATGGGCAGGATAATGCCCAGGAACATACCCATGCTCAGCAGCGCGCCAACGGCAGCAGCGAGGATCAGCGCCATGGTGCCTTCTCCGCTATCGCTGGACTTGTTTCCCTTTTCATCTTTGGATGAAGCTGACAAGGCACTGGCACCACCCACCAGCATCGCTTCTGCAGCTACGATTGTCGTGTCGCCGATTGATTTCAGTTCAACCAGGGGATCCAGGCCATACTCGCCCAGTGTCCCTACTTTGGCGAATTTCAACAATCCCGTCGCCATCCCGTCCGTAACACTGGTCCACAGTTTTCTTGCATCGGCCAGCAAGCCACTACGTGGGGTTTGACTATCAATTTTGGTCGCCAGGCTGTTGGTGCCTATGACCGCTTGTTCAATATTGTTTAAGTAGGCAGCAAACGCAGAGTTTTGCATTTCATTTTGCATACCCGCGATGTTCGGTAAGGTATAGGTGGTATGTACGGCACCATTGATGACGTTTTGGACAGAATTATTGAGATTGCCCACCTTCATGTAAAAAGACCCAGCATGTATCCATCCGCCAAATCGCATTTGATCAGCCATGGTGCTATTCCATAATTGGGCAGCAGATTGATTCTTGAACAGAATTGCTTTTGTATGTACTCGGATCTGCTGCATCAAATCTTGTTCGTACTGATACTGAACTCTTGATATGGTGTCGGCAAACGATCCTGGAGTTTCAGGGAGCAAACTTTTCTTTGCTTCGTCTGTCGAGAGCAGCAATTTGGCTACCATCTTGTTTAAGTTTCTGGAGTCATCCTTATAATTCCCTTCGCTATTGAGAATGTCAGTAATGATCTTCTTATGTGCTACCTGCATGGCAGCTTCGAATGGTTCTATTTGATCAGTTTTGTCAAACAACTTAACTGAATCAATGCTTGTCATGTTAAACAGATTAGTAGCATTTCCACTTACGTCAGCAACAATATTTTGGCAAGCTGTGCCTTTTGGCGATATCACGCTGTCGCAACCGACCAGATCCTTATAGGAGTTTCCAATCATCGTCCCTATACCAGTCGAGCCCCAGCGAATTGTTCCGCAAAACCCCGAGCTTTGTGCACTTTGTGAGCCGGCAGCTCTGTAACTGATTTGTTCATTTTCCAGGAGGGGCTTAATTTGCATGTCAAACTGATCGCCAGCCTGCTTGCAAGCGACCATCAGAAATGCCTGTTTGGCTGTTTTATTCGGCGCAAGATAGGGCGGAGATAGGAAGTGTTCTTTTGAGACATGATCAGAGGCCGTTGTCCATATCTTGTCACCTAGCCCCACCGCTTGCAGGCCACACCAAATCAAGACGATTTGTAAAAAAGAATAGCCTGCAACCGTAGGTAGCAGCATGGCCATGCCCCCTGCAGTACGTAAAGGCACCATCATGCTATCCCATTTTTTTCCCAGCCATTCACCATCTTTTGCAGTATGTACTGCGCCAGAGATATAAGTATAGGCCATGATGATCATACCTATCACCAGTACGCCAGCATTCATGGTTCCTAGCAGCTTGGATAAAATGTGATCAGTTTGTGTAGAGATGCTACCACCGTAAATGCTATTGACGACATTGCCAAATATGAAAGCAATGATTCTGATGGAAAAGTCATTTGTTTCCTCTGTAGGCTTCCAAAAATTTCCGGCGTGCGCTCCAGTTGCCATCAAGGTAATTGCCAACGTGAGCAAGATATAGATGTTGAGTTTTTTGCTTGTGCGCATGGGTATCTCTTTAATTTCTGAAAGCTGTTGGGTAAAGTCCGGCTTTTATTCTGACAATGTGGTAACTGAAATTCGACATCTCTGTGCCCGATTAAATAGGTGTAATACGTTTTTTCTTGCGAGTTGTGGCCGTGTGCATACCCGGTTGGCCCATAGGTGGGCTGATGGCTGGTGTTAAAGCCATGCCTTGACTGAAGGCCCTTTCGTGATAGCGCTTTTCTGTTTCACAAACTGCTTTTTCGCTCGGTTTCCTGTTCAGCTTCTTGTCTGGATTCCGGGGGTCATCATTGGCGTCAAGCACCAATACCGGTTTCGCAGTGGGTACTCCATTGAGCGTCAAGTGAGGCTGGTTTAAGGGAATTGCATTCGCCTTATTTGCATTTGGCTGCCCGTACAACTCTGCTGCCATATCTGCTGCGTGCAAGGCTTGCGCCACCAGCAAGCCACCCACCGGACCCAACAAGACATCGGCAACATGATGAGCTGCCTCGATCATTTTGTGCTTTTGTAAGTGCTCGCTAAATTCATCAGCATCTTTGGTTTCAGATGTTGTTGAATTTGCATTTCTTAATGTTGATTGATTGTCCAAATTCACCGCCATTAAGTTTTTTACTTTCACTTTTTCAATTATTAATGATAACCTGATGATATAAACTCGGCAAGTGAAAATAGAATTTTTAAAAAAGTTATAGCTTATAAGGATATTTTGAAAATAAGTAAAATTTTCAAAGGTATTTGAATAAAATAATTCTGTAGTTATAATGCGTCAGTGTTGTATTTTTTTGGCATGGATAATATATGGTCGACTTAACAAGTAATGGATTGGAGGCGTACTGGAGCGAAGTTTCGCCTGGTGCGCCATACCTTGTTGGCGCTATGGATGCCACCGAGGACTGGGTGCTTGACGCTGAAGGTTTCGGCGATGACGAGCTGGTGTCATTGCTGGCAGCAATGCCAGCAATGCTTTCCCTTGCTGTGCGTTCCGGTAGAAAGGCAGAATTCATCAATGACCTACTGGTTGTGCTTGCCTACCTGCCTTCGTCAAGTGCCTTGCGCATAGTAGATTGGCTGGAGAGAGGCAGCGCTGAGTTCGAACTTGATTTCTTGCGCGAGGCGCATAGTCTTTACCAGCAAGGTGGGATAAGTGCGATTGACCGTGTGGCATTCAAGCTCTTGATGGGCAGGCTGCGTTTTATCAGGAAAACGACTTTATTACAAACCGTGTTTGCGCCCGAACGATTGGCTGCCGTGCAGTCTGCAATTGAGCAAAGTGCGCGGGCGAATTGATGAACTCTATTTTTCGCAAATTGATTTTGTTTGGTGGCCTAGCTTTGATGGTCATGCAGCCGGGCATATGTACCGCTGACAGTATGTCAGGCGTGGGAGACTTATCGATTACCACCCTGGATTCAGCTGCACAAAAGATCTTGGCTGCGAATGGTGTGCTAGGTGCAAACCAGACTGATTATGCGAAGATTGTTGAATGTTCCGACAAAGCGGCAGATGCGAGTGACAAGTTGCGCAAAGGTATGGCAACAGCAATGACGCCCAGCGATCCCACAAAAAAATTAAATAATAGTGTGAATGCTTGCTTAGCCAACATACAGCAAATTTCGCTGGCGTTTAATTTGCCGAGCGGTATTAGTTTTACTCTTTTATTCCAAACAATACTGAAGCAACTCATGGAAAAACTGGTCGATGAATTCATTATGAAAATCTGTGCCGCAGCGACAGGTGCATGGAATTCTGCTATCGGTAATGCGATCAATACGATCAATTCAGGTGTTAGTCAGTCGGGGATAGATACGTTTGGAAATTTTGTCAATGCCGTTCCCGTTCCGGTCAGTCCTTCCCCTTTTGCGCCAGCACCTGCGAACCCGCCCTCGGGCATCCCGGGTTTATAGTTGTTTGACTGCTAGCTGTGTGATACCGACCTGTAAAGTGAAGAGATGTGGGAACCTGATATTGGCTCATACAACGATATGAAAGCAAGGAGTGTAGTGATGCGAGAAACTGTAAAAAAAATGATGTGCAGATTATTGATAGTGTCTATCGGTGTCATGCCCGCAATGTCCAGAGCCGATAGTGTAATTACTGTCGGCGCTACAGGCCCTGTCGGCTCAAACTTGTTCGTTCTTGATGCAAATACGCAAAAAAACATGCGGGCAGCAAATACCCTGGGCACTGATGAGGCAAAAGCACGGATGCAAAAAGGATGTGGCACAGCGATTGATAACTCAATTGCTAAAGCTGCGCAAAACATGGCGACTGCAGCTGCGCCAGGTGATCCTGTCAAGCGCTTCAATGATTCCATCGGTTCCTGTCTCAGCAATATTCAAATGATTTCGGCAACGTTCAATTTGCCAACCAGTTTCAACTTTACAGCGGCCATGGAAGTGATATTGGGGAAATTAATTGATAAACTGGTCGATGACATCATCTTGAAAATATGTGCTGCTGCAACTGGTGCATGGAATAGTGCAGTTAGCAATGCGGTCAATACCGTTAACTCTGGTGTGAACCAGTCTGGTGTGAATACCTTTGGCAATTTTGTGAACAACCTCCCGCCAGTGAGTCCTCCACCTGCGTATTCTCCGGCGCCACCGGCGGCAGCCACCGTTAAGTCCCTATCGATTATTCCAGGCTTATAAGCAAAGGTCAGGCGATGAAAAAGTTAAACAAAAAATTGACGGCAGTTGCTATCTCATGTGCTCTTGCCTTGCCTGTCGCAGTGATCCCAATGCGCGCTGACGCCTGCTGTGGTGATGGTGCCGCTGCCGCGGCTGGCGCGTTACAAGCTGGTGCCACAGTAGCAACGGCAATCACTGCAGCAGCATCGGCGATAACTGGCTTGATGTTTGAGCTTGTTCAGCTTCACATTGTGCCAGAGATTTGGAGCGCTGGTGCCAAGGTAAAAGCTGCGGTCGAGATGAATGGAGCCAGGGCCAAGGTGCTGGTGGAGGGCAAGGTCGCCGTGGATGGCGATATCAAGCTTAATGAAGCTGCTGCAATTGCCTTGCTTAATATTAAAGACCCCATGCTGAATGGCCAGCGCAATTGTTATGATCTGAATTCTTCAACGACCTTGGGTTCAGCAGTCGGTGCCGTCTCGCCAGACTCGCAAAGTGTACAGGCAAAGGTTAACTATTTCCGTAATGGCGCACCGGATATTCGTGCTGAGATGGCGAAACGCTACCAGGACGATATGATATATATGGATAGCAATGCCGAGGGACAACGCTATTACCAGGCGCCGGTGAATGCTTCCAAGACGGTCTTGGCATCAGCCGACCAGCCGCTGGATGATGCTGGTCTCATCGCAGCTTCACGTTTCGCTGTGAACGTTGTAGGGGAGCCACCAAATACACCAAAAAATGTAAATGAAATTTCCAAGACTGCGGCAGGCAGGCAATGGCTTTCGGCCAATAACACCTACGCTGCACGCGCTTCCGTTCCTCTGGCGACAATGGAAAATGGCGCTCTCATGCGCAAGGTGGATGCCAGCCTGACGCCAGATTCCATGGGGCTGGTCGCTCCCGGTGTCACAGCCTTGTCGCCATTGCAGGCGATGAAGCTTTTCGTCGAAAATCGCTTCGTTGATCAGTCCTGGTATCTGACCTTGTCTCAATACAATACGAATGGCTTGCTACGTGAGTTGAACAAGATGATGGCATTCAAAAGCTGGATGGATTACCAATCCTATGTGCAACAAGAGCGGGTGGAGCAAAATCTGGCAACACAGGTTGCAATCTTGAATGAAATTGCGGTGAGCCTGAATCCAAATTACGCGAAAAATCGTGAGATGGCTCTACAGGCAATTGGATCGACTTCCCCATAAGCGCAACAGCAGAACTAGCCCTACCATGCGATTTTTCTTTGATAAACAGAAGCACCAGGAACACAATGCCGTCAAGAGGTTTAACCTGCGACGGTATGCTCCGCTTTGCATGAGTTTATTGTTGTTACCTCTTTTGTTTATCTCGCAATCAGCTAATGCCGGGGTCTGCGTGTATATGGGCGGCTACTGGTGCGAGATTTGGTCGCCAGATATGTTGATCGCCATATCTCAGGCAACAACAGCGATACTTGCGGCAATTGCTGCTGCCCTCGCAGCTGTCAAGCTTGCTCTACTGACTGTAATTAATTATCAAATACTGCCAGAGACTGCGGCGGCAAGTGCGAAAGTTGTTGCGGCCTATGAAACCCAGGGAGCACGTAATAAGGTAGGGGCGGATGGTGAGGCAGCTACGATGCAGGGTAAGGCTTTCTTGTTCGGTAGTCAGGTAGGGTTGCCTGGCAGTACCCCCCGTAGTCCACAGGAGGCAGTTTCGGCTACCATGATCAAGAACACTGGTGTCACCATGCCTAGCAAGGTGTGCAATGAACTGGTTGGGCAAACGCAGGTGACCTCCCTGGTTTCTTCCGGTGCAGCGATAGCGACTGATGCAATGAATACCCGCCTCGTTAACAGTATGCGTACATCCCGAATGTCAGACGCCGAGGCGAGTCATAACAGGCACGCGAGCAGTTATTGCACCCTGTCGGATGTCTTTAACGGTATTTGCGAAGCTGCTGCTGCTGATCACTTGCAAAATCTGGACGTCACGCCACCTGGTTACATCAGGGATGGTGAATCAAAGACCACGCAACTCTCGGAAGAGGAAAAGCGGGCTGCCATGGTGTGGTCAGAGAATGTCCTGGGTATGGGGAATTATCCTGCCTCGGATTACAACGAAGATACCTACAATTCAGATGCCAGAAAAGCCTTCTCGGGCAGTAATAACGTCATACAGGCGCGCATGAGTACCGTTGCGCATTCACTGAATTCACAAATTGCACGGCGCAGCAAAGTTGTGGTTGCCTTCAATGCAGATAATTCTGCTCGTGCTGATGTGGCTAATCAGATTGCTGATGCCAATCCTAATCTTGATCCATCTTCTACTACCACGGGTACGGCTGAAACACAGGCACGTTGTGCTGCCAGTGCAGATTTTGCCAAGTACGAAAAAATGGGTACTGCAGCTGTCAATACAGCGATTAACAATTCCTTTGCCAATGGTGACTCTGGTTCTCCTTTGCTGAACTTTGGCATATCGCTCTCTGCATGGCATTACTATGCCTACGTGGAATCGACCAAGAACCCGAATGCAGTGAGTCCAGCCAAGTACTATGGCCTGTATCAAATGGGGGCTGGTGCTTTGTCTGACGTGGGAATGAGTGGGCTACTGCCCACCCAGATTTTTGATCCCTATCAAAACGGTATCGCGGCAAAGAAATATGCAATTGCCAATATCGCAGCCTTTAGCAGCACTTTTCCGAAGGGTGTGAAAGGCGTACCACCGGTTTTTGTTTTGTATGGCATGCACAATATGGGCGCCTCAGGCTTCAAGCAGATATATGACAATATTACGACGGGCGCCCCTTTATCTGCAGCACGGAAGAAGGCCATACAGGGAAACATGAGCCCGCGTGTACCTCTGGATCAAATCAATGGACAGATGTACTGGGAGTTCTGGCGTAAGAAATTTGGCATCAATGCATGCTGACCATGCGGATGATGACGGTGAAAATAGAAGATCTGGTGATGCTATGAAGAAACACGTGCTTACGCTTGCCTGTGCCCTGTTTGCGGCAACGGCAATTTGCCAGGCTGCTGATACAGTCAAACTGGGACAGGAAGCAAAGTCGGCGGCGGGAATTGAAAAAATAGTTGCCGTTACCAGTAATGGCAATGATTCCTACTGGGTATCGACATTTATTCGTGACGGTAACTGTCCCGAAAAATCAGGGAAATGCGCCAACGATATGATCAACGTGCGCGGCCCTGGTGGCGTCGTCAGCATCGCGGTCGAAGACGCGACCGGAACTGCAGGATTTTTCTCTCAGAGTAAAAGTCCTGTTGCTGTGGTGTTGATCCCTGCCAACCGTGGTGGATATGGCTATGCGGCAGCAGAGATATTTATCCTCAATGCTGACAAGAAGCCACAGAGCATACTCAAGACTGCTGAGATATTGCTGAATAACCTGGAAGGTGCTGCATGTGAAGGGAGAAAACTATGTGCAGAAAGCAGGCTGACTGCTAGTTTCCCAGCTTCAGTCATACCGGATTATCCAGATGTGGTCTTGCAACAACGAGGTACAGCAGTGAATCAGACAGGTACTGGTTTGGAAAAACTGGACAGGACTTTTTCATTCACGTTCGATGTCAAGACAAAACAGTATGTTGCAAAGAGATGATGCGTTTTTTCTTCAATAGTTTGTTGTTTATCTTCCTGGGGGGGGCTGCTTCCGGCCTGGTGTTGGCGCAAGTCAGTGTGGGCAGTGAACCAACAGAAGACAGCCCATGGTTCTCTCTTTATGTGATAGAAAAAACAGCAAAACAGCAGGCGGAGATCAACAAGAAATTTCTTGTGAAGGAAGTGGATGCAGTGAAGAAAATCGACACCTCACTGGCCTATGCCTACCCCAAACTCGCAGTCTTGCGTCCCGGCGGCATTATCGCTGAAGAACCGGATAAGCGTTTTGCGATGATTTATAGAAAAATGGCCTGGTATGCCGCGAATGATCAGGTGGTGTCCGCACAAATTTTGTTTTATACCGCTGTTCGGCTTAAGCAGACAGAGCAGAATAAAGGTGTGGTTCTTGATTTGCCTTACCTGACCTTGCATCATTTTATCTATAACAGCCTGTGTGTTGATATCTCACAAGACGGTGAATACGAACAGCCTGCATGCAAGACAGTGCAAACAGTCGCGGCCAGGGCGCAGACTGAGCTGCGCAATGAAAAACTCCGGCAATACCTTAACTGGGCAGCATTGGGATTAGGATTTGAAGACAAGATAGCTTATGAGGCTGGCGTATTCCTGATGGAGCGTGAAAATCCCACTCGAAGTGAAAAAGACACGATTAAGTCCATACTCAAACCACTGTTGAAAAAAAATGCAGGCTAAATTTATTCTCAGACCCTATCTGCTGGCAACGGCGGTATGTGCGAGCTTAATGACGCAGAGTTTGGCGTCGGCAAGTACATGCCTGCAAACTGTCGTCAAGTCAGGTTCTCTTGTTGTCAGTAGCCCATTTGGCTGGCGCTTTGGTGCCAATCCCAATGGCCGTGGTAAATGGCAATTTCACTACGGGACTGATTTCTCGAAAAAAGTATTGGCAGATCCGATGGTGGTAGCACCTATTGCCGGTACTTATCATTCATATCCTGGTACGGGGGGATGCGGTAATATGGTCGTGATTACCCAACCAGATGGTTTTGCAACCAAGTTCTGCCATTTGAAAAATTTTGAACCTGCTGCCAATGGCAAGGCCAGGCTGAATGGGTCCGCTATCAGCGTCGGAGACAAGCTAGGTGTGCCATCGAATACAGGCATATTGCCTAATCCGGAACATATCCATCTGGAGGTCATTACCAAAGGTGATCCAAGCCGGACTAGTGCGTGGCGCATACCACCTCCCTTCTGTGGCGGCGTTTCATTTACCTATCAGGCTGCCGTAGATACGCCCGACAGAAAGCCGCCCTTAAGCTTGATACGTCCGGCCGGTGTGGTTGACAAGAATGTCTTTGGCAACGCAACCCCTAATTTCGATAAAGAATTTTACGACAAGTATATGGCCCAAAATGCGACGACGGGGACAATACCTAGCACCTCAATTAGCGTTACCAATCCGGCCGCCAATGTTGACGCAGCCAAGATCGCCAAGTCGGGTGACAATGCTTCGCAGCAACCACCATTGCCTGCACCTGTGACTGCAGAAGATATGTCATTTTCTGAAATGATTCTGGGCGAAGCAAAAAAACGCTTTGGTTCGGAACACTGGTATTCCGAACTCTCACTCAAAGGTGAATTGCCTTTGTATTATGAGCTGGCTGTCATGACAGCCTACCAAATCTACATGCAATATCAAAAGCGGGAAATAGCTGAAAACATAGTCCAGTTATCAGCCACCAGAACAGCGCTATTGAATGATGTGGCCATCCAGATCAAGTCCAAGAAATTGCGCGAGCCGGCATTGCAAAGCATCGCCCCTTGACACCTTAACTGCACTTAAAGCAATCAGCATTGATGAGCCTGAACATGAATCATAGTCAGCAAGCGCGAAACACTGGCAAGGCAAACCAAGTGGCAGCACTATGGTTGCTGCTGGGCTTGCTATGGCCCGTATTTTCCCATGCGCAGCAAGTGAATGATTTGCTGCAGATGGATATTATCAATACAGGGAAGACAGATCAGAGCTTGAAAAAAAATGCAGATAGCTACAGTTTAGTTCCCAGATTGAACCAGGAGGATACAATAAAATATCAGGCTGCCATTGCCAGCATGAAAGGAAAGAATGGCGATGAGATTCTGGAAGCCATGCAAGCTGCTAATGCAGATAGCTTGGCGAAAATGTCTCCATCAAGTCGCAAATCGTTTGAGGATTTACAAAAGAAAATTCAGGCAGACTTGAAGTCTGGTGCAGTAAACCCGGAACACAAATCGATTGATGCCTTCAAACAAAGAATGTACCTCCGTTTGCTTGGAATCGAACCTGGTGACGGCAAGCAGATGACAGCGCAGCAAAAGGCTTATTTCGAACACAACGAGGCAAAGATAAGGCAAAAGTATTTTTCTCCAGAACGTAGCGAAAGTTATCGGCGTTTGGCTGAGGAGTCCCAAGCTTACCTGATGCAGAACCTCGACAAGCAGGCAGAATATGCCAGGAATTTCAAGTCCTCTGCTGGTGCGCCCGATCAGACCAGGGCATCACCCCTGCCTATGGACGTGTTGAGATCCAATTGGCTGGTACGTAAGATGGCGACCCAAAATCCTGCAGAGCTCACGCCGAAGGCATCTTCGTCAGTCCCCATCAATGTTAATGTAGTCAGAGCGCAGATTGACGATTTGTCGCTTCAGTTGCGCTCGGGCAAGGCGATGTCGGTGACTGAACGATACGGCCCCAACGCCAGTATCGTGAGCGAAGCAGATGCCAAAAGCAAGATGCAAGAACAGGTGCGTAAAGGCAGTCTTGCGACGAATATTCCCTCATCCAGCGTCAACGGGGTAGATAAATCTAAAGCACCGCCTGAGGCATCTGCCAGGAAAACCTCAGCCATTCCCGGTCTTTGATACTCTGATCAGTCTGGATGATGACTTAGCTCCAGCCAAAGGGCTGCGCATTTCAATCATTCCAGCACTACCCCCGGCCTACTTTGACTTTCAAATTTCGAAGGCATATTATAGCTTTTTAGAATAATGCAGTTCTATACTGCAAGTAGAAAGCCATAATAGAAATGACAAAACACGACATCGTCGAGTGTATTTACGGTAAATATCAGGGTACTTTGACCAGGAACGTGGTCAAGGATATCGTCACTTCTGTCTTTGACGAAATCATCCGGGAAATGAGCGAAGACGGCGAAGCCAAGATCAGCCGTTTTGGCACCTTCAAGGTGGCTGAAAGAAACGCAAAACAAGCCAGAAATCCGCGTACAGGTGAACCTGTGATGATTGAAGACCGCAAAGTCCCCAAATTCAAACCCAGTCGCTACCTGCAAAACAAAGTCAATAATTTGCCTGTTGATGATATGAAAGATGAAGACGATTAAAGCTACGTGATGTCAGGGGCAAGGCCGTACAGTAGTCGTATTGCGCAAAAAGGATGTCTTCGGACTTCCTTTTTTTATTTATAGCATTCGATCAGATTGTTCTCTGATTAGCCGAACTTTGAATAAACAAGGGTCGAAGTGCAAAAATATGAGGGTTCTCCAAGTAGTCCTGGTTCATAAATGTTTTTTACTTTTGTTTGTATAAAAATTTGAAAAATGAAAAGGGTGGAAGTATAATTCCTGTTATTGAGTCTGTTTTTCCAGATGTTTTTCGGCGTCATTTCCTGTGCGCCGGCCATGTTGGTCATTCCGTGACAGAAAGAGCTGGTTCCTTGGGTAATCCCGTGCTGTGTTCTGCTTCTCCTGTTTGCAATTTGTGCTGGACGAGAGCTTATTGACCTTGCCTGTAGATTAAAAAATAGGCCAACACACCTTGGCTTGGATTTTTTTTGAATTTCTGATAATAATTCGTCTGCAGCACATTTGATTAAAGTAATTCTTGGACTTGTTTCGCACCGATCAAGAAATGGGTTCTATGCAAAAACGGGTTAACAATGAAACTCTCGAAACGACATTTTGCAGGATTTTTGATGGCAATCGCTTTACAAACACAACTGGGACTTAGCGCAATGGCAAATGAAGAAGTGTTGAAATTCACCACGCATGATATTGATATCAAGGTATTTAGTGCGAGTGATGTCTATCTGGTCTATGCAGGCTCGCCACACAGACTTAGCTTTGGCAAGGTTTTCAGGGCAAAGACGCCTGAAGATGTCAGTAGATTCAGATGGGGTACTTCGGGCAGTTACAACGCGTTTGCAGGCCCGGTAGAAATGGAGTGGCGCTCACAGGACGGCACGCCGTTCAAATACTCACTCAATCTGGACGAGATATTTAAAGAGAGAAGAATTCTGCATACTGAAGAGATTTCCAGGCTATATAAAGCTGAGCCAGTTTATGGTGGCAAGCCAACCATCATTATTGAAGTGAATGACCGTACTGTGAATGTCTACATGTTTGTCACGATGCGCCTGGAAAAAGATGAACAGACGCGTGAGCATCGTGATCATCTGACGCTGGCCTTTACCAAGACTTTTTGATTCTAATTTCCTATGACTGTTAAATCTGACGGTGTTGATGTTAAGCAGGCGACTCCTGAGCAACTGGCAACGTATACCAGGGCTGAAGCTGAGATCAATGCCTTTAAGGTTCCTCAGCTCTATGATGCAAAGGATCCAAATGCGCGCGTGTTTGTCGCCTTATTTGACGGTACAGGAAACGATGCAATCAAAGATCCCAAGCACATCACCAATGTGGGTTTGTTGAAAGAACAGGTCGAAAATGCCAGGCTGGAAAACCCCAATGTCGGCTTTTATTACAAGGAAGGTCCAGGTACTCAAGGGGGCTTGAAAGGTACTATTGATGGCGCAACTGGCGGCACCTACCAGGAACGTCTGGAGGAAATGTACCAAAGATTTAATATTCAATCTGCTGCCTGGTTGCAAGAGAATCCAGATGCCAAAATTAGTGTTTTGTCTGTAGGATTTAGTCGTGGTGCAGAACAGGCCGCCGGATTTACCCGCATGGTTGATGAGCGCGGCATACAAAATCCGGAAGCCAGGAACGTAGAGCGTTCCGCTCTGAATTTGGGGTTGGGTTGGGTTGATGATAAAGTCACCTACACAGCACCGCCATTGCAGGAGCCAGGAAAAATTGCGCAAGCATTGGCGATGTATGATCCTGTGGCAACCGGTGCGCCAGAAAGTAAAGACAGAAGACCTGCCACCTCGGTTGTCAGTGGCTTGCAAATCAAGGCCGGTGATGAGCACCGCACCCTGTTCCCGGCAGATAACATCATTGCACAAGGGACTTCAGCAGATGGCCGATTTTTAGGGGTGACAACAGCGGGCTGCCATAGCGATATTGGTGGCGGCTATGAACTCAATGGTTTATCGACGCGCAACTTTAACCTGATGAGTGGCTATCTGAATGCGACTCTGGGTTCTGCCGTGATCATGAAGCGCGAAGTACCGGTGGAACCTGAGAAGAGCGTTATTCATGATTCTACTCAGCACAAATTCTTTTATCGCCGGGTAGAAGAGCGCGGCATTACGCCCAAACAAGACCCGGATGGAAAGCCTGTTGATCCGGTGGACAAGAAGCTGGCCGAGCAGTTTAGTGGCAGCATCAAACCAATTGCTGCCACCAGACCCGGAGCAGATCTGAATGTCTTGAGTGCCGACGATAGTCCTTCGAATCGTCTGCTGTCCCGTACTTCAGAGCAGGTGAAACAGGTGCAGCCAAAACTGTAAGTCAAGCTTGGCTCTCGGTAATTGGCCGGTGTTACGGTATCAAAGTTCTGACACATGCTCACATATCAAGCTAATACATGGTGATGGAAGCCAGAATGAAAAAGCGGCTCTGGATTAACAGAGCCGCTTAGTATTCACGCCACCACTACTTCAAGAAGGGATCAATGGCGGAAATGACGTGTACCGGTATAGACCATCACCACTCCACGTTCATCCGCAGCATCAATCACTTCCTGGTCACGCATGGAACCACCCGGGTGGATCACGCAAGTTGCACCTGCATCTACCACCACATCCAAGCCATCACGGAAGGGGAAGAAGGCGTCTGACGCAACGGCAGAACCAGACAAAGTCAAACCAGCATTTTGCGCTTTGATGGAAGCAATGCGTGCAGAGTCTATTCTGCTCATCTGGCCAGCGCCTACACCCAGTGTCATGCCATTGCCGCAGAAGACGATAGCATTCGATTTCACATACTTGGCCACGCGCCAGGCGAACATCATGTCAGCCATTTGTTGTGGCGTAGGCTGCAATTTCGAGACTACGCGCAGTTCTTCCTGCAAGACATTTTTGGCATCTGGAGCCTGTACCAGCAAGCCACCGCCAACTCGTTTCATGTCGTACTGATTGAAGCCATCACCCAGAGAGATTTCCAGCAAGCGCACATTTTGTTTTGCCGCGAAAATCTGTTTTGCTTCTGCAGTGAACGATGGCGCGATCAACACTTCAACGAATTGCTTGGCGACGATTTCAGCAGCCTTGCCATCGAGTTCGCGGTTGAAGGCGATGATGCCGCCGAACGCAGAAGTCGGGTCAGTCTGCAAAGCCTTGCTGTAAGATTCAAACGGTGTCGCACCCAGTGCCACGCCACAAGGGTTGGCATGCTTGACGATGACGCAGGCAGACTCAGCGAAAGACTTCACGCATTCCCACGCGGCATCGGCATCAGCGATATTGTTGTAAGACAGTTCCTTGCCTTGCAATTGCTTGTAGTTGGCCAGCGAACCTTCGAGAGATTTCAGGTCGCGATAGAAGGCAGCGGACTGATGTGGGTTTTCACCGTAACGCATTTCCTGCACTTTTTCAAAATGCAGGTTCAGGGTTTGCGGATATGCGCTGCGTGTAGCATGCGCTTTGTCTTCACCCAGGCTGCTCAGGTAGTTGGTGATGGCACCATCGTATTGCGCAGTGTGGGCAAATACTTTTTTTGCCAGCGTGAACTTGGTGTCATAGCTGACGACGTTTTGACTCGCCTTCATCTCTGCCAGCACCACTGCATAATCAGCAGGGTCGACAATGACGGTAACATCTTTATGGTTCTTGGCCGACGAGCGCAACATGGTCGGGCCGCCGATGTCGATATTCTCTATCGCATCTTCGAGCGAGCATTCACCTTTGGCGACAGTTTGCTGGAACGGGTACAGGTTGACCACCACCATGTCTATGGTAGGGATGCCATGCTGTTCCAACGCAGCCACATGTTCAGGGAAATCACGGCGTGCCAGAATGCCGCCATGCACTTTAGGGTGCAGGGTCTTGACGCGGCCATCGAGCATCTCAGGGAAGCCGGTGTAGTCCGCCACTTCGGTAACAGGCAGGCCATTGTCAGCCAGCAGTTTGGCTGTGCCACCCGTGGACAAGAGCTTGACACCGAGCGCAGACAATTCACGTGCAAATTCGAGCACGCCGGTCTTGTCGGAGACGGAAATGAGGGCTTGTTTGATCATGATTTTTGATATGAGTAAGGAAATCGGTGTCAAGCCTCGCGGATGGATTAAAGCAAACCGTGCTGCTGCAATTTCTTGCGCAAAGTATTCCGGTTAATGCCCAACATATCAGCGGCTTGCGACTGGTTGCTCGATGCGCGCGTCATGACCATTTCCAGCATAGGTTTTTCAACGGCTAACACGACCATGTCGTAAATATTGGATGCGGGTTGCTCGCCCAGGTCACGGAAATACTTTTCCAGGTTTTTATGGACGGCGTCTTGAATGCTATCTTTGCTCATGCTGTTTTTATCACTGTTCGGTTATGCTAGGCGGCGGGTAGTCCACGGTTCGTGGACGGCAAGACAATTTATTTTTTGTAAAAGTGCTTTGTCTTATGCTGCCAGTTTTTCTTCAAAGGGGCGGTATTGTAACCGCTCCCCAGCCATGTGATCAAAAAAACTGCTGACGGCGGCAAGTTGTTCATCACAATCCGTCAGTAAGTTCATTTGTTGCCGGAAATCTTCACCACCTACCAGGTCCTGCACATACCAGCCTATATGTTTGCGTGCCGTTCGTACGCCAAGATAGTCACCATAGAAGGCATAGTGCGCTTTCAAATGGGCATCCATGAGTTCACGAACTTCAGAAATCAAGGGGGCGGGTAAATGCTCGCCAGTAGTGAGGAAGTGGGCGATCTCGCGAAAGATCCACGGTCGGCCTTGCGCCGCCCGGCCTATCATGATGGCGTCAGCACCGGTGGCCTCCAAGACATATTTGGCTTTTTCCGGTGTCGTGATGTCGCCATTGGCAACTACGGGGATATTGACTGCGGCCTTGACGGCAGCAATGGTGTCATATTCGGCATCACCCTTATAGCCATCGGCACGGGTGCGCCCATGCAGGGTCAGCATTTGTATGCCAGCCGCTTCTGCCATGCGGGCAATGTTAAGGGCATTTTTATTTGCCCTGTCCCAGCCGGTACGAAACTTGAGTGTGACCGGCACATCGACTGCACCGACCACCGCATCCAGTATCTGCCCGACCAGGCTTTCGTGTTGCAACAAGGCTGAGCCACACCAGGCATTGCAGACTTTTTTGACCGGGCAACCCATGTTGATATCGATGATTTGTGCACCTTTATCAACATTATGCCTGGCACAATCGGCCAGCATTTGTGGATCAGCGCCAGCAATCTGCACAGCCTTGGGTTCCATTTCGCCTTCATGGTTGGTACGGCGCGTGGACTTTTCTGTTTCCCAGAGTTTGGGATTGGATGCCGCCATTTCAGACACGGCATAGCCTGCACCAAGTTCCTTGCACAACTGACGAAAAGGTCTGTCAGTCACGCCAGCCATGGGAGCAACAAAAATATTATTACGCAGCACGTAAGAGCCGATTTGCACGATCAGGGAAGGGGGGAAATTCGAAGAAGCGCTATTCTACCTGAATCCTGCCTAAATATTCGGCAAATTCGTTACTACTCGTAAGGAATATTTTTATCTATATGACATGCGCTGACGATAGTAAAAATCTGGCGAAATAGTCAGTTTTTTAGACTTGCATTTCTAAATTACTATAGTAAGCGGGATACCAACCAACACGAGGCGGCATGTGTGTATACTCTTGTTGCAATTTGTCATATTGACTCTGGACAAAGTGTATTCCCATGGCATCGAGTGATCACTCGTCGCCAAGGGAATACATTTTTTATATTAAGGGAGTCGTCGTGAACACGCAAAACAAGGAGGCAGTACCTAGAATTACCATCGTTGGCGGTGGTGCAGGCGGGCTGGAACTGGCAGTTCGTCTGGGCAAGAAGTTAGGCAAGCGCGGCAAGGCCGTGATTACGCTGGTCGATGCCAGCCGTACCCATTTATGGAAACCTTTGTTGCATCAGGTTGCCGCAGGCACTCTCGACAGCCGTGCTGACGAGCGCGAATACTTCGCCCTGGCACGTTCCAATCATTTTGATTTTCGTTTGGGTCGCATGGACGGACTCTCGCGTGACAAGAAGGAAATCTACCTCGCCCCCACTCTGGATGAAAATGGCATAGAGCTGCTGCCACGCCAGGCCATATCCTATGACAGTCTGGTGATTGCCCTGGGCAGCCAGACCAATGACTTTGGTACACCCGGCGCACGTGAGAACTGCATCATGCTTGATTCACTGGCAGCGGCCGAACGCTTCCATCAAAAACTCATTAACTGCTGCCTGCGCGCTCAAACCCAGGTACAGGCTGCGGGTGAGGGGCGTTTTACCGTCACCATCATAGGCGGTGGTGCTACCGGGGTGGAACTGGCGGCTGAACTGCACATGACCACCAAGATATTGTCCAGCTATGGACTGGTCAACTTCCATCCGGAAAAAGACTTGAAGATCGTCATCGTTGATGCTTCCCCACGTCTGTTGCAAATGCTGCCTGAGCGATTGTCAGAATCCGTTGCCCGTGAATTGCGCAGCATCGCGATCGAAGTGCATACCAATGAAAAAGTCGTTGAAGTATCCAAAGCCGGTGTGGAGATGGCTAGCGGCAAATTCATCCCCAGTGGCATCGTGGTGTGGGCTGCTGGTATCAAGGCCCCTGAGTTTTTAAAAGACCTGGACGGGCTGGAATGTAATCGCATTAACCAACTGGTGGTTAACCGCAACTTGCAAACGACGCGCGACCCCGCCATTTTTGCCCTCGGCGATTGCTGTGCCTGCCCGCAGGGCGAGGGTTTGCCCAATGTGCCGCCGCGCGCCCAGTCTGCTCATCAGCAAGCCAGCACGCTGGCCAAATCACTGGTGCGTCAGTTGCAGGGTAAGGACTTGGTGGAGTTTACCTACAAGGACCATGGTTCTCTGGTGTCACTGGGCAATTACAGCACCGTCGGCAGCCTCATGGGTGCTATCGCCAGTGGCTCGGTCTTTATCGAAGGTACTTTGGCAAAGTGGATGTACTGGTCTTTGCACAAGCATCACCAGGTGGCAGTCAATGGCCTGTTCCATACTTGGTTATCGACCTGGGCAGAGACCATAGACAGGGTGCGCAATCCGCGTATCAAGCTGCACTGAGCTGGTCTGCAGATTGGGCGCCACCCAATCTGCAGCTGTACTTGTGGCTTATTTACTCAGCGGCCATTCTTCACCTGTCGCATGAACACCGCACTATCGGGGCTAAAGAAGGCAGCATTGATCTTGGCGGCAAGTTTATCAAAAGCCCGTTCTGCCATGACCGCATACACCTGGCCTTCAGGCGCATGATGCACGGCATCGCGACTGGATGTTTTGTATTCGACATCGAAGCTATCTGGCGGCTCTACTTCCAGATCAAACTTCCAGCGCTCCCTGCTATCGGGTACTACGATGGCCGCTTTGAAGCGCATTACCAGTCCAACAAAAGCATCATCCTGTTTTTCTGAGGTATACACCTTACCGGATGGTTCTATCTGATAGGCGATCAGCAGTTTCGGGACATTATCTTTTGCTGCCGCATTGGCATTGAATGCCAGCACATCGTTCGGGAAGATGGCGCTGAAAGCGCTGCGTATGCCTGTGGTAATCCGTGCCTCCCTGGCAGCGGCGCTGTCATCTGCAAAGTATTTGGCGGCAGGTATGATTTTCATGCCGCGCAGCTTGTTTTCCCTCAACCTGAGGAAGGCATCGAGCTGGCTCAAGTCATTCGCCGTAGGGCGGGCGAAACTGATGGCCACGTTGGGGTTATCATGTTCTTCTGCAAATTTCAGTAATAGCTCCATGGACTTGATCAAGCCCGTATCTGAATTGACTGCCTGGGCTTTGAATTTTTGCAGCGAGCGGTCATACAGCAAATGAATCTCTTCGGCTACTTCAGGCAAAATATCTGATTGTGGGAAACGTGTTTTCAGATTGCGCAACAGCGTGACGGAATTCTTTTTCAAGGTTTCATTAAAAACTATCCGAGGCAATTCTGCCTGCATCTCGGCCACCCGGAACTTGCCGTTGGCGATATAGCCAAGATAGGCGCTTTCCGTTTGTTGTTGCTTCGCATTCAAGTACATTTTTTTATCCGATGCAGCATTCCTGCCATACCAGAATAATGCAGCAATGACGATGGCCACGATAAGCAGTGGCGTTTTCAGATAATGCAAAAGACCGATCAACTTTTTTGCCACGCCTGAAGTGTCAAGAGCCTCTTTCCACTTGTTCTTGCGTATATCCAGGAAGGGGTCAAAGCCATACAGACTGGCGATATCACGGTTATGAAAGGCAGCACGAGCCTTGCTTTGGTAACTATTGAATTTTTCCAGTGCGATCTCAGCCTGGTTCAGATTATTGATGACCAGACTCTTGCTTGTCCCATCATTGAAATTGAAGGAAAAAACGGTTTTGTTGTAGCGACCATTGGTTTCATGATGTGTGGCATCCAGCTTGCGCAATTGCGCCAGGTCATGTACTGCTATCTTGTTACTGCGTATATCTACCAGCGCCAATGGGAACAGGTAGCGGCCGGGCAGGAAGCGAAACTTGGCACTCAATTGCATGCGCTGCCATATCGCATGGCCTGCATATACCATACCAAAAAACAGGATCGCATACCAGGCTACCATGCCAGTGTCAGCCCAGGAAGTGTCTTTCACCGGGTCGCCAAAGTCGGCCTCTGCCGCCAGATAAATGAAGAAAGCACATGCCAGTATCATCGCAGCATGTATTACATACCATTTCAGATTGGACATGACCTGCCCATGCACCAGATAATCAGGGCTTCTGACTGACCGTGCCAGGTGCTTCTTGACGTTGCGGGGCAGCGCATCATAATCGAATTGATAGAAGATTCGCACTAGGACTTTCCTTCGACTTAAAATGGCAGATCAGTAAAACTGGCACACAGCTTGCGTAACAGTAAACAATAAGAAGCTAAAGTTGGCAGTATCGCCATTTAACCAGGCCCGGTCAATTCACTTGTCGCTTTCTGGGTGGTCATGCACAAAACTATTTTATATCCTGCCCACTCATCAGAAATTTTCTGCCATTTATCGGCAAGGATGCGGCGGTGATCGCAAAGCAAAGGAAATCAAATTTGTTCCTACGTATATTGCATCACATTCACAACCCGTATGGAGAACAGATGATGAAACACTGGAAAATTTTAATCGCCGCACCCCTGGTCGCATTTGCCGTCAACTTTTCTGTTGCTGGCGCTGTCAATAGTGGTGTACCCAAGGGCTGGACCGCGAACGGCGCACTTGCCACGCATTATGAAAGTGGTCTGGATGCATCACAAGGCAGTAAAGAGCAGCCCGCCTTCTTCATGGCAGCAAAAGAGGGGATAACTAATGATGATTTTGCCGCCATCACACAGTTGGTGGATGCTACTGCCTATCGTGGCAAAACCATGCACTTTACGGCGTCGGCGCGGCATATGGGTGAGCTAGGTGGTTATGAATTCTGGATCCGGGCCATAGATGACAAAGGTGGTATTTCACTTTCTTCATCCTGGGCGCGCAAGAGTGATGCCTGGGAAGCGATCAGGGTCAGATTGCTGGTGCCAGCCAATGCAACCAAGCTGGAACTGGGTGTAGCACTCAAAGATAAGGGAAAATTATTCGTCAAGGGCATGAACTTCAGCGATGTTCAAGTGAGCTCACCTGCTCCTGAGAGTAAACCTCACATTGCCAATAAAATCACGATGGGGCCAGTGGCGACTACAATACAAAACCTGAATTTCTCTGAATAGATCACGAACCGATGCACAAAGATTTGACGATATCTCATGGGGCGCATGACCGCAAGGCCAGTATCTCCTGGCCGCTGTTACCCATGCTTGCTGTACTGGGTTTGCTGGGCTATGCCCGTTTTGCCAGCGCCTGCTCAGCCTGGCTGGCAGATAGCCTGGCCATTTTGCTGGCTTATACGCTGGCACAAACTGGCTTGTGCCTGTCACAAAAAACGGCGTGGCTCAAATATGCCAGCCAGCGCTGGTTCGTGCTGGCGGTTTTCATGTTGCTGGCTCTCCTGGCAGGTATCTGGGTAGAGACTGTGTTCTGGCCGCCATTGACGGCCAGTCACTCAGCCTGGATATTGCCAGCAGTGCTCATCGTATTCATCTTTGCAACCATATTACCCGCAGCCATAGATCTGGAAATCACGCACCGCACCCAGGCCAGCCTGGCGGCAGAAGCCAGCAAGCACAATTTGGAAAGACAAATGCTGGAAGCCAAGCTGGCTGCCTTGCAGGGCCAGATAGAGCCACATTTTTTATTCAATACGCTCGCAAATACACGTGCCCTGATACACCAGGATGCTGCAAGGGCGGAGCAAATGCTGAATCACCTGATTGCCTACCTGCGTGCCGCCATGCCAGACATGCGTCAGAGTAGCACCACATTGGGACAGGAGTTGGACAGGGCCGCTGCCTATCTGAAAATCTTTCAGATACGCCTGGGCACACGCTTCCAGTACGCGGTCCAGGCATCAGATGAATTGCGCTCCTGCCTGATTCCCCCACTGGCCATCATGAGCCTGGTAGAAAATGCTATCAAGCATGGTATAGAACCTCAGCCGGGTGAGGTACGCATAGACATCCGTGCCAGTAGCGAAGCCGGGCAATTGCTGATCACAGTCAGCGATAATGGCCGTGGTTTTCAGGATGAACTGGGTAGCGGTGTTGGCTTGCTGAATGTGCAGGAAAGGTTATTGGCCTTGTTCGGTGAGCAGGCAGAACTGCAATTGCAGCCAGGTGATAAGGGCGGCGTGTGCGCCAGCATATCTCTGCCAGCCAGGACAAGTGAGCTTGCATGAACATCATCAATCCCAAAGCCCTGATCGCTGAAGACGAAGCCATACTGCGCCAGGAATTGCAAGACGCATTGGTACAGCTATGGCCAGAACTGGACATCATCGCCAGTGTTGATGACGGCATCAAGGCTATGCAAACCATTACCGATCTGCGCCCCGACATCGCCTTTCTGGATGTACGCATGCCCGGCCTGAGCGGTATCGATGTGGCTCGCCTCGCCCAGCATCCTTGCCACATCGTTTTTCTGACCGCGCATAATGACTATGCCGTTGATGCCTTCGACCAGGGCGCGGTTGATTATTTGCTCAAGCCGCTCGACATGGGCAGGCTGGCACTGGCCGTGCAAAGACTGAGGCAACGGCTGTCACAACAACCGGCTGATCTATCTGCGTTGCAAGTCAAAAAGCCGCAAGAACCACTACGCTGGATACAGGCATCGGTAGGCAGCCAGATACGCTTCATCAATGTCAACGATGTACTATGCTTCCGTGCAGATTCCAAATACACCAAAGTCATCACTGCCAAACTCGAAGCCTATATCCGCACTACTATCAAAGACCTGGCAGCACAACTTGATGCTGATAAATTCTGGCAAATATCACGCAGCAATATCGTCAATGTGGCAGCGATAGACGCGGTGCAAAGAAGTGACGGTGGGTTGGCTTTGCGTTTGCAAACCGGTGATGAATGGCTGTCGGTGTCACAGGCTTTTCAGCACCAGTTCAGGCAGATGTGAGTTCGATAGTCGTCAATTGAGGCAAGCATTTTTGCAAAAAACAGGATAGTCTATTTTTCTCAGCGTCTTAATGCTTGTCCGTAGCAGTCTGATTTATCTCATCCATCCCATCCGCATCCAGATGCGCAATATCACCCCATTGCACCAGCTTGATTTCTTTGCCCATCACTTCAAATCGGTTGATGCTGGCGTTATAGATCGTTACTTCGCGTGGTGCGTTCAGTGGTAAATTCTTGGCGGCACGGTAGGCGCATTCGAGTACGCCGCCGTGGGCGACAAGGGCGATTTTTTTACCTTCAAATTGTTTGGCATAGTGAAACACATGTTCCATCACGCGCTTGTGGAACTGGCGTATGGTTTCGCCTTCGTTTTCGCCAGGCGGGAATTGTGCATCTGGTTCATGCGCTTGCCAGGCGTTGTATTCCTTGCGGTACAGGCTGGGCAGTTCGCTATACAGCTTGCCTTCAAAACCGCCAAAGCAGCGTTCACGCAAGCCCTTGTCTATGCGGGTGCTGACGCCTTGCAGACGGGCGATTTCACCAGCAGTTTGCACCGCGCGCTGCAAGTCGCTGGAGACTATCGCGTGCAGTTTTTCATTTTGCAAAGCCCAGGCCAGCGCCTTGGCCTGGCGCGTGCCTTCGGCATTCAGTGGGATATCGAGATGGCCTTGCAAGCGGCGTTCTGCATTCCAGGCCGTTTCGCCGTGGCGTATCAATAAAATTTCTGTGGGTTTCATTTGTTTATTTTGTTCTTATTTTGTTTTTAGCCAGAAAGTGACCGGGCCATCATTGGTCAGAGACACTTTCATGTCGGCACCAAAGCTGCCGGTTTCTACCTGCGCATGTTTGTTGCGCGCCTGGGCGACAAAGTAATCGAATAATTGTCTGCCCAGTTCTGGTGGTGCCGCTGGTGTGAAAGAAGGGCGGGTGCCGGAATTGGTATCAGCCGCCAGCGTGAATTGCGGCACCAAGAGCAAACCGCCTTGTACGTCGGTGACACTGCGGTTCATCTTGCCAGCGTCATCAGAGAATACGCGGTAAGCGAGTAATTTATTTAGCAGATCATCAGCCTGTTTTTCAGTGTCTTCGCGTTCGGCGCAGACCAGTACCATCAGGCCGGCATTGATGGCGCCTATGGTGTTGCCGTCGACGACGACTTTAGCTTCGGTGACTCTTTGTAATAGGGCGATCATGGGGAAAGTGTTTGGTTTGTTGCTTTTGGAGGAGGCGAAGATAGGGTGGGCGAAATCTCGTAGCTTGGGCAGGGTCTCGTAGGTTGGGCTGCGGTTTACCAGCCCAACACTTAGCCTCAGAAAACGTATACGTTATTTAAACGCCCAGGTTTGGGCTGATGAAGTGTAGTCCAGCGGGGCCCGGCCCAACCTACACACATATCATCAAGCCGTCAATGTCACCTTCGCAAACTTGCGCTTACCTACTTGCAGCACGAAAGTGCCTGCTTCAACCCTGAGGCCTTTATCGCTTATGACGACAGAGTCAATTTTCACACCACCCTGTTCCACCATGCGCATACCTTCACCTGTCGATGCACACAAATTGGTCTGTTTCAGCAATTGCCCAATGCTCAAAGGTGCCCCTGCCAAACTGACTTCTGGCACAATATCAGGAATCTCGCCATTTGCACGTTTTACAAAGTCCACCAGCGCATCTTCCGCCGCCTGCTTGTTATGGAAGCGCGTCACGATTTCCTGCGCAATCGCCACCTTGATATCGCGCGGGTTCTGGCCTTCTGCCACGGCTTTTTTGTAGGCAGCGATCTGCTCCAGCGAGCAGAAGGACAGCAGCTCGTAGTAACGCCACATCATGGTGTCATAAATACTCATGATCTTGGCGAACATGGTATTTGCCGGTTCAGTGATGGCAATGTAGTTGTTCTTGGACTTGGACATTTTTTCGACACCGTCCAGGCCTTCGAGCAAAGGCATGGTCAGGATGCATTGCTGTTCTTGTCCATAATCTTTTTGCAGTTCACGACCTACGAGCAGGTTGAATTTCTGGTCAGTGCCACCAAGTTCCAGGTCAGATTTCAGGGCGACGGAATCATAACCCTGCATCAGCGGGTATAGGAATTCATGCACGGAAATTGGGGTGCCCGCCTTGAAGCGCTTGGTGAAGTCATCGCGCTCCATCATACGGGCGACGGTGTATTTGGATGACAGTTGTATCATGCCGCGTGCGCCGAGTGGGTCTGACCATTCAGAGTTGTAGCGTATCTCGGTTTTGCTGGCGTCCAGCACCAAAGCCGCCTGCTTGAAGTAAGTCTGGGCGTTGTCTTCGATTTGTTCGCGCGTCAGCGGCGGGCGGGTGGCATTGCGACCAGACGGGTCACCGATCATGGAGGTGAAATCGCCGATCAAAAAGATCACGGTATGGCCCAGATCTTGCAATTGCCGCATCTTGTTGAGCACAACTGTGTGGCCCAGGTGCAAATCTGGTGCAGTCGGGTCCAGGCCCAGCTTGATGCGCAGGGGTTTGCCAGTTTGTTCGCTACGGGCTAGTTTTTGGGCAAATTCGGATTCGATGAGCAGTTCATCAACACCGCGCTTTGCTACCGCCAGTGCATGTTGCACTGCATCGGACAAGGGCAGGATTTTGCTGGCGGTAGCAGAGTTTTCAGAGGAGCTGGAATTATGTTCAGAAGTCATCTTTAATATAGATCAATTTTTTTGTAACACCGCTGGTCGAATTCTTGAACTGAATCCATAATCAGCGTTTGCCAAATTCTGGGTGTTGGTTAATTTGCAGGGATTATCGCTTAAACCGGATGTCAGCAATTTACTTGCTTGTTACCTGGTTTTATAATCCCGAACTTAGTGTTGCAGTCTTGATACCATGCATATTTTATGTGCAAGGCCATCTCACTGCAACGATCTCGAATTTTCGATAAAAACAGTCAATTTTAACTTATTGCATGCGTCCAACAGATAAATTACTTCGTTTAGTCTCTGGTGGCAGACTGTTGTTTGGCACCACACGCGCTTCGCGCATTGTTTCCGTCTCCGCACTTTTCTTTGCAGTTTGCGCATTTGGCGCAGTTGGTGTTGCTCCTTTGGCACCAGACGCGTCTGACCTGCCGGTCAAGCGCATCAAAGAAGAACTCAGCCTGCCTTCCCTGGATGAACAGGTCGCTGCACTTGAAGCGACTGATCAGCAATTCATCCGTGAAGCCACCTTCAAGAGCAGTGAGCAGTTAGCCACTTTCTTGCAGCGCATAGGCGTGGACGACGACGAAGCGGCGCAGTTCATCAAATCAGACAGTATTGCACGCGGTATCCTGCAATTCAGGGCTGATAAAACCGTGGCGGTTAAAACGGATGAAGATGGCGAACTCCTGTGGTTGCAAACAACTGTCTCCGATGGCCCGGACAAACCAGTCAGAAACATCGTTATCAGCCGTGATAATAATGGCAAACTGACCTCGTCCGATATAACTGCCAAGCTGGAAAGGCGTGTAGAAATGGCAACAGCCTATATTCGCACTGCCTTCTATCCTGCTGCTGATGATGCCCTGATCCCGTATAACGTCACAGAACAGGTGAAGACCATGTTCGAGACCAATGTTGATTATCAGCGTCTGCAAAAGGGCGACTATTTCAATATTGTCTATGAAAGTTTCTGGCAAAACGGCGAACGGGTACGCACTGGTCGTGTACTTGCTGGTGAATTTAGTAATTCTGGCAAGCTCTACCAGGCAGCCTGGTTTGAAGAAACGGGTGGTAAGGGCGGGTATTACACCTTTGACGGCAAGTCTTTGAAAAAGGCCTTCCTGAGATCGCCGATAGAATTTACTCGTATATCTTCCGGCTTCTCCATGCGAGTGCACCCAATTTCTGGTCAATGGAAAGCACATAAGGGCGTCGACTTTGCTGCTGCAACCGGGACACCGATACGCGCTGCTGCTGATGGTGTGGTTGAGTCGGTCGGGCCGAGTGGTGGTTATGGCAATCTGGTTGTCATCAAACACTGGAATGGTTACAGCACTGCCTATGCACACATGAGTCGCTTTGCAACTGGTGTACATAAGGGCATGAAAGTCAGTCAGAGTGATGTGATTGGCTATGTTGGCTCTACTGGCTGGTCTACTGGTCCGCATCTGCATTATGAGTTCCGCGTCAATAATGAAGCCCGTGACCCCATGACTGTTAACATGACAGAAGCTGCACCGCTGGCGACTGCTGAAATGGCCCGCTTCAAGGGGTTTGCAGGTGACATGAACCATAGATTCAATCTGCTGCATCCAGAACGCATGGCCGAAGTTATGCGTCTGGCCAAGCGTTCCTGATCAGGGGCACTTGAACACAACGTCTTTCTTCATACGCAAGGCAGAGGCAAGCGATGCCTCTGTCTTGACCGTTTTGATACTGCAAGTCTGGCTTGATACCTATGTTAAACAGGGTATCAGTCAAACCATTGCTGACTATGTCCTATCTCAACTGACAACGGCACGCACGGCAAGCTATCTCGCTCAAACCAATACTCATATCCTGCTGGCAGAAAGCAATGGGCATCTGGTCGGTTATTGTCAAACCTCGAATGGCAAGCGCCATGCCCAGGTCAGTGCCGAGCATCAGGCTGAACTCGATCATCTCTATATACACCCTGCATTTTTTGGTCGTGGCATAGCGCGTCAGTTGCTGACTGAGGCTGAAGTACATCTGCGTGAGCAGGGTGTGCAACAAGTCTGGCTGACCACCTGGGTAGGCAATGACAGGGCACGGCACTTTTATCCACTTGCCGGTTATGCTGACATAGGTGAGACCATCTTCCGCATGGAATCTGAAGACATCGCAAATAGAATTTTCTGCAAGTCACTATAATGCCGGGCCGACTCTTCTATACTCTTGCTCATTAAGGATGACGAGGTATCAGCATGAGCATGCAGCATGGCAACAACAATTCAACATCTATATATATAGGCCTGATGTCAGGCACCAGCCTTGATGGGGTCGACGGCGTCATGGTGCATTTGCCTGGCCCTAGGGAGGAGACGGGCGCTGGCATGCAGATCATGGCGACTGCCTATATCCCCTTTGATGCAGAACTACGCCAGCAAGCCATGCGCTTGCAGCACGCCAGTGAGAATGAATTGCATCAGGAAGCGCTGCTGGCAAATGCCCTGGTCAAAACGTATGCCGCGTGCGTAAAAAAACTGCAAGCACTGGCAGAAGGGCAAGTCGTGCAGGCTATAGGCGTGCATGGGCAAACCATCAGGCACAGACCGGAACTGGGTTATACCCGTCAGACCAATAATCCCTCCTTGCTGGCAGAGTTGACTGGCATCGATGTCATCGCCGACTTCCGCGGTCGGGATATAGCCGCTGGTGGCCAGGGCGCACCTTTGGTACCAGCCTTTCATCGCGCCGTATTTGGATGCGCAGGCGCTTCTAGTGTCGTCGCCAATATCGGCGGCATCAGCAATATCAGTATCCTGGCTGCTGATGGCAGCACCCGTGGTTTTGATACTGGTCCTGGCAATGTCTTGATGGACGCCTGGATCCAGCAACATCAGGGCAAGACCTATGATGCCAATGGCGACTGGGCTGTGCAGGGCAATGTCATCCCCGCCTTGTTGGCTAGTTTGATGGATGAGGCTTATCTGCATATGTCGCCACCCAAAAGCACGGGTCGTGATCTGTTTCATCTGGCATGGTTGCAGAGCAAGCTACTGGGTTTTGAGGCAAGCAGGCCCGTCGATGTGCAGGCAACTTTGTGCGAATTCACCGCGCTGACGCTGGCAAATGATATTGTCCGCCATGCGCCAGATACCGCCCATGTGTATATCTGTGGTGGCGGAGCTTTCAATCACCAGCTCATGCAACGCTTGCAGGTTTTATTGTCTGCCCAGTCTTGCAAGGCCATGGTGAATAGTACTGCTATCTTGGGTGTTGCTCCTGAACAGGTAGAGGCCCTCGCATTTGCCTGGCTGGCGCAAAGATTTTGCCTTCGCCTGCCGGGCAACCTGGCCGATGTAACCGGCGCAGCAGGCGGGCGTATTCTCGGCGCGCTATACCCTGCCTGACGATGGGTGTATTGCGGTAGCAAAGTTAAGTCCCAGTCCTGGTTGCGTCCGCCCCTCTCTATATATAGGAGCAAGAAACCCCTTGAGTGCGCGCAGCGCACTCAAGGGGTTTGCTTTTAAATAAACGAAGTAAATAATTACCGATAAACGCTTGCGAAGAAGGGCAGTAGTTTGCTATAGTTCGCCTCCCGCTGAGAAGCGGGCGAGAAGAGCAGCAAAAGAAGCAAAGCTAGTGAAATGAGCGATCGAAGAGATTGCGGAATAAATTAGCAGCTGTGGGCACGCAAC
>Ga0187843_10000089_pt1 | contig 74444 bp, 69 predicted proteins | sample SpaLakP09_SKY_43_FD_134516 | JGI IMG/M metagenome (GOLD analysis project Ga0187843, IMG submission 134516) | Oligotrophic lake water microbial communities from Sparkling Lake, Wisconsin, USA - SP09_SKY_43 | ecosystem: Environmental > Aquatic > Freshwater > Lake | place: USA: Sparkling Lake...
GACTGGCATGCCAGTCTGCATAGTAGGCATAGGTGGTCAGTAGGGCATCGCCATCTTTGTCTGGCACACTCCACCAGCCAAAAGTCGCATTCGGCCCTGCCATTTGCGCCATGCGGAAGCGGTAGCTATAAAGCCTTTGCGTCAATTGTGCAGCCAGTCTTTCTTCACTAGGCAAGGTTGATTGCAAGGCCAGGCTGTATGGGATGAGGCGGCTGGAAGTTTGCTCAACACAACCATATGGATAGTCGATCAAATCATCCATCAAACGGCGGAACTGTGTGCTGGCGCTGTCAGCAAATTGCAGTTGCAGGTTGCTGGCATCAGGTGGCAGTTTCAAGACTGTTTCCTTACCAGTCACTGGCACACTGACCGAGCGCTGGCTGAGCCAGTGCACAGGGATGATCTTCAGTGGCACATTCAGCGCGTCGACAGTTTTGCCGCCTACGGCCAGGGACAGGTCTATCTTGTTGTCGAGACCATTGGCTTTCAAAGGTACGGAGATAAAATTCGCTCCCGGTTTCAGCTTCAGGCTTTCTTGCTTGTTGACGCCGGAGCCAGTGATGTTCAGGCTGGCACTGGCATCCTGGTTACCTTGGTTAAAGATGGCAACGCTGGCATTAGGTGCATCCTGCACGCGCATCCAGTTCGGGCTGGTCCATTTTACATAGAAGTCTTTATCTGAACGCACGTAAGCGATGTTCTGGCCTACATTGCCGCCCGCTTCCGTCGCACGCACGGTAATGCGCCAGCGTGTCAGGGAGTCTGGCATGGTGAAAGTCAGGCGGGCGCGGCCTGCGGCGTCCGTCGTGACATTCGGTTGCCACAGAGCGGTGTCCTTGTCTTCACGGCGTGGTCTTTCCAATACCTTGATGGCACGTTCATGGGTTTGCCCGTTGGCAGGCAAAGCCAGCTTGGATGGCGGCACTGCCAAGTCATAGGCGATAAAACTCAGGCTGGCAGAAGTGCGTACATTGTTGCGGCGCGGGTGATAGAAAAAATCAGAAATGTCTGGTGCAATTTCAGGCTGCAGCACATAGATCATTTCATCGACCACACCCACGGTCAACTGGCTGCCCGCGGCTGGCTTGCCGTCGACCATGGCTGTCAGGTCCAGGGTGACTTTATCACCCGGCGCATAAACGGCCTTGTCAGCTTTGACGGCAACATTGATACGTGGCTGTTCAACTTTCAAACCCAGGTTCTGGAATACATAATCAGCACCTTTGACATACACCACGGACAGGGTGATGTTGGGGCCATAGGTATCCTGGACTGGAAGTTCCACCTTCCACTGCATGGGGGACAGGCGCTTGGCGCTGAGCCAGCCACTGGCATTGCTCATCAAGGCAGTTTTTTCAACCTTGTCACGCTCCAGCGTGAACAGCGCCTGATCGACTTGCTGTGGGAAGGTGATCAGCGCACTGGCAGTTTCACCTGGCTTGTAGCTGGTCTTGTCGAACACCATTTCTATAGAACCTTGCGGCGCACTGACGCCAGCACCGCTGACATAATGCGACGTCGCACCCAGAATATTGCCTGCTGCATCACGCACAGACAGGGTATAGGCGCCAGGTTCAGCAAAGGCCAATGTTAACTTGCTGGCGTTGGCGAGCTTGCCGTTGGATTTTTTCTGGTTTTCCAGTCTTACCCAGTCCCATGTTGCCGGGGCACTGACTGTGCTGACGGTATTGCCAGGTACGGGCAGGGCAGTCAGGGCAAAGTTCATGTTTTCGCCTACGGCAGAGAAGGCGCGTTCTGCCTTCAGGCTAAAAGTGCCAGCGCTGCGTTCTACCAGTATCTCTTTGGTAGAACGTACGCGGTAAGCAGCTCCATCTGTTGCCAGTACCGACAAAATATAGCGGCTGGGTTCAGTCGCAGCAGGCAGCTTGAAATCCACAAAACCACTGCTATCGGTCGTAAACGTCGTTGTGCTCATCTGTACCGGGAACTGGCCTGCGTAGCCGAGATCGCCCTCGACGATGGTCAAGCGCTGGGCGCGTACCGTCAGGTCTGCCTTTGCGTTGACCACAGGTTTCCCATCGGGGTACATCAGTTGCAGCTTGCCCTTGATTTCTTCATTGGTTCTGTAATCCTTCTTGCCGGGCAAAACATTGATTTCAAAATGCGGCTTTTGATACTCAGCCACACGGAAAGCAGCACCATAGCTATTGCCCTTGTAGCTGAAACGCAATTCATAACCACCAGCGACGGCATTGTCGGGCAACTGGAATACCGTATCCCCACCAGATTGCGGTGTCATTTGCAGGGTCTGCGCCGCAACCGGGAAACCATTTGCATCAAATACCTGCAACTTCAATTCGCCTGCGGTGATGGCAGTGGATTCGCGGGCTGATACAAAGGTACGGCCGAGGAATTTCACGTACACGGTTTCACCAGGGCGGTACAAGGGACGGTCAGTCACCGCATACAGTTTGGTGTTATAGATTTCACTATCGTAATAATAATTTTCAGCGACAAAGACGCCGCCTTTGCTATCTTCACCATAGACATAAGTCTTTTCAGGTGCATCACGTTCAAAATTGACGATACCGCTGACATCTGACGCACCTGTACTAAGGATGCCTGCGCCATCTGTCCACACTGTCTTGGCATCTGCTACAGCCTGGCTGGTACGGCGGTCAGCCACCCAGACCAGCATTTGTTTGCTGGATACCTTGGTGACAGCAATAGAGTCAGAGACAAACACCAAAGTCACAGCGCGATAGCTGCCAACCATGGCTTCAACCAGGTACAGGCCGGGTTCTTTTTTACCCAGTGGTATAAGGACATTACCTTTTGGCGATGTGATGAATTCACTGCTGCTGCCATCCAGCTTGACGCCTTTGGGAGGTTGTATGGGCTGGGCGATATGCACAGGGTAGCGGAAGCTGTCGACCAGGGTATGTGCCTTCAGTGGCTGGTACAGCGGGTTCATTTGCTGTGGTGTCGGTGCTTTGACCAGTGGGTGCAGGCGTACTTCGGGTACTTGCGAAGTCACTGCGTTTCTGGCGTCGGATGAGAACAGCTTGCGCCACATACGGCGTGAAGCATCCCACCAGTTATCCCAAGTACGCGCCAGCGCATCAGATATGCCTTTACCCTTGTAATTGCCTTTGGCATCTATGCGGTGCAAATTCTTTTGCGCCTTCAAGAATTCCAGCGGGTCTTTGACTTTATAGACATACACGTCAACACCGCCGAGTTCAGAAATCTGCCCCATGTCCTGGGCTTCCAGTCGCACCATGGCATTGTCGCCAGAGCCATAGGCTGCGTCACTGAGCAGGAAGAAGGACGAGCCGCCATCCTGCGCTATCGCAGGCATGAAAAGTAACAAGGCGCACAGCGCTGTCAATAAAGTGAAGTAGCGGGATTGTTTGAGTTTGGCTTTCATTGGGCGCTTTCAGGCGGACAAGAAATTGAGGCGATACACGCCAGCAAAATTGGGATTATCTTGAGTAGGGTGCCAGCGCGTATCGCGCCAGGCTTGCAGGTCGCGCAGCTTGACAGCGCGCAAACCATTGTCAGTTGGTGTGACTGTGCCGGTGTGATAGGCAATGTAAGAATCCATCCACACCATCAGATGCTGGGCATCGCCCTGGTCATAGAATAGCAAATCGCCAGGTGCTGCCAGGTTGCAGTCCTTGCCGCGAAACCGTGCATTCTCTTGCACCATTTCTATAGCGCTGACATAGGCCGAGACCGTACCGTCAGCCAGCCGCCATTGATGGCGCACTGATTGCGTATTTTGATCAAGGGCTATCTCTGGCGGCAGGGCAGTGCCCAGCATGCCATTTGCCCGCTTCCATTTTTCATCATGCTCTCGCAGGGATTCGGCCACCGCAAAACGCACCAGACCTACACAGTCACGTTGTTGCCAGCGTGGTGTCGGTCCGGCAGTCAACTGGGCGGCAATGATGCGTGTCATCCAGGCGCGGCAACTGCGCGACTGGGCTGGCGTCAATGTAGGTGCAGCGACGGCTGGTGAGGAAGTTGCCCCAACTTTGCCAGAATTTACAGCGGGCAACGGCACCGTTGGTGACGTGACTTTGTTAGCCAGCGCCAGCCTGTGCCAGCCGAGCATGGCGCTGGAGGCAAGCATGCCGCTTAGTACGTGCCGGCGTTTCAATTGGATTTCTCCTTGCTGACCCATTCAACTTTTTGCCAGGCTTTGCCACTGGCCTGGGTCTTGCTCAATTCCAGGCGGATTGGCGGGTAAGTCGCCAGGGCTTTCATACGCGCTGGCAGATGGGTTTTTGCCGCTTCCAGGAAATTGGCATCTTCAGGTTTTGCCAGGGCAGCATAAATTTCGCGCTGTGCCATTTCTGAGAGAGGGCGTGGAGTAATCAAGCCCAGGGTATTTTGCGCGCCAGAACTCTGGTCAGCAACGCTGGGGTTGCTGCGGGCGATGGTATCCACCACTTTTTCAACCAGGCTGCCATCTGGAGAAAATACGACAAAGTCGCCACTGGCTGCCAACGTAGCCATGCTTTTGGTATTGCGCCATAATTTCTGGTCAGACTTGGCCTTGGTGGTGCCCTTGCCTGGTGCTGCCTGTTCACCGCTGGCTATGGCCCAGGTCGCCATGGCTTGCAAGGTGGCGTCGCGATTGGCAGTGTTCAGTGGCAGTTTGGTGATAAACACCGGGGAATACAAATTTGATTCGCGATACCAGCAGGCCAGGCCGGGGCCAGACAGCGGTGCCAGTGCCTGATCTGGCAACTTTGGCTTGGCATCGGCTTCTTTCAACACGGTATTGACCATGCTCCAGTCAATTGGCACGGTGATACATGCGCTGGGGTTTGCCGGTGCAGCAGTCCACAAGGCTGGATCAAGCAACTGTGCAGAAGAAATTTTCTTGGAATCCAGCCAGACCGAGGTTGACCAGTTGCCACCAAAGTCAAAGCGCATACCTTTGAAGCCGGATACAAAAGCGCCGTAACCCAGGGCCATGGTCGGTGCACCGATCGCCATAGTATGTTTTGCCGTGCCGGCAGCCTGAGCTGGTGCAGGGGCGATATTGTCCAGATCAAATTGCAGCGACAGTGCACCATCATGTTCCAGCCACTTGGCAACAGCCGCACGCACTTCCGACACGATGCCATTGCTGTCGTCGAACAAAAGACCCGGGTCAGACAGCACCACCACACGATCTCCCTGGCTGATCAGCAACAAGGTGCGACGTGGATTCACTTCCATTGCCATGATCTGGGCTTTGCCATTACTGGTGCTGATGTCGCCTGCCAGTTTCAACTGGCCATCTTTCATAGCGACCTTGGCGGCTTCCTGCAGGGCTTTATTGAACAGGCCCATGCGCATGACAACAGCATAGTGACGCAAGGCACCTTTGCCATCGCGCCAGAAGGCTACTTCTGCAGGTTCATTGAAAATGCTGGCATACAGCTTGTCTTGCCAATCCAGATCATGCTCGTAGGCAATACGTTTGACTGCACCGTTCAAACCCAGACGGTCTTCATTTTGCTCGTAGTAAAAGGCCAGGTCTTCAGTCAATACATCTTTTGCGATAGGCACTTGCAGCAAATCACGTGGCAGTCTGGATAAGCTGGTGGTGCGTATCAAGGCATCCGGTTGTGAGATATCCACCATGAGGCGGGTGCCAACATAGTGATAATCCTTCCAGTGTTTGCTCAACTGGTAGGCAACAGCAGCGGCGGCAACTGTAATAACAGTGCCGGTGACGATCCAAATACGACGCATGAATTCTCCCTCAGGGGTCTGGCTTTTTTATTGCACGGATACTATCCAAAGCAAGCCTGCAAGACAATCGTTTGCGGCTGTCTAATTGGTAATTTTCTGTAAGCGTGCAGGTAAAGACTTAAACTGGCAATTGTGCCATGTATAAACTTGGGAATTTGTATTGTTGCAATATTTTTTTGTGGACTTGCAAGGCAAGTTTCAGGAGGGAAAATCTGAAAGCGAAGAAGTAAAAATTCTGGGATGCACTACCCATACATGATTTGGGCCGGATATGGCCCGGATGGGCATCCGGGCCATAGGTACTGTTTTGTTGGCGTATTAAGGCCGACTCAATCAGGTTGGCCTAATCAGGCAGCCTTGTCTTCAGGCTTGGATTCACTGACGATGCGCTCATGTTCTGCCGCCCACGCAGCATCAATGGCATCGGCTTTGACAAAAGCCGGACGGCTGCAGACACGTTCAATGTAATTCATTACGACAGGTGATTCAGGCACCAGCTTGAACATGGTACCCCAGCGCAAGGCATTGCCCCAGAGTACATCTGCTGCAGTGAAATGCTCACCCAGCAAATATGGCCCTTTTTCCAGTTGCGCCTTGACGATACCCAGCATGGTGTCAAAATCACTGTAAGGGCACATCGAAGGCGCTGCTGGCGGATGTTGTGCAAACTTGTCAACCAGCGCAGGCTCATAGCATGCCGCATAGTAGGCCATCCAGCGCAGATAAGGGCCGCGCAATTGGCTATCCAGTGCGGGCGTCAGGCCTGCCTGCGGGAACAGGTCTGCCAGATATAAGTACACTGCAACTTGTTCGGTAATGAGCTCACCACGATGCTGTAATGCAGGCACTTTGCCCATGGGATTGATGGCAAGGTAGGCGCTTTGTCTTTGCTCTCCGGCTTTCATGTTCAAGACATGCAATTGATAGGGCGCCCCTAATTCTTCCAGCAAAATCAAAGCGCCGGTAGCGCGTGTTTGTGGGGCGTAGAACAGGGTGATGTTGTCTGCATTGCTCATGATAAGACCTTTCTTTTTAATCGAGGTGGCAGAATTGCCAGCCCGTTGATATAAGAATATGCCTTCATACCTGACATCTTTTGTCAGGTTGGTTTAATATTCATTCATATTTAAAAACTAATGCAAAAAGGTTTATTCCAACCATGCGCGCCAGCCGACTTATCTCCATCCTGACTATCCTGCAAGCGCGTGGTTTTGCTACTGCGCCCGAGCTGGCTGAACAGTGTGCGGTCAATTTGCGCACTATCTATCGTGATATCGACGCCATGAGTGAGGCGGGAATCCCCATTTATAGCGAACGTGGTTCAGGCGGAGGTTATCGCTTGCTGGATGGTTACCGCACCCAATTGAATGGCTTGTCGGCCAAGGAGGCGGAGGCCTTGCTCATGAGCGGGCTGGCCGGTGCGGCAACCGACATGGGGCTGGGTTCAGTCATGATGGCAGCGCAAAACAAATTGTTGTCAGCCATGCCCGCCTCCTTGCGTGAAGGGGCGCTGGAAATGCGTTCCCGCTTTCACCTTGATGCGCCTAGCTGGTATGCGCGGGCAGAACAGCCACAGTATTTGCCCATGGTGGCGGATGCCGTCTGGGAGCAAAAACGAATACAGATACGTTACCAGAGCTGGAAAGGTACCAAGGAACGCATACTTGAGCCTTTGGGCATGGTCATGAAAGGCGGTTCCTGGTATCTGGTGGGGCAGGTGGATGAGATACCACGCACCTACAGAATTTCGCGGATACAAGAAATCTCAGTACTTGATCAGCATTTTCAGAGACCAGGCCCATTTGACCTGGCAGCCTACTGGCATAAATCAACAGCAAGGCTGGAGCAGGACATGCACACAAATACAGCAACAGTGCGCCTTTCACCAAGAGGTGTGAAATGGCGGGAAACTTATTTATCTCCCTACGTATTTTCTGAAATGCAGTTGTCAAGCGAGCCTGATGCTGATGGCTGGTCTGTAGTTACCATGCCAGTCGGGTCCCTGACGGTGGCTTGCGCCGAAATTTTGCGCTTCGGTAATGACGCAGAAGTGCTGGAGCCTCCAGAGCTGCGTCAAAAAATCATGGAGGCTATAGAAGGCATGAAAAATGTCTACAAGATGCAGGAATTTTCTTGAGCAAGGCGAGGAGCATGCTAGTTGGATGTGTCTATTCTGCCGCCTTCTTCGCTTAATGCTTTACTTGTGAGCAGCCAGGGCCAGCAAATCCGCCATGGAACCCGCGAAGATATCAGTATCGACACTGCCGCTCACGCCAGCAACAGTACCTGATTCAGCATTTTGCCAGAAACTCCATTTGCTCCAGCCATTGGGTAATTTTGGCTGTGCTACCCCATATTGCGCAACCCATAAGGCATACCTGGAAAAGGAATTGTTCATATACTGATTCCAGAATGCAGGACCGGTATAAATCATGGGGGTGCGTCCCAATGCTTGTTCCACGGTATTGAGCCAGGTCTGCACATTCGCTGCCAGCGGCACGCCGCCAAAGTCACCCTTGTAAGCTTCAATATCGATGACTGGCGGCAAGTCTCCAGCCGCCAGACTGCCTACTGCCTTGATGAAATTGTTTGCTTGTGATACCGGGTCGTCGTTGCTTTCATAGAAGTGATAAGCGCCACGCAGCAGACCAGCCGCCTTCATGTCTGCCCAATTGGTCTGGAACTGCGGGTCGGCATAGGTGTTGCCGTCAGTGGCTTTGGCAAAGGCAAAGCCTATGCCAGCATTCTTCACCGCGGCCCAGTTCACGCTTCCCTGATAATGGGATACGTCGATTCCTTGCACGTTCGTATTGGTCGTCATAGGTTTTCCGGTGAAAATTCTAGATGAAATGGCAAGTCATTAAGATAACAGATAATAGCGTGAGTGATGTATAACAAGATGCTTTTTATTGGTGTTGTGCGATCTTTGTCTTGAATGTGCAGTTCTTGCTGCCTAGACTAAGTAGAGAAACCGCAAAACAGGTTTCCATTCAAGATGAAGAACAAGATCATGAAAGCCTTATTGTTATTGCTGTTAGCTTTGGGTTTCCCAACATCAGCGGCGGAGATCATTGAGGTCAGCATTTATGCTGATGAATCCTATCCTCCATATTCATATAAGGAGAATGGTGAGGCTAGAGGCATTTATCCAGCAATCTTTAGTAAGGCTTTTGAGCGTATGCAAGCTTACAAGGTGCACATTAAACCTGTGTCCTGGAAGCGTGGGCTGATGCTCATGGAGACCGGCCAGGGGCTGGCTCTTTTTCCTCCCTATAATCGACCTCTGGAGCGTCCTTACCTTACTATTTCCGAGCCAGTACTGGTTGAGCAGGTTGTGGCGTTTTGCAGTGAAAACTCAATGAACGGCAGAAAGCACCCGGCAGTATGGCCAGACGATTTCCATGGATTGAAAGTGGGTGTCAATGCAGGATTTAACATAGGTGGCGACAAGTATAAAAAAGCCGTCAAGGATGGCAAGATGTATGAAGACCAGGCACCCAGCAATCGTTCAAACATACTCAAGCTTTTGTTGGGGCGCATAGACTGCTATGTCAATGACCGCCTTTCCATCTTGTGGGAGATAGAGCGCATCAAGGCAGACGGTGTGTATGCTGACTCCAGGCAGTCCATCGTTGAAGCAGCTGTCATCAATCAGGAGCAGGCTTATATGGGATACACCAATCGTGACAATGGACGTTATCCCTATAAGGCTGATTTTATACGTGTACTGAATCAAATTCTGATCGATATGAAAAAAACAGGTGAGATACAGAAAATAGTGGAAGATGTGCTGAGCAAATAAACGCTCCAATTTTTTCTGACGATCTGGATAAAATGAGGACGAAAAACAAAATATTTGAGGCTTGAACTACGGGCGACTATGTGGAACTATACGACATACATGACGATCAAGACCGTCATGTATCGTCAATTTAGCCAATCTTAGAATAGCGATTTATGAATATACACCTGTCCCTGATGCCCGTCCTTGCCCTCGTCGCTGGAATTTGCATACTGATCAAACCAAAACTCGTCAGCTTTATCGTTGCACTATATCTCATTGCCATTGGTCTCATCGGAATCCTTGGGTTGGGCCGTTTCGGCTTGCATTTGTAGAATTCAGGTGGTTCTTTGACGAAGTAAGCGCAAAGTAAAACTGATGACACTCCCTTGCTTTTGCTGGTAGTCGCTGATGGGAGTGCTACCCTTTGTGCAGCGCCTGCGGTACTATGATGTCCATTCGCAAGAGTATTGTGTGGCGCAGTAAATGACAGATGGGGGTGGGCGTGACGCAAAAATTTTTGCTGACCTTGCTGCTGGGTATTTTGCTGCCCCTGTCTGCCCATGCAGATACTTATCGTTGCGTCTCCCTTGATTACCCGCCCCTTATCTACAAAGATGTCGATAAGCGTGTCAAAGGTTTTGCTGTGGATATCGTCAGTACTGTTTTCAAGAACCTGGGTCACAGCTTGCAAGTGGAAATTTACCCATGGGCACGCTCCCTGGAAATGGTCCGGACGGGAGAACGAGACTGTATCTTTACCATTTTTCAGTCGCGGGAACGTGAGCAATTCCTTGACTTCAGTCGTGAATCCATCGTTCCACAAGTGGTGTACTTCTATACCAGAAAAGATGCTGGCGTCGTATTCAATGGTGATTTTTCCAGTCTGGAAGGCATGCGCATCGGCACTGTGCGCAAAATCAACTACGGACCCAGATTTGAAGAAGTGCGGCACAAGTTGCGCTTGGATGAAGCTTACGAGCTGGAACAAAGCATGAAAAAATTACTGATAGGAAGAATAGATTTATTTCCCAGTAATTATTACTCCGCATCCTATTTGCTGAAACTGCCAAGGAATAAAGAAATAGCAGAAAAAATCCTGCAATTACCCATTGCCATTGATGTCGTTCCAAGTCACTTGGCATTTGCCAAATCGAAAAAACTGGGTTTGCTACGTGATCGTTTTGATCAAGAATTCAGGCACTTCGTTTCATCTGGTCGCTACAGGGATTTGCTTATCAAGTACGAACTTGAAAACTCACCAGAGTTGCTTCGTTTTCTACAGCAGAAGTATTGAGATGTGTTTCAACAGGAGGGGTAATCTACAAAAGATTGCCTTGGCTGAAATATGGCTTCATGACAGGTGAAAGAGCGGCGCGTGTCTGTCTTGCCATGCCCCTGGCCGCTCGTCTCACGTTCGAACTAACAACCTGAGCAGCGGTGGATAGGTTTGTAATAATTATTGCAGGCTGTCTGGTCGCCATTCTGGCATTCTTCAAGCCAGGCATAGCATGCTTCGCATGGTACTAATGCAGAGGCACTTCCGGCGATGCCGAAAGAAACGCCAACGCCAACAAAAAATACAAACAACGCTTTTTTCATTTTGTTCATTACAGACTCCTGTGAATGTATGAAAGTCAAACGCTTGGTATTGAGAGTGATCTCAACTTGTTGATCTTATTTTAACGATATTTCCAAGTCAATATTTATTTATTGAATATACTTATTAAATATTTATATTGACAACATTTGCTTTTGAAGAATATCGTTCAAGTTCAATTGCCGCGGAGATGTCCTGCTTTGCGCCACTTTATAAAATGGTTTTGAGCTATCAAGAGGGGTCGGGAAGAGAATGCTGAAACAAAAATTGAAGTCATTTGCTGCATACGCCTTGATACTTGTGGCAGGTTTGGGGGTAGGGCTGGCTGCTGCTAACGTCCCGCGCTGGCTGACCCCGGCCTATGTGGAAGGGGATTACAGCGCTTATTTCCCTGATGCGAAAACCCAAGTCGTGGTGTATGCAACGGCTACCTGTCCTTTTTGTGCGAAAGCGCAAGAGCATCTGAAGGCCAGGAATATCGCCTTTGTAAAGATGGATATCAACGACTCTCCCAAGGCAAAACAAGACTTTATACAATTAAAGGGCGATATCGTCCCCTTGATCCTGGTGGGCAATCGACAAATCCGTGGTTTCAAGCCTGAAGTACTGGATACTGCCCTGGATAAACTGCACTGATAACTGGGCTGATGGCCTGCAAGAGTTTGCAGGCCAGATGGCCGAAGTGAGAGTAAGCGTAAAACTCAGCTTACCCGCACCCAGTCCATGATCCAGTTGTCTTCCCAGGTTTTTCCATCATCGCGGGAAGCCGCCTGTTGCCAGCGGCATGTCGTGGCTGAGATATTGTCCCAGATGCCGCGCACCTTGATGGGTTTGCCTTCCTCCTCTTCATCGGAAACAAATAAGCCGACACCATTCTCAAAACCACCGATGACACCAGGCGGGGTGAGCACGCCAGCACGGCCATTTACCCAAAAGTCTGACCATTGCTTGTTTTCCAAATCGAGCATGCGCAAGCCCATACCGCTGAAGTTGCGTGCGGGTATGCGCAACTCTTCAACGCTGACGACACCGCCAAGTATGCTCCAGCAAGTGGCTTCACCCTCAAACACATCCCATTCTTTGGTGACGCGGTTTTTCAAACGCCTGTGACTGATTTTCCACGAACCGCTGAGAAAATCGAATTCACCTGGTTTGCCGTTGTGCTCTTTCTTGTTCATCGGTTTTGTGCTCGCTGTGGCTGCTGCTTTATTGGCGGCTAATTGGCTGACGGCTATCCCCGCCGCGGTTTGCAGCAAGACCCTTCTTTGTGGATCGTGGTTTGTTGTGCTCATGGCGTATCTCCTTGATTGAATTTGTTGTGACAAGCGTAGCCATGATAGGCTGCAATTCTTGACAAGGAATGTCAGGAATTATTCAGGAGTTGTCATTTATGCGTGCCAGTCGTTTGCTTTCCATCCTGATCTTGCTGCAATTGCGCGGTAGGATCGGTGCCGAGACACTGGCCGCTGAATTTGAAGTCTCAGTACGCACAATTTACCGCGACATTGATGAGTTGAGCGCCGCTGGTATCCCGGTCCAAAGTGACCGCGGGCCGCATGGCGGCTTCCAACTGATGGCAGGTTACCGCAGCCAGTTTACCGGCCTGGAAAATGACGAGGCCGAAGCCCTGTTCATGATAGGTCTGCCAGGGCCAGCCATTGCATTGGGGCTGGGCAATGCCGCAACAAGGGCAAGCCGCAAGCTCATGGCATCATTGCCGCCCAGCTTGCGCGAAGGCTCACGCCGTATTGCGGACTGCTTTCATCTGGATACCAACGACTGGTATCGCAATGAGCAAAGTACCATGGAGTTGCCGCGCATTGCCCGCGCCGTACTGGCGCAGCAGAAATTGAAGACCAGTTATGAAAGCTGGTCTGGCTTGCGGCAATGGCAAATGGAACCTTTGGGCCTGGTGCTCAAGGCGGGGGGCTGGTATCTGGTGGCGAATAGCCAGAGCCGCGCCAGTAGCCCCAAAAGAATACGCATCTTCAAGGTCGTGCACATCACTGACATACAGGTGCTGGAAGAGCACTTTGACAGACATGGTGATTTTGATTTGCCAGATTTCTGGAATGAGGCAACAGCAAGGTTTGAAAAAGAACTGAGATCGAGCACTGCGCATTTGCGTGTGTCAGCTACTGGTCTGGACAGGATAAGCAAACTGGGTGCCTTCGCAGCACAGGCCGTGGAGGCGCAGCGGGACGCTATGCTTGTTGATATGGGATTGGATAAGGGCTGGCAAACCATGACTCTGCCCATAGAAACCATAGAGCATGCGGCACAAATGTTATTGGGGATAGGGCCGGAACTGGAAGTAATTGCGCCACCAGCATTGCGCCAGCGTCTGCGTGAACTTGCCTGGCAATGCTTTCAACTGCATGAGCAGACAGATGCTCAGGATTAGTCTGCGTTTCGAGTTATAGAGAAATGATGGGCCATTTTTCATTCTGCTGGCCCATCAGGGATTTATGGCGAATCAGGCAAAATGACAGACGTAATCAAGTGTCTCCAGAGTTTCAATCTCGAATTTTGCATTTGCTGGTACATTAAATTGCTGGCCACCTTCATAGGTGGACCATTCAGCTTCGTCATTGATGCGCACACGGCATTTGCCTGCATTCAATTCCATGATTTCTGCGACACCAGTGTTAAAAACCAGGCTGGAAGGGAAGATGATGCCCACGGTTTTTTTGCTGCCATCGGCAAACAATACTGTGTGGGAAACGCATTTGCCATCAAAAAACAGATTGGCTTTCTTGATGACGCTGACTTGATCAAATTGGGTAGACATGCAGGGTAACTCCGAAAAAAAGACCCGCGCAAATGAATGGGCGGGTCGGGAATAGGTTAAGTGTTCAGATAATTACTGACCGCGTTTTGCGCGGGCATTGGCAGCAATACGCATGCGCAATGCATTCAGTTTGATGAAGCCGCCAGCGTCTGCCTGGTTGTAGGCGCCGCCATCTTCATCAAAGGTAGCGATGTTCATGTCGAACAGCGAATCGGTTTTCGAATCGCGCGATACCGTGATGACATTGCCTTTGTACAGCTTCAGGCGTACCCAGCCATTGACTGTGTGTTGGGTATGATCAATCAGGGTTTGCAGCGCGACGCGCTCTGGCGCCCACCAGTAGCCGTTATAAATCAGGCTGGCGTAACGTGGCATCAGATCATCTTTCAGATGGGCGACTTCACGGTCCAGGGTGATGGATTCAATTGCACGGTGGGCGCGCAGCATGATGGTGCCGCCTGGTGTTTCATAGCAGCCGCGGGATTTCATCCCGACATAACGGTTTTCCACCAGGTCCAGACGGCCTATGCCGTGCTTGCCACCCAGGCGGTTCAATTCAGTCAGCACCGTTGCTGGCGACATGCGCACGCCATTCAGGGCGACGATGTCACCGCGTTCAAATTCTACATCCAGATATTCTGGCTGGTCTGGTGCTGCTTCTGGGCTGACAGTCCAGCGCCACATGGATTCTTCGGCTTCGGCACTTGGGTTTTCCAGGTGACGGCCTTCAAAACTGATGTGCAACAGGTTGGCATCCATAGAGTAGGGCGCGCCACCGTTTTTATGTTTCTGGTCGATTTCTATGCCTGCGTCTTCAGCATATTTCATCAGTTTTTCACGGGACAGCAAATCCCATTCGCGCCATGGGGCGATGATCTTGATACCTGGCATCAACGCATAGGCGCCGAGCTCGAAACGTACCTGGTCATTACCTTTGCCAGTCGCACCATGGGAAATGGTGTCTGCACCAGTTTCTTTGGCGATTTCGATGAGGCGTTTGGCGATCAGTGGACGGGCGATGGACGTACCCAGCAGATACTCACCTTCATACACCGTATTCGCGCGGAACATAGGGAAGACGAAGTCGCGTACGAATTCTTCACGCACATCATCGATAAAAATATTTTCAGGCTTGATACCAAACTTGATGGCTTTGGCGCGCGCTGGTTCCAGCTCTTCACCCTGGCCCAGATCGGCAGTGAAAGTGACGATTTCGCACTGATAATTATCTTGCAGCCATTTCAAAATGACAGAGGTATCCAGACCGCCAGAATAGGCGAGGACGACTTTTTTAGTATCGCTCATGATGTGCTTTCAAAAATAAATAATAGGGAAGACCAAAAGGCTCACCACAGAGGCAAGGAGACACAGAGAAAAGCATGAGGAGAAACATCATATTTTTCAGTCTCGTTACTTTGAGGGAGAGATTTATTTGAGCTTACCTTTCCAATACAAATGCGATTCCCAGAGAAACGATTCCATTCACAGGCCACTGATTCAAGAATAATCTCGTACCAACAAGATTTTCTTCGGTTTTTCCTCTGTGCTTACTCTGTGTCTCCGTGCCTCTGTGTTGAGAGGTCTTTTCTTAAAATGACAAACTCAACGAATCTCGCCAACCACCAAATACTCCAGCAAGGCTTTTTGCACATGCAGGCGGTTTTCGGCTTCGTCCCAGACGACTGATTGCGGGCCATCTATGACGCCAGCAGACACTTCTTCACCACGGTGTGCGGGCAGACAGTGCATGAAAAGGGCGTCAGGATGGGCGCGGGCCATCTTGGCTTCATCGACTATCCAGCCGTCAAAGGCTTTCAGGCGGGCCTGGTTTTCATCTTCATAGCCCATGCTGGTCCAGACATCGGTATTCACCAGGTCGACTCCGGCGCAAGCGTCGGACGGGCTGTCAAATACCGTGTATTGCGATGGGTCTGCAGTCACCTGCTTCAAGTCCATGTCATAGCCTTTCGGCGTAGAGATATGCAGATGAAAGTTGAATACCTGTGCTGCTTGCAGCCACGAGTACAGCATGTTATTGGCGTCACCTATCCATGCCACCTTTTTACCGGTGATGGAGCCGCGGTGTTCAATATAAGTAAATACATCTGCCAATACCTGGCAGGGATGATGTTGATTCGTCAAGCCATTGATGACTGGCACACGTGAATTTGCAGCAAAGCGTTCTATCATTTCCTGCTCAAAGGTGCGGATCATGATGATGTCGCACATGCGTGACATGACCTGGCCTGCGTCTTCTACCGGCTCACCACGGCCCAATTGGCTGTCGCGGGTATTGAGGTAGATGGCAGCACCGCCCAGTTGATGCATGCCTGCTTCAAATGACAGGCGGGTACGGGTGGAATTTTTTTCGAACACCATCACCAGAGTTCTATCCAGTAGAGGGTGATAAGTCTGATAAGCCTTGAAACGCTGTTTGATGATGCGTGCGCGCTGCATCACGTATTCAAATTCGGACAAGGTGAAATCGGAGAACTGCAGGAAATGTTTGATAGCCATAAATAAAACGGGCAGCATTTACATGCCGCCGCTTGTCATAACTGCTTAATTATAAGGGATTAATCAGGGCTGCCCATATTAAATTCCGGGAACAGGCAAATTTGATCCATATTACTTGGAGCTTGCCTGAAAAGTAAGCTGTTCAGCTGCTTAATCTTCAGCTTGTTGAAGCTTAGCACTATTTACTTGTCCCGGTGCACGCCCCGCGCCAAATGAGTTCAATTTACATGTAAAAATCGCTTGCAGTTTCCCTGCTTACATTTATTGCTTAAAGAAATGTATTTGTGAACTTTCGTCAACTAGCTGGAATTTCAAACTGGTTTGTTTAAACTAGATTTTATTGCTGTATTTGCATAAATATCTGTCCTTAGTCTTGAACTTGGGACAAGGTCCAAGTGAATTGTAAGCAAATGCAATGAAGTGTAAATAAATGCAAGATTTATTTTCCAGAGTTCGTCCAGCATGCTTGTCAAACAGCCAGGCGCGCAAAAACGACGAATATTTTTTAAATGAATATTTAAAAGTAAACATACCATGAGCGCACTGTTAGCCGGACTGACCGTCCTGATTATTGGCGATAGCCATATGTCGACTCCAGATTACCTGATCACCACTCTGCATGACGATTTGATGAGCAAGGGTGCCGTGGTCTATTCCTTCGGTGCTTGCGGCGTTGCCGCTGGGGACTGGATGGTAAAGAGTCAGTCGCCTTGCGGCGGTGCTGCGCGTATCAAGGATGGCCCGGTAGAAGTCAAAACAGGTCAGGATGCGATGACACGTCCATTCAATGAACTCATCAAAACCTACAAGCCAAATCTGGTGGTTGTCGTCAATGGCGACACTATGGCTTCTTACGCTGCGCCTGAATTGCCGAAGACCTGGATCTGGCAACAAGTGTCCCGCCTCACCAAAGGCGTCAAAAACAATACGGTAGGTTGCGTCTGGGTTGGACCTGCATGGGGTACTGAAGGTGGTAAGTTCAATAAGACATTTGCCCGCGCTAAAGAAATGTCGGGTTATTTGTCCGAGATCGTCGCTCCCTGTACTTACATAGATTCGCTGACTTTGTCCAAGCCGGGTGAATGGGCGTCTTCTGATGGTCAGCATTTTGATTTGGCGGGTTACAAAGCCTGGGGCGCAGCAATTGGGAATGCGATTTCTTCGCCGGCAGTCTTGCAGACCATCAAAAAATAATTACGGACACTGATTACCCATGAAAAAGCTTATCTTTGCTTGCTTGACTTCAGCCTTGACTCTGGCTGCACACGCCGACAATCCCTTGTATGAAACCGGGCCTGCTCAGGATTCATCCTTTGTCAGGTTCCTCAATGCAAGTGAAGATAAAGCCAATGTCGTCAACGGCGCAGCCAAAGTAGCTTTGGCTGCTCAGGGTGACGGCAGGGTTTCCCGCTTTTATCCTGTCAAAGCTGGTGCCAAGCTGGCAGCCAATGTACAGGTAGGCAATGCCAAGGCAGCAGTGGAAGTAGTCGCCAAGCCGGGCGAGTTCGTGACCATTGCCATCGTCAGCAATGGCGCAGGGATAGATACCGTGGTCGTCAAGGATACGCCTACCGATTTCAACGCCAGTAAGGCTTCTGTCGCCTTGCTGAATCTGGATAAGTCATGCAATGCTGCTGGCTTGAATGTGGCCGAAAAAAACACAGCCATAGTGGAAGCTGTTAAACCAGCCAGCCTGCAGCGTCGTCTGGTTAACCCCATCGGCCTGAAAACTCAGGTAATGTGTGATGCCAAAGATGCAGGCAAAGTAGTCGACCTGGGACAATTACAACCAGGCGAACGTTATAGCGTGGTGCTCATGCCTGGCAAAAAAGCGCGCCAGACTTTCTTTGTACGCGACAGTACATCCTGATCTGAATACGGGTTCTGGCTATGGTATTTGCGTCCCTGGAGTTTCTTACACTCTTTCTCCCCTTATTTTTTGCAATTTATCTCGTCACGCCCCAGCGCTTTCGTAATCACATCCTGCTGGTCGGCAGCTGGCTGTTTTATGCATGGTGGACCCCAAAGTTTTTGCTGCTGATCATCGCCCTGACCGTCCTGGGATGGGGTGCTGCAATACTGATAGACAAGAGCCAGAGCGAGCAGCGCAAAACTCGTTTGATGGTCATTGCCATTGTTCTTAATCTGTCTTCCCTGGTCTGGTATAAGTACACCAATATGCTGGTGTATTCACTCAATACCATCTTGACAGGGCGTGACATGCCCACCATACCGTGGGAAAACCTGATGTTGCCTATAGGCTTGTCTTTCACGGTCTTGCATGCGATTTCTTATATCGTTGATGTGCGTCGAAAAACTGTGGATGCGCAGTACAGCATTATTTCTTTCAGCGCCTATATGGCCATGTTCCCGCATTTGATCGCTGGCCCGATTGTGCGCTACAAGGTTATCGATACTGAATTGCGCGAGCGGGTTTTTTCCATCGATAAATTTGCCGCTGGCGTGCGTCGCTTTATGGTTGGTTTTTCGATGAAGGTCTTGATTGCCGACACCTTATCTCCCATCGTCACTCTGGGATTTGGCTTGCACAATCCCAGTTTGATCGATGCCTGGACTGCTTGCGCTGCTTATACACTGCAATTGTATTTTGACTTTGCCGGTTATAGCGCCATGGCCATAGGTCTGGGCATGATGCTGGGCTTTGATTTCCAGGAGAATTTCAATAATCCCTATCTGGCCGTATCAATACAGGATTTCTGGCGGCGTTGGCATATGACGCTGTCGTCATGGTTGCGTGACTACTTGTATATCAGCCTGGGTGGTAACCGTGGTGGCCCTGCCCGCACCTATATCAATCTTCTGTTGACCATGGCCATAGGTGGCCTGTGGCATGGTGGCGAGAACTGGAATTACCTGATCTGGGGCATTATTCAGGGCACGGCCCTTTGCTGTGACCGTGCATTTACGCAGCGTGGTTTATCCATGCCCAATTATTTGTCACGCACTCTGACCTTGCTTGTTGTCATGCTGGCGTGGACAGTTTTCCGTGCCGAGAGTTTTGCCACCGCCACTGACATATGGGCAGGCCAGTTTGGCATGCACGGCGTTGCCATGGGGGATGCGATTGCGCAGGCATTGCGACCCAGCATCATCCTGACCTTTGTGCTTGGCCTGATCTGCGTTATTTATCCTGCCACCAAAATTGGCAAGCAGGGTGGTCTCGGCTTTGCAGGCTGGAGCATGACCTGGCCAGTCCTGACTTTTGCTTATGCTGTCGTGGTTCTGGCCGGGCAAAAAGCGATTCCCTTTTTGTACTTCCAGTTTTAGGAGATCATCATGAGTGAGTGTTTTACCTTTGATCCCAAAAAAGCTGGCTGGACACGCTTCATTCCGGTGGCGGCCTTTAGCGTCATCATGCTGGGTGGTTTTGCCGTGACGCAAACATCTTTGCGCGATGTGCCTGCTGAAAAATGGGAAGGTGTTGGTGATCCCCGGCGTTTGCTCGAAGGTGAGGCAACACGGCAATTCTCCGCGCAATTGAATGACCACTTCCTGTTAAGTAAATCATTCGCAAAAATTGAACGTGGTGTTACCTGGGTGATAGCAGGCGATACCGGTGCATCAGTGCGCCAGGGCTGCCCGGGCTGGCTATTTTTGTCAGATGAACTCACGCCACATGCCAACGCAGCAGACAATGCCGCCGCCAGGGCAAAAATCATCAGCCAGACTGCGAGTGACTTGCAAAAGAGCGGCATCAAGCTGGTGGTCGCCGTCGTGCCGGATAAAACCCGCATAGAAGAAAGCCATTTATGTGGCCTGCATCGCCCTGCGGCTTTTGCCAATCGCGTCAATGACTGGGTTGCCACACTGGTCAATAATCGGGTTGAAGTGCTCAATTTCACCCCAGCGCTGGCTGCCATGACGGGAGAACGCTATTACCGCAGTGATTCTCACTGGAATGAGCGTGGTGCCGATCTGGCAGCAAAGACTTTGGCAGAGCGCTTGCAAGCGATGAAGCTGGTTGACAAGCCAGCCACGCCGCCTGACCCCAAGGCCATACAAACCAATACGACTGAACGATCTGGTGATCTGATGCGCGTTTCCAATCTGGAGGGACTGCCAGCCTGGATGCGGCCTGCAACTGAAGTGACCCAGGTCAGCAAGGTTGCGCCGGTAGCGGTTGCCAGCGATGACTTGTTTGGTGACGCAGGTTTGCCAACGGTGGCGCTGCTTGGAACCTCCTTCAGCCGTGCAGCGAATTTTGTTCCGTTCCTGAGCCAGCGTCTGGGTGCACCAGTCGCCAATCTGACCAAGGATGGCGGTGATTTTGATGGTGCTGCCTTTGCCTATCTGAACAGTAAAGAATTCAAAAGCCAGCCACCGAAAGTCGTGGTCTGGGAAGTACCAGAGCGCATGCTGCAAAAAACGTTGACAACATCAGAGAAAAAATGGCTGGCATCATTCAGCTCCAAAAGCTGATGGTGTAAGCAGTTACTGAATGCGAACGGATGCTGAGCTCAGCAGACCTTTAAGTACTTACTCAGACAGGGATGAGTTTCAGATGGGCCGCATGCTGGTCTGGGTTTTCTACCTTGACAGAGAAGATCGCCTATCTCGCTTATCAATGGCCAACTCCATCTTTCCTGCGCTTTTGGCAGAGATACCAAAAGTCGAGGTCATGGCAGGCAAGCTCGCAGGCAATGGTCAGTATTTACAGGTTATAGGTAGATCTATCAAACCAGATGGCAATGCGAGATATTCATGCAGGCATGATGAAGATGATGAAAACGAAATTGACATCGTCCGTACTGGTGATGGTAGATTGATGCTTCTTTGATGCATTAAATTGAAGTCAGAAGCATGAAACCCGAAATCCAGGCAAACAAAATAGTGATCTTATCCGGCTCAGGCATCAGCGCTGAAAGTGGCATTCCAACTTTTCGTGATGCAAATGGCCTGTGGCATAACTACTCCTGGGAAACCGTGGCCAGCCCCAGCGGTTGGCGCGCACATCCCGAAGTCGTGCTGGAATTTTATAATGAGCGCAGGCTGCAGGCTGCAGGCTGCAGGCCGCTCAGGCGCAACCCAATGCCGCACATCGCGCCCTTGTTGAGCTTGAGTCTGCTTACGAAGTCGTCGTCATTACTCAAAATATTGATGATCTGCACGAAAGAGCGGGTTCTTCAAACGTCATCCACGTACATGGTCGGTTGAATTATGCGCGCTGTACTTCTGACGCACGCAAGCGTTACCGTATTGATGCTGCCCCTATACTGATGGGGCAGTTGTGTGAAGATGGCACGCAACTCCGTCCGGACATAGTCTGGTTTGGAGAAGACGTAGAGTATATGGAAGAGTCCCGGCGGCATATCGCAACGGCGGCCAGGGTGCTGGTTGTCGGGACTTCATTGACAGTTTTCCCTGCAGCCTCACTGGTCAGAGATGCGCGCGGCAGGGCAGAGAAAATACTGATTGCGCTGGAGATGGATAAGCTGCCTTTCGGTTTCAAGTTCATGCGTGGCAAGGCCAGCAGTATCGTTCCATATTTATGCAATAAATGGTTGGAAGCACATCGGAATGGTGACCTGAACTCCTGAATGAGATATCGGTATTTCTTGAAAATAACTACACAGTTTAATACAGCCACTTCCTCACAAGTGCAGATCCATGTCGCTGCGCCAGCAGCTCAAGACCAGCGTCTTCATCCTCATATATTTCCGTCAGGCAGCGTATCATCAGTGCATCCAAATATTCTTCAACTGAAGTGAAAAAGGGGCTGAGCATACTGCCATCATCATGATCAAAATAGTAGACTGCATGATTTTCCCGATGAAAGCAAAACATGTTGCCGTTACCAAGATAATCACCAAAAGCGATTAGTTGTGCTGACAGTTCAAGCACATGTTCATCATCGCAATCTTCCAGCATGTCAGTAATGCCTGGATAGGCTTCCAGCAAAGGACGTATAGGGGTATCACCAGCCGGGCTGACGTTGCATAGTTTTTCTGCCAGCGACAATGCCCCAAATTCATGGTGGTAAGCCTTCAAGGCTGGCGGTAACTGACAAGATAAACGTACTTCCAGTTCGAGTAAATCAGCCTCACTCACTGGCGCAAAGTGTACTTGACTGACATGTCCATCCCATAGCGCGGCGTAGGCTGTGATGACAGCGCGATACCAGTCTGAGCGTGTAAAAGATTCGGAGATTTCAGGCCAACTCAGGCTTGGACAGTCGGATGGCGGCCAGTTGTCGGTGTTTATCTCGTCTTGCATAGTATTTTATTTGCCATGGTCAGATATGACTACAGGGATTTTGAAGTGCCTTGGTCGCGTCTCAATACCCAATCGTCTGCTTGGATTCATGCACCAGTTGTTCAAACATATCATGCCGCATGGTCGAGATATCACCATCCTTGACTGCTGCCAGAATTGCGCAGCCAGGCTCGGTATGGTGATGGCAATTATAGAATTTGCATTTGCCCAGGTGCGGTAAAAATTCTGGAAAGGCGCGCTCCAGCATGCCTTCACTTAAATGATGCAGACCAAATTCCTGGAAGCCGGGAGAGTCGATCACATAGGAGTTGGCATCCATGTGATACAGACGAGTGAAGGTGGTTGTGTGTTTGCCGGTATCCAGCGCTGCCGAGATTTCGCGGGTGGCGATTTCTGCGTCTGGGATCAGCAAATTGATCAGTGAAGACTTGCCCATGCCAGATTGGCCGATGAGGATGGTACTTTGCCCCTGCATCAGATTATGCATGAGCTGGCGTGTGCCTTCGGGGTCTGTTCTGACAGATACTTCATGTACCGGATAGCCCAGCTTGGCATACAGGCCAACGCGTTCTCTTGCCTTGGGCAGAGAGGCGGTGACATCGACCTTGTTCAAGATCAGGTGTGGTTTGATGCCGGATGATTCTGCCGCCACCAACGCGCGGGATACCAGATCATCGGTGAAGCTCGGTTCAGTCGCAACCACGATCAGCAATTGCGTCAGGTTGGCTGCCAGCATCTTGGATTTGTACTGGTCAGAGCGGTATAGCAAAGTCTTGCGCGTAGTGATGGCTTCGATGACGCCCTGGTTTTTTGAGGTCAGGGCGTATTCAACGATGTCGCCAACCGAGACATCGCTTTTTTTGCCACGGGTAACGCAATGCAGCTTGAGCTGCACGCCGTCTATCTCTGCCTGCACCAGATAATGGCGGCCATGGGCAGCAATGACTAATGCCTTTGAACGCGCCATCAGGAAAAACTCTGCTGGAAAATGGCGTCTATCTTGGCGGCGCAGATAAAATCATTTTCTGAAATGCCACCTTTACCATCATTGACGGTATGCGTATCAAACTTGATAACGCAGCGGTTGTAAGTGACGACCAGTTCAGGGTGGTGATCTTCTGCATGGATTACATAGGCAATCGCATTGATGAAGGACAGGGTTTCATAGTAATTCTTGAACTGAAAAGTCCTGACGATACGTGGACCATCCTGAGTCCATTCAGGAGTAGCAGCAAAGTAGGCAGGCAGGCTGGCATCATCCAGGCCAGTTTCTGTGTGCTGGGATTTTTTCGCCAGCAAGTCTGTAAATTTGATCATGGTGTCTCCGTTATTGTGCTGCCAGCAGGTGGTTAATACGCACCGATGCTGAAGGATGTGAATCATAAAACGCCGAATGCAGGGGATCAGGCGTCAGGGTAGAAGAATTGTCGTCATACATTTTGACCAGAGCAGTGATGAGGTCATTGGCATTGGTGTGTTTGGCGGCAAAGGCATCGGCTTCGAATTCGTGTTTGCGTGAGGTGATACCACCCAAAGGTGAAAAAATAAAGGTAAACACAGGTAATGAGAGCATCAACAGGATAATCGCCATTGCATCATTGTTCGTCATCAGCAGAGGATCGACACCCAGGCCTGTGTAAAACCAAATCTGGCTTTTCAGGTAGGCAAGCAATGCCATGACAGGAAGAAGCAGGATGGTTGCAACCAGCAAGGATTTAAAAATGTGTTTGAGTTTGAAGTGACCAAATTCGTGCGCAAGCACTGCCTCTATTTCATTCGGTTGCAGTCGCTCCAGTAAGGTGTCATAAAAAACGACGCGTTTGGTTTTGCCAAACCCCGAGAAATAAGCATTGCCATGGCTGGAACGTATGGATCCGTCCATAACAAAAATACCTCTCAAAGGGAAATCCACACGCTTGCTCAAGTTTTCAATTTTTTCTTTAACGTCGGCATTTTCCAAGGGCCAAAACTTGTTGAACAGAGGTGCGATGACAGTCGGTGAAATTAACATCACAAATATGAAAAAAAACACGACAACTATCGAGGCATAAAGCCACCAAAATTCACCCGCTTTTTCCATTAGGGTCAATACCATCCAAAGAAGCGGTAACATCAATGCCATGGAAATGAAGGTATTTTTTACCAGATCAATAACAAACAAGCGACGGGTCATTTTATTGAAGCCGAAGTCCTTCTCCAGCACGAAATGCCTGTAGTACTCAAAAGGTAAATCGAGGATAGAGGTGATGACGCCGTAAGCAGCAATCAGACTGAGTTGATACAGCATTCCATGTTCTGCAAGTTTGAATAACTCATTAGCAAGAAATTGGAGTCCACCGAAAAAAGTAAACCCTACCAAGACGCAGGCATTGCTTAACTGGTATATAAGATAAAATTTTTTCTTTGCTATTGTGTACGCTGCCGCCTTTTGATGTGAAGCCAAAGTGATTTTGGCTGCAAATTGCTCTGGTACCTGCTCCTTGTGCCGCAATACATGACGGATCTGCCTTGACCCTAGCCAAAACTCAACAAGCAGGCCGATTAGCAGGAAGGAAACGAATAAAACCGAAAAAACGACTGAAATCATGGGAAAATGTGACATTCGATAAGTAATAGCCAAGGAAGAATTATGTCACAAGCGACCGACATTCAAACAAACACTGCAAATCCTGCCACACCAGCACGCCCAAACGAGTTGAACCTGATCTGGCTGGACATGGAAATGACAGGCCTGGACCCGGATACAGATCGTATCATTGAGGTGGCTGTGGTGGTAACTGATTCACAATTGAATGTACTGGCTGAAGGCCCTGTATTTGCAATTCATCAATCCGATGAAACCCTGGACAAAATGGATAACTGGAACAAGGGCACGCATGGCCGCTCTGGCCTGATCGACAAGGTCAAAGCCTCCACAGTCACAGAAGCGGATGCTGAAGCTGCCTTGATCGCTTTCCTGAAGCCATTTGTTCCAGCCGGTAAATCACCTATGTGTGGCAACACCATTTGCCAGGATCGCCGCTTCATGGCACGCGGCATGCCCAAGCTGGAAGCTTTCTTCCACTACCGTAATCTTGATGTTTCAACGCTGAAAGAGCTGTGCCGCCGCTGGAAGCCAGAACTGGCATCCGGCTTTAAAAAGCATCAAAAGCATACAGCTTTGGCGGATATTCTGGAGTCCATTGAAGAGCTTAAATACTATCGTGAGCATTTCATTAAAGAATAAGCTGTATTCATCAAACTTGTAGCAAATAAGCAAAAAGCCAGGCTAAGACCTGGCTTTTTGCTATCGACTTAAAACAGAATCAGGCCTTCATAAGCCTTAGCTCGTAAATTTTTAAGTCTTGATTGCCAATCTCCCACATGTAACTTCAGCTTGTGCCCGTCAGGGTCTAGCAAATAAAGCGAATCGCCTTCGCTTTGATTGATTTTCCAAAGCTGGAATTCGCCTGTAGCTGCTTTTTGTGAGAAAAATTCAAACCCTTCTCTTGCAACCGAAAATGCACTGTGGGTATATTCTGCCAGGGGATTGGTACGGCACTCCTTGTCCAGCGACAGACAGATCTAGTCGTCGCCTGCCAGCAGGTAAGCACCGTTTTTCCAGCGCGCCAGCGGTTTCAAGCCCAGCACTTCCACATAAAAGTGGAAAGAGCGCTCCAGGTCTGAAACGGATAGCGTCAAATGATTCAAGCCCGTGACGGCGGCCAAGGGCTTGTTTAAGTCAGGCATGCTGAGTTTTGATTAATGTCGCGAGGGAAATTAAACGCCCAGCAATTCCACTTCAAATATCAAGGTTGCATTGCCTGGGATAACACCGCCCGCACCACGTGGACCATAGCCCAGGCTGGATGGAATCGTCAGAATGCGGGTGCCGCCAATTTTCATGCCTTGTACGCCTTCATCCCAGCCCTTGATCACGTGACCAGCACCCAGAGGGAAAGAGAATGGGTCATTGCGGTCTTTGCTGGAATCAAATTTTTTGCCTGCGCTGCCGTCAGGATTTTGCAACCAGCCTGTGTAATGCACAACGACGTGGTTGCCTGCTTGCGCTTCAGCGCCCTCACCAACGACTTTATCTTCGTATTGCAAACCGCTTACTGTAGTAATAGTGCTCATTATTTCTTCCTTGTTTTCGCGCGGGGAACGCGGGTCAATTAACTCAGGCTTTGCCCTTGCAAGACTGGCGGGTGAACGCAGTCCAGTACCGTACATTGCCAGATATTATTCAATTTATTGCTTGCCAGTAATTGTCAATATGGCATTGTGATGGACACAAAGACAAAATGAAATGACTGTTCTTCCATGAATTTGGTATTACATTGAAAAAAAGCTGGCGCAATTGTAGAGCAAAAGAAAAGACTTGGGATAGTTGAAGTATGTTTATTGGTACAATGGCAATGCGATGAAGCTTGATTTTGAACAAATTAAGTGAAAAAGCTGAAAAACAATTGAAGGAAAGCTCTTTCCTTATTGTCATGCGCTGTAAAATGCCTGTTCGATTTATTATTTTGCGGTCCACTTTCATGCGTAGTCGTATTTTGTTGTCGTCTTTGGCGTTTGCTTTCCTTTCTGGTTTTTCAGCACATGCTGCTCAGGCCAATGTCGTCGTTGTGTTGAATTCGCGCGATGCTACAGTGACTCTGCTGGACCAGACCACCTATAAAGAAATAAGTACTTTCCCTGTCGGCAAGGAACCCCATCACTTGATGGCAACGCCAGACAATAAATCCCTGATCGTGGCGAATGCGGTTGGCAATGATCTGGTATTCCTCGACCCCAAGTCTGGCCAGATACAGCGCCGCATCAAAGATATTGTTGATCCCTATCAAATTGGTTTTTCACCCGACCAAAAGTGGTTTATCTCTAATTCCTTGCGACTTGATCGTGTTGATTTCTACAAGTTCGACGGGCGAGACATGAAATTGGTACAACGAGTGCCCTTGGCCAAGTTGCCCAGTCACATGGCTTTCGATGCGGCCAGTACCACGGTGTTCATTACTCAGCAGGGTAGTGATCAGGTTTCTGCCATCGATCTGGCGACTCAAAAGGTCAAATGGACGATCCCTGTTGGCAAGTTGCCAGCGGGCATAAGCATGACACCAGATGATAAATATCTGCTGGTCGGCATCATGGGCAGCAATTATGTCGAAGTCATCGACTGGCGCACGCAAAAAACCGTTAAAAAAATCAAGGCAGGTGAGGGTACGCATAATTTCCGCGCTCTGGGCGACAAGCGACATATTTTTGTCTCTAACCGCACATCCAATGAAATCAATATCCTGGATCAGCAAACACTGGAAATCGTTGGTAGTATTCCCGTGCCTGGCGGTCCGGACTGCATGGAAGTCAGCGAAGACGGCAAAACCCTGTGGGCCACCTTGCGCTGGATCAAAAAGGTTGCCGTGATCGATATTCCTTCCCGTAAAGTCATCAAGATGATACCTGTAGGCCGTTCCCCGCATGGTGTCTACTTTGCCAACCGTGCCGGCAATATGTAAATTGCCGCGCTCTTTGCTCCTGGTATTGCTGGCCATGCTGGTAATGCCAGCGACAAATCTTGCCCAGGCGGGTAGTTGCAAGGCCACGATCTACCTGACTTTTGATACTGGCAGCCAGTCACAGGCTGAACTGATTGCGGCTAACCTGCGCCACCATCAGATCAAGGCAACATTTTTTCTGGCGAACGAAAAGACTGTGCAGGGTGATTATTCGCTGGATATGAACTGGTCGCCCTACTGGAAGAAACTGACAGAAGAAGGCCATGCTTTTGGCAGCCATACTTTTGATCATGTCTACGTCGTCGGTGACTTGCCTGACGGGCGCATTGCCGTCAAGCCGCAGTTCGGCGCGCAAGCTGGCAAAACCTTGCAATGGACAGCACAAGAATATTGCCAGGAACTGCGTCGGGTTGATCAGCGGTTTTTTGCAATGACGGGCAAGAAGCTTGATCCATTTTGGCGCGCTCCAGGTGGGAAAACGACCCCCAATTTACTGAAAGCCGGGCAGGCTTGCGCTTATCAGCATGTGGGTTGGGCACCGGCTGGATTTTCTGGCGATGAGTTGCCCAGCGAAAAATTCAGCAATCCAATGCTACTTAAGCGCGCCTTGGATAAGCTGCGGGATGGTGATATTTTCATGGCGCATCTGGGGATATGGTCACGCAAACAGCCCTGGGCACCAGAAAATCTGGAGCCGTTAATCAACGGCCTTAAGCAAAAATCCTTTTGTTTTGCTACTCTACGCGAACATCCCGCTTACCAAAATTTACATCAGCAGAAAAAATAATGACTATTTCCGATCTGTTCACAAATCTGCAAGCCTGGATTTTTGAAACGATAGTACAGCCCGCCATGTTTAGTCTGGGTTTGGGTGAATTTGTGGAAGATGCCTTCGAGGGCGTTGAATGGTTCATCCTTGGCGTTTTGCAATTGATCGTGCTATTTCTTGTCCTGCGCCCACTTGAAGCCTGGGTGCCGGTCCATGAAATCAAAAACCGCTATGCGCGCTGGAATGATTTCATCTATACCGCATTACACAGGCTGGGGGCATTTTCCATCCTGGTGTTTTTTGTGCTGGACCCCTTGCTGGATCAACTGACTGCCATGCTGCATCTGCAGGGAGTCAATCCCTTCAATCTGGAGAACATCTGGCCCGGCATGTTGCAGTACCCGGTATTGCTCTTCCTGACATATTTGGTTGTGCTGGATTTTTTCGATTACTGGTATCACCGTGCCGAGCATCACTTCAACTGGTGGTGGGCTTTGCATAGCCTGCACCATAGCCAGCGCGATATGAATTTGTGGAGCGATAACCGCAATCATTTGCTGGATGACTTTTTGCGCGATATCTATATGGGTCTGATCGCCATCGTCATCGGTGTCGAGCCTGGGCAATACATCCTGCTGGTGATGGCATCGCAAATGCTGCAAAGCCTGCAACACGCAAATGTGCGCATACATTTTGGCCGCATTGGTGAATACTTGCTGGTGTCACCACGCTATCACCGTACCCATCATGCCATCGGCGTTGGCCATGAAACCCATGGCAAAGGTACTTTGGGCGGACATAATTTTGCTGTGCTATTCCCAATCTGGGATGTGCTGTTTGGCACAGCGCTGTTCAGCAAGGAATTTGCACTGACCGGCATACGTGATCAATTGGCCGCACCTGAAGGCAGTGCACGCAATTATGGCGATGGATTCTGGTCACAGCAATGGCTGGGTTTGAAGCGCATGTGTGGATTTGACAAGGAAAAGCAAACATGAATATGGCATCTGTGATGCGGGCATGGGGCAGGGCACTGGCCGCGCAAATGCATTACCGCATGTTGCTGTTGACACTACTGCCTTTCGTCGTCGCATTCATCTTGTGCGGTGTACTCATGTACCTGGGTTTGCAGGAAGCGATAGATTTTGTCCATGCCTGGATGATGGAAAATAACGGTTTTTCCAAAAATGACGGTATCCTGGCCAAGATCGGCTTGCTTTCCCTGAAAGTAATTATTGGCCCCTTTGTTGCCATGTGGGTGTTATTGCCTATCATGGTATTTACATCCCTGCTGTGCATCGCCATGTTTGCCATGCCGGCTATCAATAAACATGTGGGGACAAGAGATTATCCTGATCTTGAGCAAAAAAATGGTGGCACCCTGCTGGGTAGCATCTGGCATTCCTTGTCTTCTTTTGGTATTTTCATCATTGTCTGGCTGGTGACACTGCCACTTAACCTGATACCTTTTGTTAGCCTGGTTTTGCAACCACTGCTATGGGGTTGGCTAACTTACAGGGTCATGGTGTACGATGCTCTGGCACTGCATGCCGATGCTGAAGAAAGAGCCAGCCTGGTGCAAGAGCACCGCTGGTCTTTGCTGTGCATAGGCATTATCGCTGGCCTGTTCGGTGCCGCCCCGGGTTTACTGTGGCTGGGCGGGGCCATGTGGGTCGTCTTGTTGCCCGTGATGGCAGGGGCTGCGATCTGGATTTATGTCCTGGTTTTTGTATTTACCGGCCTGTGGTTCCAGCATTATTGTCTGGAGTCCTTACAGCGTCACCGCACCAAGCAAGCTGCTGTATAAAAGGAGAAATTGTGGCAATCGGTCTGATTATCGTAGGCGATGAAATTTTATCCGGCAAACGCGAAGACAAGCACATGTCCAAAGTCATCGCCTTGCTTAAGGCACGTGGCATGCAGTTGGACTGGGTTGAATACATAGGTGACAACCGCGAGCGTATTACATCGACCTTGATGCGCAGTTTTGCCAGTGGCGACATCGTCTTTTCTACTGGCGGCATAGGCGCAACGCCGGATGACCATACCCGCCAATGCGCGGCAGCAGCACTGGATGTGCCGATAGTCCTGCATCCTGAAGCCAAGCTCCTGATACAGGAGCGCATCATGGATATCGCCAAAGAAAAAGGCGAAATCGCAGATCTGACTACGCCTGACCATCAGCACCGTTTGAAAATGGGGGAGTTCCCGCTTGGTGCTGACATTATCCCCAATCCCTTCAACAAGATCGCTGGTTTCTCAATACGCAATCACTTTTTCGTGCCTGGTTTTCCGGTCATGGCCTGGCCCATGCTGGAATGGGTGCTGGATACACATTTCACTCATTTGTTCCATCAACATGCGCAGTTTGAACAATCGGTGCTGGTGTATGAAATTGCCGAATCCATCGTCACACCTTTGATGGAGCAACTGGAAGCAAATTTCCCCCTGATTAAAGTTTTCAGCCTACCCAGCGTCGGCAGTGCAACTGAACGCAGGCATATAGAGCTGGGCGTCAAAGGTGATGAGCAGCAAGTGCCCGTTGCCTATGAAAAAATGCTGGAAGGCTTGCAGCAATTGAAAGCAGAATATATTCCTACACCTGAAAAAACTGCATGAAAATGCAAAAGATTAAATTCACCCTCTTTAATTTGCGTGATTTGCTGGTAGCTTTTGGCCCGGTCACACTGATGGTGTTGATAGTCTGTGGTGTGGGTTATTGGCTCGTAGATCCGGCACCGCCGCGTGTAATAGATATTTCCAGCGGACAGGAAAATGGTTCTTATGAACGTTTCGCCAAACGCTATGCGCAAGAACTGCAAAAAAATCAAATCACCTTGCGCCAGCAATATTCACAGGGATCAGAAGAAAACCTGATTCGTATCAGCGACCCTGATTCTGAAATTGAAGTGGGATTCGTACGCAGTGGCTCCACTGATGAAACACAGGCGCATGAGCGCGGCCTGATTTCACTGGGTAGCCTGTTTTATGAACCGATCTGGGTGTTTTATCGCAGCCCCAAAGAATTAACGACCATCAGCCAGTTCAAGGGCAAGGTCGTCAATGTCGGCCCTGACGGTAACGGCGTCGCCAAACTCTTCAGCCAGATTTTAAGCGTCAACAGCATGTCTGACGAAGACGTGACGATACAAAAGCTGGCAGACACGCCAGGCGCGGTCGCCTTGCTGGAAAGCAAGGTCGATGTACTGATCTTCAGTTCCGCAAGCGATTCACCGCTGGTACAAATGCTGTTGCAGACGCCCGGCATACGACTGTTTGATTTCGTCCAGGCAGAGGCATACACAAGGCGCTTCCCGTTTTTATCGCATGTTGTGCTGCCGCGTGGCATCGTAGACATAGGCAAGGACATACCCGCCCATGATTACCATCTGATAGCTCCAACCGCGACTCTGGTCGCCCATGAAAGCCTGCACCCCGCATTGATGGGTTTGCTGCTGCAGGCAGCGCACAGGATACATAGCGGTGCCGACTGGTTCAGTCGCCAGGGTGAGTTTCCGTCTGATAAATATACAGAAATACCGGTAGCACATGAGGCAGAGAAGTTTTATAAAAACGGCCCGCCGATGTTGCAGCGTTACCTGAGCTTCTGGATTGCCAATTTCATAGAGCGTATGTGGGTCGTCATCGTCGCCCTCGGTGCACTATTCCTGCCACTGTCCAAGATCATCCCGCCCTTATATGTCTGGCGCATACGTTCACGCATTTACCGCTGGTACGGCCAGTTGCGCATGGTAGAACAAGCGATAGAGGATGTTGCTGCTGGCGACAGACAAAGCGTTGCACAGGATCAGTTGCGTCATCTGGATGAGATAGAAGAAAAGGTGAATCGCATTACCATACCTCTGTCTTATGCTGAAGAGTTATACGGTTTGCGCAGCCATATCCATTTTGTGCGGTCACGGGTGCAGACTATGCTGACTGCGGCTTTGGAGCGGGCAGCAACGTAATGGATCGACATTATTGCTGGCGCGCTGCAGTTTAAGAGACCCATCTTCCCATGAATATGCAGTCTGGTTGCCCCAGTTTGCAATTCGTCGTAAACAGTAAGGTCAGCAATTTCTATGAGGTAGAATATTTTACTCATTCTTCTCATTGGAAAAACCATGCTGCGATATGCGATGCTATTCATCTTTCTTTTTCCAGGTTTGGGCGTTGCATCAGATGAAGAGCACTGGCTAATCCAGCTGGACAGATGGGGAAGCCGCTCTTATCAAAGCCTGACACTGACGACGCAGGGCACAAATATCAGCGGCAAACTGGATGGTGATAATTTTGTTGGCAAACGCAATGCCAAAGGTATGGTGCTTACTGTGACCGACGCAGACAAGGCAAGCTACACATACACAGCAACCAGTAGTGCAAACGGGATGCAGGGTACAGCCGACTTCCCGGATACAAATAATCCACAGGCCAGAGCCTCGCACACATTCACTGCACGCAGGTTACCTGATCGTCCTGCCGGACCTGCACGACAATACGATTTCCAGCCCACAGATTATTCCAATGAATTCAGTCCACACCGCTCGCCCGTGCTGACTATCTGGCCTGGCGACACGGTGAAGACCAAGACCATAGATTCTGGTGGTGTCGATGAACATGGAGTTACCAAAGCCTTGTATGGCAATCCGCAAACCGGGCCGTTTTTTATCAGCACTGCTGAACCAGGTGACACACTGGTCATACATTTGAAACGCTTGCGCCTGAACCGTGATTATGCAGACAGCCTTGACAGCATCGTCGGCAGGGCTATTGGGTCAGCTTTGGCAGCCAAGGCAGAAAGTCTTGGTAAGCCCATACGCTGGAAGCTGGACAGGGAGCGAGGTTTGGCAAGACCAGAAAAACCGACAGAAGGCTTGCGCAATTTGAGCTTGCCAGTTCGCCCCATGCTGGGTGGACTGGCAGTTGCACCAGGCAATGGTTCTCCACCTGTCTCTACTGGTGACACAGGGCGCTTTGGCGGCAACATGGATTTTAATGAGGTCATTGAAGGCAATACCGTCTACTTGACTGTGCAGCAACCCGGTGCCTTGCTCTATCTGGGAGATGCACATGCCTTGCAGGGGGATGGCGAGACTAGTCAATATGGTTTGGAAACATCCATGGATGTTGAATTTACCGTGGATGTCATTAAAGGAAAATCTGTCAATGCACCAAGAGTAGAATCGCCAACGCAGATCATGGTGCTGGGGCAGGCTGGCTCGCTGGATGATGCCTTGCGTGCAGCAACCACCGGCATGGTGCAGTGGCTGCAACAGGATTACGGGCTCAGCCTGTCGGAGTGTGCCCAGATATTGGGGAGCGCAATTCGTTTCAGTGTTCCCAATCTGGCGGGGCGCAGCGTTGGCGTTGCAGCAAAGCTGGATAAGACTGTGCTGGTAAATCTGCTTCGTCGCTGAGGTATGCTTTACTGAATATCTCTTCTGCTTTCACTGATAAGCAGAAGGGGCCTTGTATTTTAAACTTCCTGCCTCTTGCTATGATAGCCAGTTCTCCAGCAATGGCCACAGAACCTGATTATTTCGCTTGAAAAAGCCGAAATGGCCTATGCTTCTTAATCCATGTTCGGCGGGCTGGATTTCTTTGTGGAATTTTTGCGCAAGTGGAAAATGATCCAGTAAATCTGCCACAGTCCCTGGTGGAGAAAACCCATGGTCGTCGGCAAAAGAAAGGGAAAAAATCTTGCCACTATAATTTTTATAGCCGGCAGTATCGATTTCCTTATCAGAGAAAAGATAGTCATCGGCCAGGCTCCAGTTGCGCCAATCCCAGGCTATTCCTCTGGGCAAGTCATGTCCTATACCTGCTTTGCCGGGGAAATAACCCAGGCTATGCAACAGCAATGGTGCAGTCAGACGCCAGGCGAATAGTAGGCGTGGCCATTGCGCCTTGGGATAAAGACGCCAGTTGCAAGTACCTGAGGCTAGCAGAATTAACCTTGGTACATTTTGCAGGGAGGGAGCCAGAGCAGCCAGGTGGCCACCTGAACTATGCCCCAGTACAGTCATCTGTTCCCACGGGATATCGAGTGTGCTGACTGTGCTGCGCAAGACGGCATCCATATCCAGCCTGCCCCAGTCACGCATGCGTGCAGTTTCCAGTCTTGCATGGCAGGTTTGCGAGGCACCTATGCCGCGTGCATCCCAGGTCAATACATCATAGCCTCTCTGCGACAGGTGTTCGGCCAGATGACGGTAATAAGACTGCGGTACGCCGGTGGCTGAATTGATCACAATAACACCGCGTCTTTCTGCCGCCTGGTGTGGGAAAAGGGTGCTGGCAAGTTGTCTGCCGTCCGCGCAAATGATATTCATCATGGGTAAATGGGCCTGGTAAGGTGAAATTGCATGCATTGTCTGAAGCGTAAAATACGCACAAACTATGGTAATCTATGGACTTAACTCCACAGTCAAGCACTATGCGTATTTCTGAACTGGAACGATTATCCGGACTGAGCCGCGACACCATACGTTACTATGAACGCATAGGTTTGCTGGCATCTCCACCACGCTCGGGAAATGGTTACCGCAGCTATGATGCCCATACTGCAGACATCCTGAAATTCATCAAATTGGCGCAGCAAATAGGTTTTTCACTGGATCAAATGCGTGAGGCCTTGCCTCATTTAAGTCAGCCACCAGAGCGATGTGAAGAATTGTTGGCTGCCATGCTCGAAAAGCGTCAAGAAATAATCCAGCGTATTGCTGATGAAAAGGCCAGGTTGGCGCTGCTGGATAAACTAATGCAAAGATTTCTCGGTGATCAGGACCTCATTGCCTATATTGATGAGAATGCATGTCCCTCGCTGCAGAATGCCGGGTAAGATATTTCTGCAATCTGTGAACTTATGAATACTTCAAAACTGTGCTGATAAAACACGAATTTGAAGTCAGGGCCAGCGCCAAGTATCTGTTCGACCTGACTCAGGATTACACGCTCAGGACAGAATGGGATACCTTGACGACTGAAGCTTACTTGCTGAACGATGCCAAGGTGGCGGCGTTGGGTGTGCAGGCGCGCTGCATCGGTGGTAATGGCCTGGCGATGGATATAGAGTACATGTCGTATAAGCCCAATGAGGTCGCCGCCGTCAAAATGGTCAACGGCCCCTATATTTTTGACCATTTTGCTGGCGGCTGGTAGTTCAAGGCTTTGTCTGATGAACTCACGCGCGTGCGCTTTTCCTATAACATCACGGCTAAGCCAAGATGGCTGTCATGGATTTTGACGCCCATACTGTGCTTCAAATTCAAGCGTGAAACAGAAAAGCGTATCGTCGCGCTGACCTCATATGTAGAGAGGCAATTTGTCGCCTCTCCTTGATGCTTGAGCACTTTTGGCCTCAAAGTGCATTCATAAAAGCTTTGCGTATCTGACGACCGCATTTGACTGATGCTCCGTAAGCACCTATTTCCTTGTCGTGTCGCGACAGGATGCCATAATATTTTTTGTCGGCAGAAATCCAAGGGTAAAAACCCCATTTTCCGGGGCTGGAATAAGCGTCAATACTACCGTTCCCTTTTTCAGATTCTACCCAATGGTTATAAGAGTAAGTCCAGGGTTCGTTCAATAACAGTATTGGGGAATACACTACTTTACCAGGGCAGGCAGAAGGCAGGGCGCAGGCTGCCTGGTCGCCAAGATAGCGACCAATTTCCAAATCCTGCTTCATGATCTTCTTCAAGAACAGCGCATAGTCTGTCGCCGTGCCCATCATGCCGCCTGCCATTAATGGATCTAGCGTAGCCATGTGGAAGCCCGTGCTCAGGCCTATGGTGTTTTGATATTCGGCATCAAGCTGGGCTGCTGTGAAGTTGCCCAGCCCTAAGTCCACACTGGCAAGTTTTTGATCATGGCCGCTGTCATAGTCAAATTTATTGACGGTATCTGGATTGGCCTGACCGGTCTTGCCATTCATGCCCGCGATATAACAGGCAGTTACATTCTGTTTGCCTATACAGGCGTCCTCATTGAAGCCAGTGTAGCCGGACATGAAGCGCAAACCGTCTTTTAAAGCACTAATGCCGCGTACCTGGTCTATACCCTTCTTTTCCAGCACATAAGCACCAAATATCCATTTCGATGCTGAGGCAATATTGAAATAGCTGCTTGAATTGATGCTACCAGTACCTTGCGAGTTGTACACTATCGGCGCGTTATCACTGGCATTGCCAATTTCCCAGTAAAAATCGCCGAGCTTGTCTGTAGTACACATGGGGTCTGTATTTGCCGCATTTTTTGCCGCTACGGTGGCTGCTGCAAGGCGGTTGTTGTTGACCCCAGAGTTTGTGCTGTTTGTGTTGTTTGTGGTCGTCGCGCTGCTATTGCTGGCAACAGGTGGCGCGGCGTCAGATGGGCTGCCAGAACCGCCACCGCAGGCGCTGACTATGCAGCCGATAGCTGCAATAGCGACAACTGTGTGTGTTCGTGAAGAGTAAGACATGTGATCTCCAGTGTAGGGACAGATGATGTGAAGACTTGCAATAGACACCAAGAGGAGGCAAGCCAGCTGTCAGAAACTGTAAACATGAATTCTGTAATTTTGATGGAAGGAGTCTTACTTGTCGTCTGTATGGCAAAATGAGGACATATTCTTTGTTACGACTTGTTTCAATGCCCATGAACTCAGTAATTTCAGTTCTCTTAGTTGAAGATGATCCCATGATTGCCCGCACTTTAAGTATGGGTTTGCGCTATGAGGGTTTTGTGCTTAGTCATGCGGACAGCGTCGCAGCCGCGTTGGGAGTACTGACGCTACAGACCTTTGAACTGATCTTGCTCGACGTCGGCTTGCCTGATGGAGATGGCATCAACCTGTGCCGACAATTGCGTGCACTCCAAACTGTAACGCCAATTTTGATGCTGTCAGCCAGAACAGATGAAAGTGCAGTTGTGGCTAGTATAGAAGGTGGTGCCGACGATTACATACGCAAACCTTGTGGCTTGCGTGAAATGAGTGCGCGCATGCGTCGTCTAGTGGGACGGGGGCCTGCAGACAATCAAAACCTGAATGTGATCGGTTTTGGTGATATTCATATGGATGTTGAGCGTCGTAATGCAAGTATTGCCGGAACTGCTCTGCAATTGGGCAAGAAGGAATATGAAGTGCTGATGTTGCTGGTAAAAGCCAATGGAGCCGCCATTACCAGGGAACAGATACTGAATCAGTTTGAGGGCACTCATCTTATATACGACCGCACCATAGACTCACATTTGAGCCATTTGCGTCGCAAATTAAAGGACGCTGGCGCGACTGAGCGTATTGTCGCCATTTATGGCGTTGGTTACAAACTGGAGCATGCATGAGTCGTTCACTATGGTTGCGTTTTTTTGCGATCAGCATATTTTTTGCTCTGCTGCTAAGTTTGTTTTATCTCTGGATGATCAGGGAGGTGACCACGCGCCCCGGCGACGAAGTACAGCGCAGCATGTATCTGTTTATCGCCCGCATCGTCGAAGAGCATGATTATGCTGAAGGCCTGCGCCGAGTCCAGGCTTATCGCAGTGAGTCACCGGCTATCCCACTGAAAATGTGGATAGTGAATTCAGACAATAAAATCCTTGCCAGCAACCCAGTCGATGCACCGCCGCCAGCCGCACTCTTGCAACGTATCAAACCTGGAGTGATTCATGAGGTAGTGGCGCGCGGACGTTTTTTTTCCGGGAGTGCAGCGACTGCTATATTACGTCTGCAGGCAGATGAGCCACGTTATTTGCTGATACACAATCCAGGCACGGCAGCCCGTGGCGCATTTTTTACCATGGCGACGCTGTTTGTCGTGACGCTGGTGACCGCAATTTTGCTGGGCTTGCTATTGCTCGCACTGTATTTGCGAGGGCGTTCTGCCGAAGCGAGAGGCGTTATTAAAAGTATGGAAGCTGGTAACCTGGGGGCGCGTTTTACTTCCGGCAGGCTGGATGCCATAGGCGGACTGATGCAACATTTCAATGCAATGGCCGATGAAATACAGCGACTGGTCATGCAATTACAAGCGATAGAAAAAACGCGACGTGAACTTTTGCAAGAACTGGGTCATGATCTGCGCACACCTTTGACCAGTTTGCGGACTGCGATTGATACTTTGTCCGCCCACGGCGAAGCCATGGAAATGCAAGAGCGCGAAGAGTTTTTTACTGTCGTCAGCAGTGAGCTTGATTATTTCACCAGGTTGATCGATGACTTGTTTTTTATTGCGAATATTGATGAGCCGCGTTATCGCAATCAGGCCACCAGCGTGGACCTATGTGATTTGTTGAAAATAGAAACCGATCATGCCGATCATCTGCAGCAGCAAGCAGATCAAGCCATTGAATTTGTGCTGCAGATAGATGAAACCTGTGATCAGGGTGGCGAGCCGGGAGGGAGTATCACTGGCGACACCTATCTCATATCCAGGCTTTTGCGGAATGTGTTTAATAACGCTGCCAGATATGCACAAAGCAAGGTGCGCATACGACTCTCAGTTATTGCTGATGCGCTGGAATTGATTATTGAGGATGATGGCCCTGGCTTGTCAGCAGATGCCATGTTTCGCTTTGGGCAAAGGCGTGACACACGGCTGTTATTTTCGGGTTTGCCAAGCAAGCAGGCCGAAATTTCACTGGGCCTTGGATCAGTTATCATCAAGGCGATAGTCGAACTGCACGGTGGTCATTACGATATTGGTAATGGAGAGGCGCATAGCGAATATCCCGGTGCACGCCTCAGCTTGATTTTCCCCAGGCGATAACCTTAGATGCACTGCCGCACAGATTTTAATACTGTTGACTTACAGTTCGCTCTTTGGTTTTCGGGCGCGACTTTGCCAAAGAGGGTTTTAACTGCGAATCTGTAATCCGGAAGGTCTCTCTTTTGTCACCCATCAGTGCGCGCAATTCCTTGATTGTGAGGCCGCTGATTTCATGCATGGTGATCATGAGTGATGCACCTATTGGCAAGCGAAGATGACGGATCTTGCTGATTACTGGCGGTGCAACATCCAGCATTTTGGCCAATGCCGCATCGTTTTTCAAACGCAGGCGTTTGATCAAGATATCAAACAAATGGTTGGGGTCGTATTTGACTTTATCCGACTGAAGATTGAGCAGGCTTATCATTATTACTCCTTTGCGTTTCTTCAAATGACGAAACAATGAAAAGAGCTTAATGCACGCAGAATGTCTTGTATGTGCGATAACTCACATAACGAGCAATGATTGGATTGATCAATAATTTGTTTTGTTTAAGGCAGTTGCGAACAGATTCAATGCCAGTCTGAGTTCTTCGTCAGCCATCGTCAGCAAATTGTCGCCCACATACCATTCAAACATGCATTGTCCTGGCAAGGCAGTATGCACAGTATTATTGAATAGCCATATCCCGTGTTCTTGCGCAATGCGGTTGCGGATGGCTAGGGCGGTCTCCCTGTCTGTCGGCAGGTACAGATGCAGCATATTGCATTGTGGCGCTGCCGGATTGGCTTTAAATAGTGGGTAGGCGCGCAATTCTTCATACAGCCACTGCGTACGGGCATAACAGGCGGGCAGCGCAGCCAGCCTTTCGTCAAACTGCATGGCAGCGGCCACAACATAAGGGCTGCGGCGGAATACGCTGCCGCCTTGTCTGTGCATCCAGACCCGCGCTTTGGCAATGAATTCTGCACTGCCTAATAACATCGCACCACCCAGTCCGCCTATGCCTTTGTAAAACGATACATAGACCGTATCAAAACCCGCAGCCACCTCTGCCAGGCTGCGGCTGTAACCTGCAGCTGCCTCCCACAAGCGGGCACCATCCATGTGCAGATGGATATCTTGTTCACGGCACCAGGACTTGATGTCATTCAGTTCTTCCCATGCAGGCAATTGCCCGCCTATCTCACGCATGGGCAATTCATATTGAGCAGCAGCGATTTTTTCTGGCTGGACCTGCAAGTCTTTTAGCGTCCATGGACGATGTGGGTTGCCAATTTGCAGGGCATGGAAATGTTGCAGCAACTGATAATTGCTTCTTTCATGCACTAGAATATGTGAGCTGGGATGCAGTGCCACCAGTGAACTGCCTCTTTCTTCACAAGCAAGTCGCAACGCCGTGACCTGGGTCAGCGTGCCAGTGATGCAAAACAGGCTCGCTTCCATGCCCAGCAAGGCAGCGATTTTTTTCTCAAAGCCTTGCACCAGATCACCTTCACCATAAGTGTCATGCTGTACCTGATGCTCCTCGCACCAGCTTGCCATGCGCGCAAAGCTTTCAGCGGGGGTGACGGCGCGGTGTCCCGCCAAATTTGTCTTGCAGCTCTGGCGCAGTGCGCTTATTTCGGCGTCGGTCACTAAATTCTCCAGCAATACTTGGTGAAATCAAAAAAATGTTTCAAGCGTGCATCAGTATGCCACGCCTGTTTAGCGACTTGTACGCTAAAATCCCGGAATACAATCACTTTCAATTGGTTTAGCGCATGTCATCACATACCAAGCATCCTGCTGATTTCATTACACCCTATGAAGCTGGCAACCAAAACCAGACCACTACCTGGGAAGCTTGCATACAGTTTTATCAGCATCTCGCAGCGCAATTCCCTGGTGTTTTGCAGTTCAGCCAGATTGGTGTGTCCGATAATGGCAAACCTGTCCATGCAGGCATAGTGACGGCGGATGGTGTATTTGACCGGGCACGTATCAAACAAGAGCAACGCCCCATTTTTTTTAATAATAATGGCATACATCCAGGCGAGCCTGAAGGGATTGATGCCTGCATGGCCCTGGTACGTGATTTTTGCTTCCAGTCTGAGCGCCTGGCTGCGCTGGGTAATACGGTCTTTCTGTTTATCCCTGTCTACAATGTCGATGGCTGCCTCAATCGTCAGAATACCTCTCGCGTAAATCAGGACGGTCCTGAGCAATTCGGGTTCCGTGGCAATAGCCTGCACCTGGATCTGAATCGTGACTTCATCAAATGTGATAGTGAAAACGCCCAGGTCTTCAATCGCTTTTTCAGCGAATGGAGCCCCGATGTCATGGTCGATACCCATACCTCAAACGGTGCCGACTATCACTACACCATGACCCTGATACAAACCCAGGCAGACAAGCTGGGCTATGGCCTGGGGCCATTCTTGCGCAATACCATGTTGCCTGCCATTTACACAGAAATGCAGGCGCGCGGCTGGCCAACTTGCCCCTATGTGAATCCGGTCAAGGACAGCCCTGATCATGGCATTGAAGACTTCCTGGAAACCCCCCGCTTCTCTACTGGTTATGCAGCTTTGCATCACACCATAGGTTTCATGCCGGAAACCCATATGCTGAAACCCTTCGCCGATCGATACGACTCCATGCGCGCCTTGGTGGAGACCGTATTGGCATTCACCGTTGCGCATGGTGCTCAAATCCAGTCCTTGCGTGCAGAGGCACGTCAGGCCGCCAGCCAGGCGCAACAAGTTGCTATTCACTGGGCGGCAGATCATGGTCAGCCTTCGAGTTTCCTGTTCAAGGGATACCAGGCTGTCTACAGCCCCAGTGTACTGGGCAATTACACGCGCCTGTCTTATGACCGCAGCCAGCCATGGGAAAAGCCTATCGCTTACTACGACCATTTTGTCGCCGATATCAGCGTGACCAGACCAAAAGCCTATTTGATTCCGCAAGCCTGGCGTGCCGTGATAGAGCGCCTGCAATGGAATGGCGTGCACATGCAAAGGCAGGACAGTGACACCGTCATGCAAGCCGAAGTCTATGGCATACAGTCTGTACAGTCCCGCCCTCATGCCTATGAAGGCCATATGTTCCACGACGACGTGCAATTGCAACAGTTTGACGAGCGTATTGTTGCCCATGCTGGTGATTATCTGGTATCACTGGACCAGCCTCAGGCACGCTATATCGTCGAGACACTGGAACCGCAAGGGCATGACAGTTTTTTTCGCTGGGGTTTCTTTAACAGTGTTCTGGAAAAGAAAGAAGCTTATTCAGATTATGTATTCGAAGACACCGCGACAGATATACTCAATACCGAACCCGAAGTGAAGCAGGCTTTCGAACTCTGGAAGCAGGCCAACCCGGCATTGCTCAGCAATCAGCAAGCCGTACTGGACTTCGTTTTCAGCCGTTGCGCCAGGTTCAAAGAACCAGAATGGCGTCGTTATCCCGTGTTGCGCATAATGCATTGATTTTTTGAAAATTGTTACAAGTTTTTACAGAAACATAATAGAATCTTTCTCGGGATTCTCCCTGTTTTTTAACCTGAGATTTAATTGAAAGGTCAAACACTATGTCTAAATTGCTGGATTATTTGAATACACTGGATAAAGATGCAGCTGCGCGTGAGGCGCATGTAAATGATCCACTTGGTGCAATGACTAACTTTGGATTAACTGAAGAAGAAAAAACGGCAGTTCATTCTGTAGATACACAGGCTGTTGCCGATTTGTTGGAGATTCCTGTCGACAAGCTCAACGCTTTGGATACTATAGTAACCCCATATTAGTTTGCATTTTCCGGCGCATGCAATGACATTGGTTCGAGCTATATTTTTTTTGGCGTCCATTTTGCTTGTCGCCGGTACTTCAATGGCTGCTAAACCAACCATCGATTCCGCATCGATTGACGATTTAATAAAACAGGCTGGAACGGAGATTGTTACTGCTCCAGAAAAAGCATCTGACACGCTAAGCAGATTGGCGGGGCTTAAAGAAAATTTCACTGAAGCGCAAAAAAACAGATTTTTTCTGTTGAGAGCTGCGACTCTCGGTTTTAAGGGCATGCATAAGGAGAGAGTGGAGCTGGTTCAATCTGTTATAGAGCAAATTCATGAACCTCTATATAAAGTTAGATTTCTGTCACAGTTGTCTTCAGGTTTTACCAACTTAGGTGAGTATGAGAAAGCTTTGGAGGCAATGAATCAAAGCATGCTGATTTTGCCAAAGTTGACTAATATCGAGGCAAAGGTTGATACGTTACAAGCAGCAATCAATGTCCTCAATTCGCTGCATGCCTATGACGAAGCATTGGTATATGCTGATCGAATGTTGGCATTGGCAACAGCTTCAGAAAGTAGTGCCACTCACTGTCTTGCTTTAGGCGACCAAGTTGAAATTAATTTTTTGCGTGGTGAACGGCAACGAGCCAGAGCGGTTCTGCCTGATGCGATACGAGTATGCGATGCCGCGAACAAAAATTTTTATTCACTCTTGCTAAACACGTTGGCTTGCATAGATTTAATAGATTCTGGCAACTATCTGCAAGGCAAAGGGGCCGCAATAACACTGCTTCAAGATTTTTCAAAGTTGAATCAAAGTTCAGATTATGGCACTCAACTTCAAGAAGCTTTGGCACGCGCCTATTTACATACAGGTAATCTGGAACAAGCTGAGCGCTATGGATTGCAGGCTTACCAAAAAGCGAAGGCAGGTAATGCCATTCAATTGATGGAGAAAACGGCAGAAACTATGGCTAGTATAAAGCGTGCGCAAGGGCAGTACTTGAATTCTTTGGAGTATTTTGAGACTGCACTGGTTTTGAAAAATCGCGTGCTGGACGACTTGCTCCATAAAAATCTTGCATTTCAGCGTGTCAAATTCGATACGCAGGATAAAGCCAATCAGTTGAACCTGCTTGAACAAAAAAATAAAATCCTGGCGGTTGAACGTGAACTGGAAAAAAAGAATAATCAGAATTTAGTGCTCTTGATTGCATTGGTATTGGTCATCGTGTTCGTATTGGGCATTTGGCTAATGAGGGCGTTACAACAAAAAAACCAGTTCCGCCAATTTTCACAAACTGATGGTTTGACTCAGGCAGCCAATCGCATGCATTTCATCAGCTTTGCCAATGAAGCATTCAAGATGCGCACTGGTAGTGTCAGTGTCATTTTGTTTGACATGGACTTATTTAAGAATATCAATGACACCCACGGCCATGGTACTGGCGACTGGGTTTTGAAAGCAGTCAGCGAAACCGTCAAAACACATTTGCGAAAAGTGGATTTGTTTGGGCGCTTGGGGGGCGAAGAGTTTGGTATCTGCATGCCAGATTCCAGCCAGGCTTCTGCCTTGCAACTGGCAGAGCGTTGCCGTATGGCGATTGCCATGATAGACACTGAACCTAGCGGCCATATCTTCTCTTTGTCTGCCAGTTTTGGTGTTGCCACAGTCGATGGAAATGGGCTAAGCAACTTTGACGAAACCCTGGAAGCAGCAGACAAAGCACTTTACAGATCCAAGGCAGAAGGTAGAAATTGCGTGAATGTTTTCAGGCAAGCATCCTGATTTAGAATCTTTTAATTATTGTTGAAAACATACTTTCCATTGTCTGAAAATTAAGAATAAAATCATCGACGGTATTACGCCGATGTTTTAAAAGCCAAGGAGAAAAGTATGTTCAAGCTCTTAGATTATCTGAATGCCCTAGACACAAATGCGGTTCTTATTCAATTGCATAGAAGAGACCCACTTAAAGCAGCCCGTGATTTTGGTTTATCCATTGATGAGCAAATTGTTTTGTTAAAACAAGATAGACGTGAAATATCTGCTTTCCTGGACATACCATTTAGAGACTTTGATGCACTTGATTCTATCGTGACGCAATTTGAGCGTGAAGAAACCTCTAAAGCATAGATTGATTGTCTTAAGTTCCTTTTTTTATGGATAGGGCCATGTAATGCATCCATTCTTGGCTCTATTTCCTTGTGTTTTGCTGCTCCCTCTCACGTTTTCATCTAAAAATCTATGACAAATCATAAACAAGGGTCACTGGTCTGTGTTGGTACAGGTATGCGTATGGCTGGGCAATTGACGCCGATTGCGCAAAGTTATATTGAGTCTTTCGATATCGTCATTGCGGCGGTGCCCAATATTTTTACGCGCAAATGGTTGCAAGGTGTTGCCAAAGAATATGTATGCCTGAATGATCATTACGACGACACCAAGGTCGAGGGCAAAACCAGGCGTGATACTTATAGGCGTATGGCCGACACTATTTTGAAAGAAATGCGTGCTGGCAAGAAAGTATGTGCTGCCTTTTATGGTCACCCAGGAATATTCGCCTGTATCTCGCACATGGCCATTGCCGAAGCCCGCGAAGAAGGTTATGAAGCGCATATGGAGCCAGGCATTTCTGCGCTTGATTGCCTGGTCGCTGATTTGGGCATAGATCCGGGTAGTCATGGCATGCAATCCATGGAATCTACCCAGTTCATGATCTATAAACGGACTTTGGACCCGACAGCTTTGTTGATTTTGTGGCAGGTTGGTATTGCCGGGGATTTGACCTTGAAGCGTTTTGATACAGAGCCAGCCCATTTGCAAATACTGGTGAATAAGCTGGCGCAGTATTACCCTCTGGATCATGAAGTCATTCTGTATGAGGCCGCTACTGACCCGCTCGAAAAAACACGCATAGACAAGCTGCGTCTGGGGGATTTGCCTAAGATGTCGTATAAACAAATCACGACACTGGTAATACCACCAGCACAAACCCTGGAAAAAGATCAGGCGATTATTGACGAACTCAATGCACTTGCTGCTTTGAGGGCGCAAGTCCAGCAAGCTGCCTGATTGATACGACTGAACCTGTGTAGTAACGATGAGCCTTTTACAGTTAGTGCAGATTGTGCGAGCTGTGAATGGCTTATTGGCAATGTGCATTGCAGATTGCTTGCTAAAGCCTGCATGCCACTTATAAAAGTGCGTAAATGTGCCTAAGTGCTTAATTTGCAAGTAAGATCACTAGATTTTGCAGGTTACAAATATCTGCTTTCAATTTGATTTACACTTATTTAGAATTGGCTGCGTGAGACAAAATGGTTTGTCAACATGTTGGGGGATACTGATGAAAAAAATGATGAAAAACACTTTGTTGGGACTGGCTTTGGCTGGTAGTTTGTCGGTGGCCTTTGCTGAAGGCGTAGACACTTCTGTTGATGGTATTTTCAATGCATTGACGACGACGAGCAATTTGCAGGCAACAGTAGATGGTCTGGTTGCTAGTGGTGCCAATCCACAATCCATCGTTTCTGTAGCTGCTGCTGCTGGCATCCCGCTGGATACCGTCAAGGATTTGCAGGTGTGCGTTAATTCTGCTGCACCAGATGCAACGGTACTCAGTGCATCTTGCATGCGCCAGCGTAGCCTGGTGACTGCCTATGCCGCAGGTGTGAATGACCCTATGAAATACTTACCAGCAACTGCTGCGGGCAAGCGTCAGAGCAAAGACGTCAGCAAGACTAACTGATCAGTCTGGATAGATAAAAAAGGCAGGCATGTTGATCATGCCTGCCTTTTCTCGTTTTGACTTGGTAGTCTCTGTAAATCGCTCGTTTGGGCGCGATAGCTCAGATTTGTTCAGGTTTTCTTTCTGAGTGGTGCCAGCAATTCACCCAGATTATTGTGATCAATCTCATACATCAATTCCAGCAAGCGACCAATTTCACCTTTGGGAAACCCTTCCCGCGCAAACCAGCCCAGATAATTGCCGGGCAAGTCGGCGATAACCGTGTCTTTATATTTGCCATAAGGCATTTTGAAACTCAATAATCTTTGCAGGTCATCGGCTTGCATGCACTCATTCCTCTGATTTTTTAGCGGACTGTTCTGGTGGTGCGCTTGTCACTGTCTGGCTGGCCGTTGCCGGAGTTAATAGAGTCGGTGGTGCAGTCGTTGCCTTGTTGTCCACTTCCTGGACATAGGGCACAGTATCCAGATAGCGATCTACCAGTTCAAAAAACTGTTCATAAAATTGGCCAGTCGGTATGGTTTCACTGGCAACCTTGACCAGAGCATCATCCGTAGAACCAAAGGGCAGGGACACCGAACCTATGGCGCTGACGCCTATGCTGGCTGAGGTGTTGCTTTTCTTCAGTGAATAACGGTCACGTACTGCATTGGCAAAAACCGTGGTGCTATTGCTGCCTTTGCTATCCGCCACGCAGACGACGTTGAATTCGATTTCTGCATGAATGTCAGCTTCTGGCTGGTATTTCCTGCGGCCCTTGAGGACCGATGGTTTCCAATCGCTGATGACATAGCCCTGGCTTAGCAGCGCGCGGCGTGCCGCTTCGCAGGCGCTTTTTTCAGTACCAGGAAAGCTGCGGGTAAATACGCCGGTAGCGCCAAATTCTTCATGCTGCATACCACTATGCTTGGTGGTGGTGCAAGCGCTTAACAAAGCAAGGGATAGGGCGAGTGGTACTAATAATTTGCGGTGAATCATCTTTATTTCTATATGCTTTAGAGGTGAGCTTGTGCAGGCACTCAGGCCAGGGCTTCTTTAGCTGCCTCTTCTGGTGTTAATCCATCAAAAAACAGATCGGTGAACCACTCTATCTGTTCCTCTATATGATCTTGTGCCTGGCTGACGGTAGCGCCACCTGCGACCAGGAAGCCTTCTACTTCGGTACACCAGGCAATCAGCGCCTCGGTTTCCGGGTCCAGTTCATTCTTTTTTGCCATGATATTTCTTTCTTGCTTATTTGAGCGTAAGCCGTATTTTAACTTGCCAGCACCCTTGAGGTGTGACGGCTGCATTAAATGCAAAATGGCAAGTGCCAGATTGTTAAGATATAACGCGGCGGGAAGGCATTTGGGTGACAGCTATCGCGGAAATTTCTTGGAGCAAAAAGCTCATCGCAGTGGAGGGAGTGATCTTTTGCAAAACAACATTGTTTCGTCAGCAAGCAACATAATGCATGAATTCCACAGTTCGCTCCTGCGAAATTCGCAAATGAAACATACTCAGAAGAGTTTCTCAGTGCCCTCTGTGACACCTCTGTGTTGAGAGGTCTTGAAAACTAAAAACTCCCGGCAAACTGATAACGTTTACCCGGATGCCACATGGTCACGCTGGTCGCGATCATGTCGCGTGAGCGGGTGGTTCTGTGTAAGACCAGGCAGGCTTCTTTGGCTGAGATATGCAGCATTTCAGCTATCTGTTTGGGTGGTAGCACGGCTTCTATGCTGTAGTCAACGCCTTGCAAGGGGGCCACAGCAACCAGGTATTCATTCGGGGTCATGACGCTGAAGTCTTGTTGCAGGTATTCCGGCGTCACGCTGGAGTTGACCCAGCGGTCTTCTACCTGTATCGCCACCTCGTTCTCAAAGTGCACGATGATTGAATGAAACAAAGCATGGCCAGGCGTGACCTGGAATTCTGCCGCCAGTTGTTCGGTGGCGACTTCTTCCTTCAATTCATGTAGTTCGCTACGGTGGGCATGGCCACGTGAGCGGATTTCTTCTGCAATGCTTTTGATGGCCACCAGCGTTGCCTGGTATTTTTGTTGTGCCACATAGGTGCCAGATCCCTGTATGCGCGTCAGGATTTGTTCGCTGGTGAGTTCGCGCACAGCCCTGTTGACTGTCATGCGTGATACCCCAAACTGGCTGGCCAGCGCAGTTTCAGCAGGAATCGCGGCGCCTTCTTTCCATTTGCCTGACTGTATTTCCTGGAGCAGGGTATTTTTGATGACTTGAAACGCGGGAGTATCTGGCTTGCTGGGTTTCACAGGATAGGTGGCGTAGAAGTGGTAGGTGTCTTCATTTTCTCATAGCATGCCGGTGATAGCGAATTTATTGGTTTGCAATGTCATTTTGTGCGCTCATGCAGAAAATTGGCATTTTGCAGATTGTGAAAGGGGAGTTGAAGCAAGAGTGCTTGCGGCCTGGCAAGTTAGTGATGACTGCGTGTGCGTCACTGCCAAAGATATGCAGCCAGCCAGGTCGAAACGGAGATGAGCCCTGCCAGTGGCTGCATGCCGATATCGTGCACACAAATCGCCAGCTTTGTCTTAGGTACTTAGTAGTTACTTTACAGTGCCAGTATCCATGCCTCCCAGTTATTGTCTGGCTGGCCACCCAAGCTGCGATAAAATTGCCTGGCATTTTCATTGTCAGGCAATACATCCCATTTTAGTCGACCGCAACCGCGCGATCTCGCATGTGCTAACACTGCGTTCATGAGTGCCTTGCCCACTCCCATGCTTCTGGCTGCCGGGCTGACATACAATTCCTTCAATCGACAATCTGCTTGCAAATCAAAGGTGAAGCCGATTTCTACCAGCACCGCATAGCCCAGCAAAACACCATCGGCTGATTCTGCCAGTAGTGCATGAAATTGGGCTGATTCATGCCCCAAGCCACGTGTCAGCAAGTCGTCAATGGTGACACGAAATTCAGCCAGGTAGCCTTCAAAGGCTGCCAGTTCACGCATCTGTTGCAACAAGCCTGCCGCGTCGACGGCGAGGGCAGAGCGTATGCTGAATATCGCAGGTTTTGCTTTTGGGCTCATGCCAGTTCTGTCACTTCAGTCGTCAGGCTGAAACCTTCATCGAGCCAGCCTGTAATGCCGCCTATCATGATTTTGACTGGGCGGCCCAGTTGCGCCAGTCTGATCGCCGCCTTGGTCGCACCATTGCAATGCGGGCCAGCGCAATAAGTTACAAACAAGGTATCTGGCGGATAGCTGGCCAGTTTCGAGGCGATGATCTTGCCCCTCAACAGATTGATTGCACCGGGTACATGGCCCCTGGCATAAGACTCGGGGCTGCGCACATCCAGCAAGACAAAATCGGCTTTGCTTTCGGACATGGCATGGTGGGTATCCCAGCAATCAGTCTCAAAACGCAGGCTGTCTGCAAAATGGGCGATGGCTTCCTGGCTGCTGGCTGCGGCGACTTCAGTGACGACGGACATAGTGTTTGCCTTTCATGATTGGGTTGAACATGTAGCTATTGTCTGCCTCTCTGATAAAACCACAAAGTGGCGTTAGCGGCATGATCCGGTAATATCGCGCCAAAATGTGGCCTGCCTCATATTTTTGCAAAATCCTTTTAGTATTCGCTTGCAAAAGTTGTATATACAACTTAAACTTTCTCTTAATGATTCAGCTTTGTCCGGTCTTATGCATTTGTTCGCTTGCCGGATTTTTATATTTGGGCGGTATTTCTGTGAATTGCCGCTATCCTGTATTTAACTGATGGAGAGAGACAATGAATAACGACCCACGCTGGGATGCCACTCGCGTAATCCACGCACCGCATGGCGCAGAAAAAACCTGCAAGACCTGGGTAGCCGAAGCTGCTTACCGCATGATCCAGAATAATCTTGACCCTGCGGTGGCAGAAAACCCCAAGCATCTGGTCGTCTACGGCGGCATAGGTCGCGCAGCCCGCAACTGGGAATGCTATGACCAGATCCTGGCATCGCTGAAAGAACTCAATGAAGATGAAACCCTGCTGATCCAATCCGGCAAACCGGTAGGCGTGTTCAAGACCCACGAAGATGCACCCCGTGTGCTGATCGCCAATTCCAACCTGGTACCGAAGTGGGCCAACTGGGAACATTTTAATGAACTCGACCGCAAGGGCCTGTTCATGTATGGGCAGATGACAGCCGGCAGCTGGATCTATATCGGCACCCAGGGCATCGTCCAAGGGACATACGAAACCTTTGCAGAAGCAGGTCGCCAGCATTTCAATGGTGACTGGGGTGGACGCTGGATATTGACAGCGGGTCTCGGTGGCATGGGTGGCGCACAACCTCTGGCTGCCAGCTTTGCCGGTGCAGTATCGCTGAATATAGAATGCCAGCAATCAAGCATAGACTTCCGCCTGCGTACCCGTTATGTCGACAAGCAGGCCAAAGATCTTGATGATGCCTTGGCTTTGATCAAGCATCATTGTGACCGTAAGGAAGCCGTATCAATTGCATTGCTTGGCAATGCGGCAGAAATCTTGCCTGAACTGGTCAAGCGTGCAAAAGCGGGTGGCATGAAACCTGATCTGGTGACTGACCAGACTTCTGCCCATGATCTCATCAACGGTTACCTGCCTATAGGCTGGACAGTGGTTGAATGGAAAGCTGCGCAACAAGACGTTGCTCAGCATGCGAAACTGACTGCCGATGCTGCACAGGCCTGCGCCGTCCATGTGCAAGCCATGCTGGATTTCCACGCCATGGGCATACCGACTGTTGATTACGGTAATAACATCCGTCAGGTAGCCTTTGACACAGGCGTCAAGAATGCCTTTGATTTCCCTGGTTTTGTGCCTGCGTATATCCGTCCCTTGTTTTGCGATGGCAAGGGCCCGTTCCGCTGGGTAGCATTGTCGGGAGATCCTGAAGATATTCGCAAGACCGATGCCAAGATCAAGGAGCTGTTCCCTGAGAATAAAGGCGTGCACAAATGGCTGGACATGGCGAGCGAACGCATTGCCTTTCAGGGTTTGCCAGCGCGTATTTGCTGGCTGGGCCTGGGTGAGCGTCATATCGCTGGCCTGGCCTTCAATGAAATGGTCAAGAATGGCGAATTGAAAGCACCTATCGTCATTGGCCGTGATCATCTGGATACAGGGTCAGTCGCCAGCCCCAACCGCGAAACAGAAGGCAGCGCGATGGTACGGATGCAGTATCCGACTGGCCTTTGCTGAATGCTTTGCTCAATACTGCGGGTGGTGCCAGCTGGGTATCGCTGCATCATGGTGGTGGTGTGGGCATGGGCTACTCTCAACATTCTGGTATGGTCATCGTTGCTGATGGCACAGATGCCGCGGCCAAACGCCTGGCCCGTGTACTGGTCAATGACTGCGGTTCTGGCGTCATGCGCCATGCGGATGCTGGGTATGAGCAGGCTGTTGCTTGTGCTGAGCGTGAGGGCTTGAATTTGCCTATGATTGCCAAAGCAAAGTAAGCAAGCATCGGCTTAGCCCTTTCCCTTTAATGGGAAGGAATCCAAGACACTATTAAAAGTATTCAGGAAAAACATGAGTAATCATTTTGAAATTCAACCAGGCCAATTCACGCTGAGCGACTTGCGCTCCATCTGGACCAGGGCGCAGCCTTTGAAACTGGCAGAATCCGCCTACGCTGGCATCAATGCTGCCTCTGCCACAATCGATAAAATCGTAGCGAAAGGCGATGCGGCCTATGGTATCAATACCGGTTTCGGTAAATTGGCCAAGACCCGTATTCCTGACGACCAGTTGGAACTCTTGCAGCGCAATCTCATCCTTTCGCATTCCGTCGGTTCTGGCGAATTGATTTCGGATGAAGTCGTGCGTCTGATTTTGGCGATGAAGATCGCCAGCCTGGCGCGTGGCTTTTCCGGCATACGTGCTTCTGTTATTGACAGCATGATTGCCATGTATAACGCTGGCATCATGCCGACTATCCCGGTCAAGGGTTCAGTGGGGGCATCTGGCGATCTGGCACCCTTGTCGCACATGACCCTGGCTTTGCTGGGCGAAGGCGATGCGCGTGTGAATGGCAAATTGGTTCCTGCCAAAGAAGCGCTGGCTGCTGCCGGGATCAAGCCTGTCGTACTGGCTGCCAAAGAAGGTCTGGCACTCATCAATGGTACGCAGGTATCGGCAGCGCTGGCTTTGAATGGCTTGTTCCTGGCAGAGCGTCTTCTGGAAGCAGCGACCATTACTGGTTCCCTGTCAGTCGATGCGGCCAAGGGCAGTGATGCACCATTTGATGCACGCATCCATAGCAGCCGTGGTCAGCCTGGCCAAATTGCCACAGCGCAGATTTATCGCAACCTGCTCTCTGGCAGTGAAATTCGCCAGTCTCATCTCGTCAATGATGAACGTGTGCAAGATCCTTATTGCCTGCGCTGCCAGCCACAGGTTATGGGGGCTTGCCTCGACATCATCAATAATGCGGCACGCACTTTGCTGATAGAAGCCAATGCTGTTACCGATAATCCATTGGTGTTCGTGGAAACTGGTGAAGTCATTTCTGGTGGTAACTTCCATGCAGAGCCAGTCGCTTTCGCGGCGGATACGCTGGCGCTGGCAATTGCAGAAATTGGTTCCATTTCTGAACGTCGCATCGCCCTGCTGATTGATTCATCGATCTCTGGCCTGCCACCTTTCCTGGTGCCTTCGTCTGGCTTGAATTCCGGTTTCATGATCGCCCATGTGACAGCCGCAGCGCTGGCATCTGAAAACAAATCACATGCTCATCCATCCAGTGTGGACAGTATTCCGACTTCAGCTAACCAGGAAGACCATGTCAGCATGGCGACCTACGGTGCGCGCCGTTTGCATGAAATGGCTCACAACACTGCGACCATCGTTGGTATAGAGTTGCTGGCCGCGGCGCAGGGTGTAGATTTCCATGCCCCATTACAAACTTCGGCTATGTTGAAGCAAGTACACACGCTTTTGCGCGAAAAAGTGGCTTTCTATGACAAGGACAGGTTCTTTGCCCCAGATATAGAAGCTGCGAAAGCACTGGTCGTCGAAGGACATTTGAGCGCACAATGCCAGCAGTTGTATCAGAATCTGTATTTAGCCTGATTTTTTTGCCTGATTCTGTTTGACGGTTTGTATTATGATAATGGCTCTCTCGCATGAGGGGGCCATTCTGTATTTTGCTGAAAGTTTTTGAATACTATGCGTAAGTGGACAAGACAAGACTATCAAACCATGCCATGGAAAAATGGCGGCGGCAGCACGACTGAGCTGGCGATATTCCCTGGCGGCGCCAGCCTGGATCATTTTGTCTGGCGCTTAAGCACGGCTGAAGTCAGCAGCAATGGCCCATTTTCGCATTTCGCCCAGATAGACAGGACTCTGGCGATTTTATCTGGTGATGGTTTGATACTGCATAGCGATAGCGAACACAGTCATGGGCAAAGTGTCTTCCTCAAACAAGACAGCCTGCCGCATCAGTTCAGGGGCGAGACGCCCATCAATGCTGAACTCCTGCATGGTACTGTGTTGGACTTGAATATGATGACACGGCGCGATGTCTGTACCCATCACATGCAAAGGCTCGAGGCAGGCAAGCATTTCATCGAAGCCAATGATGCCCAGCAACTCTTGCTGTTTTGCGCCAAGGGCAGCGCCCGCCTGACGACAGGTGAGACTTTGCAAGACTATGATTGCTGCCTGTTCGAAGAAGAGCATGAACATAAAGGCATACGTTTGAACTTGCAGGCCGATGAAGATTCTGTACTCTATCTGATTCGCATACAATTTTTAAACATGGGTGACAGCTGATGATATCAACTGGATTGTCCTGGGACAGCTTGTGGATCAATGTCCACCTGGCATGCATGACTGATGGCTATGGCGAAATCAAGGATGCTGCCATCGCCGTGAAAGATGGCAGGATTGTCTGGCTGGGATCTCGAAGTGAATTGCCAGCAGAATATGTCGTCGCCAAAACCCATGATGGCAAAGGCTGTTGGCTGACTCCCGGCCTCATCGATTGCCACACCCATCTGGTGTATGCCGGTAACCGCAGCAATGAATTTGAGGCGCGTTTGAATGGCGTCGCCTATGAAGAAATTGCAAGGCAGGGCGGTGGTATTAATTCTACCGTACGTGCCACCCGCGCAGCGAATGAGGATGAATTGCTGGCTGCTACCTTGCCTCGTCTGCATGCCTTGCTGGCCGAAGGCGTGACTACGCTGGAAATCAAGTCTGGCTATGGTCTGGACCTGGAAACCGAGGCACGCATACTGCGTGTGGCCAGGCGCATAGGACGTGAGTTTCCTGTGCGCGTCAAAACAACTTTTTTGGGCGCACATGCCTTGCCGCCAGAATACGCAGGACGGGCGGATGATTACATTAAACTGGTTTGTGAACAGATGCTGCCCGCTCTGGTGGCTGAAGATCTGGTCGATGCCGTCGATGTATTTTGCGAAAAAATAGGATTTACGCCAGCGCAGACTGAACTGGTGTTCCAGGCAGCACAAGCGCATGGCTTGCCAGTCAAACTGCATGCCGAGCAATTATCTGATCAGGGCGGAGCAGCATTGACGGCAAAATTTAAAGGCTTGTCTGCCGATCATCTCGAATATTTGTCGGATGATGGCATAGCCGCCATGGCAGAAAGCGGCACAGTCGCCGTGCTCTTGCCGGGGGCGTTTTACTTTTTGCGCGAAACCAAGTATCCGCCTTTGGCGGCACTGCGTGTGGCGGGCGTGCCGATTGCACTGGCAACTGATTGCAATCCCGGCACTTCACCCCTGACTTCGCTGTTGCTGACGATGAACATGGCTTGCACCTTGTTCCGCATGACGCCGCTGGAAGCACTCCAAGGCGTGACTTGTCATGCTGCCCAGGCATTGGGTTTGCATGCGGACACTGGCAGTCTCGAAATCGGCAAGGCGGCAGATTTTGCGCTTTGGGATATCGCCAGACCTGCAGACCTGGCTTATCACATTGCAGGTAATCCTTCTCAGACAAAAGTGTTTGCGGGTCGGTTACTGGCCTGACGATGTACGAATTTCTTTCCTGATTGACATTCTTTAACCCCGCTTAGCCGGGGTTTTCTTTTGATCGCTGTCGTTGAAGACTATAATCTTATTTAGCCATACACAAATGCACCAGACTCTACTATGACGACAATAAAACAAAAAATCACCAATGCAAACCAACGCTGGCATCTGGGGCGATGGGCTGCAGGCCTGGTCGGTCTGGTATTTTTGCTGGCAGCACTGAGCTGGGCTTTTCTGCCGGGAATAGTCAAACGTGTCGCCGCTGAGCAAGTGCAACAGCAGATAGGCCGCAAGCTGGATATGGCGGATATTCGCTTTTCACCTTTCAAGCTGGCACTGACAATTGAGGATTTGAATTTGTATGAGGCTGATCAGCGTACACCCGCAGTCAAGGTCAAGGAACTGGTACTGAATCTGTCGCTGGCATCGCTGTTTCGTCAGGCGCTGATCGTCGATGAAGTCAGGCTCACTGAGCCCTACGTGCATATTATCCGTACTCCAGGTGAGGGCTATGGACGCTACAACTTCAGCGATATCCTGGAGAAAATTGCTGCCATGCCCAAGAGTGAATCAACGGCACGTTTTTCGTTGGCGAACTTGCAACTGGCAGGTGGCCGCATAGAAATAGATGACAGGGTCGTTGATGAGCAATTCAAGATAGAGGCACTGCAAATTGGCGTGCCCTTTGTATCCAACTTCCCTAATCAAATAGAGAGTTTTGTCGAACCCATGTTGTCGGCAAAGGTGAATGGCTCTAATTTTGTCCTCAAGGGCAGGGCGAAGCCATTTACCAACAGCCTGGATACGTCACTGGCGATAGACCTCGACAAACTGGACCTGACACACTATCTGCCCTATGTGCCGGCGGCTTTGCCAGTCCAGGTCAGGAACGCGAAATTGTCTACCAAACTGGATTTGATATTCAGCCGCAAGAGTACTTCCCCAGAATTATTGCTGGCAGGGGATGTGCATCTGGATGAGCTGCATATCAACGACAAGTCAGATGCACCCTTGCTGAAGCTCGGCAGCCTGCATGCGCAGATCAAGCAAGTGAATGTCATGACGGCGGCCGCCAGCATCAGCAAACTGGAATTGTCGTCGCCAGAAATTTGGCTGGATGTCAATCAGCAGGGTCAATTGAACTGGGCCAGTTTGGCAATGCCCGCTAAAGCAGTCAAAGCAGATAGCAAAGCGAATAATAAGAGTGCTGTAGCACCAGTTGCAACAGTCGCAGCAAGTGCCGCATCTGCATCTGGATCTCCAGCTTCATCGGCAATAGCGACGACAACAAAACCGGCTCCAGCCTTGCAACAATTGGCAGAGCTACAAATATCAAAAGGAATTTTGCATTTCCGCGATGCCAAACATGCCAACCCAGCACAAACCGTTAACCTGAAAGATATCAGCCTGACTGCACGCGGCTTGTCTTCTGCAGCAGATGCCAAAGCTGCCGCATTCAAGTTTGCACTCAGTGGTGAAAATAATGAAAGCCTGAAACTGGAAGGGGAAGTGCACCCGTTTAGTGGTACGGGAAAAGCGCAACTGGCACTGGGGTCCTGGGCATTGGCTACATATCAACCTTTGCTGAACAATTATTTACTCGCAAGTGTGACGGGTCAATTTGATGTGGATGCACAATTGCAAGTGCAAAAAGGCATGCTGCAATTTGATGATCTGGGCATGAAGCTCAATCAATTCGCCATCAAACCCAAGTCAGCCGATGACGGCAGTTTCAACCTGAAAGCATTGACTATCGATAAACTGGCCCTGAATATGGAAAGCAGGCAAGTCAATATAGGTAGCGTGCTCTTCGATGGCCTGGTGACAGATGTACGTCGGGATGAGAAAGCGGTTCTGAACTTGCAAAAATGGCTTAAATCCAGCGCAAGTACCAGCCCGACGACACCTGCAGTAGTAGATAGTGTGGCTGCCAGTTCGACTAATGCTGCCGCAACGGCAACCTGGAAAATCAATCTTGCCAGCCTTGACTTCAAGGACAGTGCTGTCAGTTTCAATGATAAATCCATGTCGCCAGAAGTCAAGCTGAGGCTGGATGCGTTAAATCTACATGCAGAAAAACTCAGTAGCGACATGTCGCAGCCAGTCAAAATGACTTTGAAGACGAATATTGGGAAGAAGTCTAAGCTCAGTCTCGATGCGACCGCATCCGCGCAGTTGAAAGATATCATGGTGAATCTGGATGGCCAGGGTTTGCCAGTGTCTGCCTTATTCCCTTACGTGTCTCCTTATGTGAATGCCGCGTTGACACGTGGCCGGGCTGACATCAAAGGCAAACTAAACCTGACCAATGCGCTGGACAATAACAGACAGATCAATTACGAAGGCATGCTGGCACTGAACGATTTTCATCTGCTGGAAAATGGCGCGGAAGAAGATTTCCTGGAATGGAAAAACATTGCGATGGAAGGCCTCAGTGCCCAGATTGGTGGTGACAAGCAATTGATTACCTTGAAAAAATTGGCGCTGAATGATTTTTATGCACGCGCCATTTTGTCTGCCAAAGGCAAGCTGAATATACAAACCATCCTGAGCACCAAGAAAGCAGATGCGGAAGAAGTTGAAGTACCTGCTCCAGTTGCGCAAGTAGATGACGCAGCAGTAAAGGCTGTCACCAGCAAGACCGCCACGACGAATATTGTGACTGTGCCCTTGCCCGCAAAAGCGGAAAAACCCAATCCTGTAGTGATACGCGTCGCCCAGACTACCATGCGTGGCGGGAATATCAATTTCACGGATAATTTCGTTAAACCCAATTACACCGCCAATCTGACGGGTGTGGCAGGGACCATAGGTGCAATCGCTTCTGACAATCCGCAAGCGGCAAGCATAGAGTTGACCGGCAAGGTCGATGATGATGCGCCGCTGGTGATATCCGGTACTTTGAACCCGTTGGCCAATCCCATGTTCATGGATGTCAAGGCCAGTGCAAATGGCTTGGAGCTGACCAGACTGACGCCTTATGCAGCCAAGTACGCCGGTTATGTTATAGAAAAAGGCAAGCTGTCCATGCAAGTGTCTTATCGCATAGAAAACCAGCAACTACAGGCTGAGAATGATGTTCGCCTTGATCAATTGACCTTTGGTGAAAGAGTCGATAGCCCGACTGCCACCAAATTGCCTGTGATGCTGGCGGTTGCCTTGCTGCGCGACAACCAGGGACGTATTTCCATCAATTTGCCGATCACCGGATCATTGTCTGATCCACAGTTTTCAGTTGGCGGGATCATTTTCAAGGTGTTCATGAATGTGATCACCAAGGCTGTGACCTCACCATTCGCCTTGTTAGGGTCCATGTTTGGCGGTGGCGAAGAACTGGCTTACACCGAATTCTTGCCTGGCCAGACGGCCTTGACGCCAGCCACTACGGCAAAGCTGGATAATCTGGCCACGGCACTCAAGAACCGTACTGGCCTCAAGCTCGATATCATTGGCCGGGTAGAACCAGTCAGCGACGCAGATGGCATACGTCAATCATTGCTGATGCAAAAAATGCGTGAGTTGAAATGGAAAGAAGTGCATCAAAAAGACCGCACAATCAAAAGAGAGGACATCAGCATCAGTGATGCTGAGCGGGTAAAGTATGTCGAAGTTGTGTATCAGGCAGAAAAATTTGCCAAGCCCCGCAATGCCATAGGACTGGCGAAAACCTTGCCCGCTTCAGAAGCAGAAAAAATGATACTTGCCAATACACAAGTGACACCAGAAGCCTTGCGTGCCCTTGCACAAAAACGGGCCGATGCAGTACGTGATTATCTGGAAGATGTTGCTGGGATAGAAAGAGAAAGATTATTCCTGATCGCCCCAAGATTGAACGCAGAAGGTATCAAAGACAGAGCTAGCCCAAATCGTGTGGATTTCCTGCTCAAATAAATGAATCGCCTGTTTGCCGGATTATCATTGCTTTAGTGTTATTATTTCTTCACGCCTCTGCTTTGGGCAGAAAGGGCAATGAAAAACATACTTCTTCGCCAATATCAGACACAGTGCAGGATTTATTGTTGTTTTGTGAGTAATCTTGATTTATCCTGATTTTATCTGGTTTACCAATTGCAATAAGGAGTAGCAATGACTTCTGCAACGCTCGCCAGCATTTTGTATGTCGAAGATGATGCTGATATACAAACCGTGGCACAGATTGCTTTGGAAGTAGTGGGAGGGTTTAGTTTAAAGACCTGTAGTTCAGGTGCGCAGGCTATCGCTGAAGTAAGTGCTGGTTTTGTTCCAGATCTCTTACTTCTGGATGTCATGATGCCAAACATGGATGGCCCGACCACCCTGGCTGAATTACGCAAATTGTCTATCACAAAGACTACCCCTGTTATTTTCATGACTGCCAAGGTGCAGTCGTCAGAAATGGAATTTTATAAATCGCTGGGCGCCATAGGCGTGATTGCAAAACCGTTTGATCCTATGGAACTATCAATTCAGGTGCGGGGCTTATGGCAGGAGAAAGCCTAAATGTCTGACAAAAATGACAGCCTGCAAGAAAAATTGCGTGCTCTTGAGGCTATTTTTTTACAGAAACTGCCTTCGAAGTTTGACGAGATCACGCAAACCTTGCAAAAGGTTGTGGAATGCCCGGACGATAAAGAATCCATGGTCGTTCTGCACCGGCATCTGCATACCATGGCAGGTTCTGCCGGTACCTTTGGCTTTGCCGAGATAGGGGCGCAAGCGAGGGTCTTTGAATCCACGCTCAAGCCACATCTCGAGGGGAAGGCCTGGGATTCCGAGGAATTGAAATCCTATGCCGCCGAGGTTAATCGTTATTTTGAATATGCCTTGAAGCATGACAATGTGCCAGTCAACGGTGTTGCCGAAAGTGTGCAGGAAGAAGAGCGCGACAGCAGTGACCCACATCTGATTTATTTGGTAGACGAAGATGAAGCGCAAAACCAGGAAATTACCTTACAGCTTGAGCATTTTGGCTACGAAATAGTGCGCATCAACCACCTGGGGGCGTTGGCCAAGGCTGTCGCTACGCGCAGGCCTCATGTGATCGTCATTGAACTGAGTTTCCCCGAAGGCAAGGTTGCCGGGGCGGAAGAAATTGCCCGTATCAAGCAGATAGAGCGTTTTCGCATTCCTACCGTATTTGTCTCGCGTTCCAGCAGTTTTGATTCACGATTATTGGCTGTGCGTGCCAGTGGCGATGGTTATTTCACCAAGCCGGTTGATGTCGTTGCCCTGACTGAACGCATAGAGTCCCTGTTGCAACTTGATGAAAACAAGGGTTATCGCGTGCTCATCATTGACGATGATGCTGTCACATCCAAGTTTTACGGAGCGATTTTGCGCGATGCAGGCATGAATGTGTATCTGCTGAATGACCCAACACAAATACTGACCGTCATGACAGATTTCCGCCCCGAAATACTGCTCATGGATATCTATATGCCGGTTTGTAGTGGCCTGGAGTTGTCACGCCTGATCAGACAAGATAATTCTTATGTTGATGTACCCATCGTATTCTTGTCCAGCGAAGCCGATCTCAGCAAGCAGCTTGATGCTGTCAGGGCTGGCGCTGATGATTTCATTACCAAGCCAGTGGCACCGGAATATCTGAAGTCATCCATCGTTTCCAGAGCTGAGCGTTATCGCTCCTTGCGCGCACTCATTATGCGCGATGGTTTGACAGGCTTGTTTAACCATACGGCCATCAAGGAACAATTGGCATCCGAGATTTCACAGGCAGGTCGTACCGGCTCACCGCTGTCCCTGGCGATGATAGATCTCGATAACTTTAAATATATCAACGATACCTATGGGCATCCTGCTGGTGACCAGGTCTTGCGTACCTTGGCCAGGCTCCTGCGCCAGCGCCTGCGCCGCAGCGATATCGTTGGTCGTTATGGTGGCGAAGAATTTGCCGTGATTTTTCCAGATACTACCGCGATGACTGCCCGTCGGGTACTTGATCAGGTGAGATTGGCATTTGCCAAAATACAGCAGCATTGTGATGGGGGCTACTTCTCCGTCAGTTTCTCAGGGGGCGTGGCGGATCTTGAATCCACTCTCGATGCGGATGAATTGTTTGATGTTGCCGATGCTGCAATGTATGTGTCAAAGCAACAAGGCCGAAATCGTATTAGCCTGGCCTGATGTGAGAATATATAAAAATTAGTAAATTGGCAATTTTCTGTTTCCAATGCTTACATATTCAAAAATCAAGATACGGCTGAGTTCGGTGTACACTGAAATATCTTCATTGTTGTTCAGGTCGATTAGTGTTACCAAAATTTCTTCTCGGCAATCCTACCTTGGGTGCCATGTTGATGCTCTACCTGCTTCTGGCTTTTGCAAGTGTTGGGGTAGGCAGGCATAGTTCGCCCGAGAGCCAGCTTCGCAAACAAGTCAACGCCTGGTGGTTCCTTTTTCCCGTCGTCAGCTTGAGTCTGTTTTTATATCCTGTTGGCCCGCTACTGATGGTCTTGTTGATTGTCGTGCTGGCGGTTCGTGAATTGTCCCTGCACTATAGTGGGCCACGCTGGCGCTTCTTCTTGCCTTGCCTGATTTTGCTGTTACTGCAAGCTTCTTTGCAGCATGCAGGCAACTTTGATTCCAGTCTGATCTTGCCAGCCTTGTTGTTTCTGCAAGCCTTGCAGTTTTTCATCTGGCGACAGCGCAATCATTTACTTCTCATGCTGTTCTTGCTGCTTTGCTATGGTCTGGGCTTCATGCTGGAGTTATTGGCGCTGCCGTTTTCAAACGAAGTCAGGATGGCATGGTTTTTTTATCTGTGTGTCGTTACCGCATTGAACGATATCGCCCAGTTTGTCAGCGGGAAAATCTTTGGCAAGCAAACCATCGCACCAACCATTAGCCCAAATAAAACCGTGCAGGGTTTGTTGGGGGGCGTGCTGATCTCCATGCTGGTATCAACTGTGCTGGGGATGTATTTAGATCTGGCCAGCCCAACTTACTTAATGTTAATGGGCATCTTGCTTTCAATCGGTGGTTTTGTCGGTGATCTGATTTTTTCGGCAGCCAAGCGCTATCTGAAGATCAAGGATTTTTCTGAGTTGATACCTGGGCATGGAGGCATACTAGACCGGGTCGATAGCTTGGTCCTTACCGCACCCTTACTGTATCTGGCATTACTATTTTGAAAAAAGAATTTATTAAGGATTATGCATGACAACAGAATTGCAAACAAAATGGATGTGCAGTGAATCTGGCTTTGATAGCCATGACAGTACCCGTTTGTTTTACCGCGTCTGGCAACCACTGGCGATTCCAGCAGGCCAACCGCAAAAAGCCCTGATATTTTTGCATCGTGGCCATGAGCACTCTGGTCGCATCGGCCCACTGGTAGAGCAATTTGGCTTTACTCAGGACTGGGCTTTTGCGTGGGATGCGCGTGGTCACGGCAATTCGCCGGGCGAACGTGGTGATGCACCGGATTTTCAGACCATGGTGCGCGATTTTGACAGCTTCATCAATCATATCCAGCATAGTTATGGCATCGCCAAAGAAAACATGCTCATCGTGGCAAACAGTGTCGGTGCCGTCATTGCTGCTACCTGGCTGCACGACTATGCACCGCGTGTGCGTGGTGTGATCATGGCGGCTGCGGCATTTGATATCAATCTGTATGTGCCACTGGCCAAACCGGCTTTGCGTTTTGCAACTTGCTTCAAGCCTGACTTGTTTGTCACTAGCTATATACGCTCGTCCATGCTCACGCATTCTGCCGAACAGGCCAAGGCGTATGATGCTGACCCGCTGATTACCAAGAATATTTCTGCCCGCGTTTTGCTGGATCTGGCCGATACTGCTAAGCGAGTGGTGCAGGATGCCCAGGCGATCGATGCGCCCGTGCTGATGCTGGTTGCTGACAAGGATTATGTCGTCAAGCAGGCACCGCAAAAACAATTCTTTGAGACTATTTCTTCTACACTGAAGCGCTATGTACTGATAGAAAACTGTCATCACGCGATTTTTTATGAGATTGAGAGTCAGGTACAACAAGCCATACAGGCAGCGAAGGACTTCATCGTTGAATGTTATGCCAAAGAGCTGTTACCTTTGCCACATTACTTTAAGGCTGATACCCTGAGCCAGAGTGCCCGTCAATACCAGGCACTGCAACAAGGTAAATTGGGTGGTGCTCTGGAAAATGCTTTTTACGGCATGCAAAAATTCATGCTCGGTCACTTGGGCAGGCTCAGCAATGGCATGACGATAGGTTTGCAACACGGTTTTGATTCCGGCGCATCACTCGATTATGTTTATCGCAACCAGGCGGGTGGCCGTTTGTTCATTGGAGGCATGATAGACCGTGGATATCTGGATGCCATAGGCTGGCGCGGCATACGCCAGCGCAAGGCGCAAATGCAGCAGACTTTGTCTGAACTGATACAGCAATATCCGACAGACCAGCCTGTGCGCATACTTGATATTGCTGCAGGTGGTGGCCGTTATGTACTGGAAACCATCAAGCGCTTTCAGAGCCGTGATATAGAAATCAGCCTGCGTGACTTTGACCAGGCTAATCTGGATCAGGCGAAGCAGTTGGCTGAACGCTTGCAATTGAAAAACAAGATCAGCTATCAATGCCGCGATGCCTTCGCCGCAACCAGTTACCCGGCAGAAGAAGATGCCTATGACATCGTCATCGTCTCTGGCCTGTATGAGCTGTTCAGCGACAATGTGTTGGTATTGGCATCTCTGCGTGGTATCCAGCAGCAACTGAAAATTGGCGGTCATTTGGTGTACACCGGCCAGCCATGGCACCCGCAATTATTGATGATTGCGAAAACACTCAACAGCCATAGAGGCCAGTCATGGCAAATGCGCCCACGTCCACAGGCGGAAATGGACGCCCTGGTCGCCAGCATAGGTTGCAAAAAAATTGCCACCCAACTTGGCATAGCCGGGATATTTACGGTGTCGGTGGCGCAGCGTGATGCTGCAATGCCCGTTTTATCCGATTGAGCAGAGTCCAGAATAAAAGCAGCAGGACGATGATCAATATAGCATTCAGCCACATAGCTGATAGCTGAAACGCTACCAGCAGGGCCAGCAAACCAAAGGCAAAAGCGCGGTCGCTTTTGCCCATGGGGCCATCAAAGCGGCGTTTTGAACCTGCCAGCAAGGCTGCAACGCCAGCAAATTCCGTCAACAGCGCCAGCATGGCTACTGCAATCAGCAGGGGCAGATGTATGCCTGCCACCATAGCAAAAGGCAAGACCAGGGCAGCATCTGAAACCTGATCGCCAAGTTCATTGAGAATGGCACCAAAAGCTGTTTTTTGCTGTGTGAAGTTGGCCAGCATGCCATCAATCGCGTTCAGCGCCATGCGCACAAACATGAAAACTGGCAAGCCCAGCCACAGGCTTTTATTTTGCGGGTAACAAGCCAGTGCAATGCCATAGGCGATGGACAAGAACATCGCCAGCAAGGTTACCTGATTCGGTGTGATATGCCGTTTCGCCAGGCCAGCCAGCAAAGGTTGCAGCAATTGCTGGAAGCGTGGCTTCAGTTGGTAGATAGAAAAGCTCATGACTTACTGTTCGTTCCTTGTGACATATACAGTTTGGCCAGCAATATACATCGGCTATAACCCATGGCGCAATGCAGGTAAACCGTTTTTCCGGAGTCTATTTCCTGGCGCATGTACCGCAAAATTTCATTACTAACCGGCTTGCCTGGTTTGAGCAGATCAAGCAAGGGGAAGTGTTTGTAGGCGTGTTTACGCAAGGTTGCTGTTTCACTGAGTTCATTCGCCAGGTCTATGATGCTGCAATCTTGAGGCAGTTGTTTTGCCTCTCTACTGCTGAGGCGACGACCCACCCAGAGTTGCTCCGTCAGCTTGATAATGACAGGTTTATGTCTCTCACGCCAGACAACGGCCAGCCAGGTAAGCTGATAACCGAGCAAGTAGGGCGCATACAAGAGCCAGATCCACCATGGATATTGTCCCTTGTTTTTGTGTAGAAAGTGAGCATCATTACGATAATAAGCAAGGCTGACCAGTAAAAGACTGCATGCTAAATACAGAGCCAGCCAGCTACGTGCAGCGATGACGCCAATGATGAAAAACATGCTGGCAAATATCAGGTAATAAAACGCCACATGCGGTTCTGTTCTTTTCGGAGTGATAAAGACGAGGCAAAACAGTCCCAGCAAGCCACCTCCAAGCACGTCCAGCAAATGGTGCTGATAAGTAAACAAGGTGGAAACCGCCGTCAGCAACAGCCATGCAGTCAGCGCGATGTGCAATGCAACTGAGCGTACATGCTGACGCAGAGCGCTCCAGAATAACAGGCAATACGCAACATGAAGTGAAGGTAATTGATTATATGGTTTATCCATTTGCGCCAGAAAATCATATAGATATGCGCACCATGGAGAAGAAATGGCAGGCCTGGGCCAACTGAATTGCAAAGGGTAGAGCACAAAGATGAAGGCTGCGATGATTGTTGCCAGCAACAGGCGCTGGCTGAGCAGGCGTAATTGATCCTGGGTGCTTACCAAAAAGAACGTCAGGCAAAAAAACAGACCCGAACTAAGGTAGGGTACGATCATCCATTGCAAAAACGGGACGCCAGCCTCAAATGCCAGAGCAGCGTGGCGTACTACACCTTGTTCCTGTGCCAGCATATTTGCAGTGAAATAACATAAGCCAAACGTCAAGGCATTCAGCAACCAGTGACGCAAGCGGTGTTGCACAGTTGCAGGAGAGTACGACATTTGGAGTATGTTTAGCCATAACAGTGTGATATTTTAGCAGTATGAATCAAGTTAAAAAATATAAACGCTGCATGGTTTTCGCTGGCGGTGGTTTTCGTTTTGGTATTTATCTGGGCATGTACGCGGCTGCCTGTAATGCTGGCCGCACGCCGGACATTCTGCTGGCCAGTTGTGGCGGTGCTATTGCGGCAAGTATTATTGCTGCGTTCCCAGACGATGCACAGCGCAAGGCATGGCTGAGTTCCGAGGAAATGTACCACTACTGGAGTGGCCTGAAGTCATCCCCCAGGGCTGGCATAGTCCGCGCTTTGGCCTTGGCTGCCAAGCGCGGTTTTGGCCGTGACTCTGCCAGCACCATTCCTGATCTGTTCAATGAATACCTGTTTGAAATCCCGGCCGAACTGCCCTTGCCGCGTTTAGCAGCAAGCGAGCAATCCGTCGCGACTGCCATCATAGGCGGCAAATTGTTGTTCGATGAAAGTGAAGTTGGGCAAGCGCGCGGTCAGCGTAAATTATTTGCAGAAACCGTATTTTGCAACCCAAGAGCTGCAGCCCTGTTGGACGGCATGGCTTCGCCACTGGCTGACCCGCGCTGGGGAGAAAATGCAATTTCAGAACAGCTATTGTGTGACGTGCAAACCCCCACCAGTCTGGCAGCACGAATTTCTATCACTGATATGTTTTATTTCCGTTGTCACACCCATACCGATGGCAATTATTTTGGTGGCGTGCTGGACTTGTTCCCCATAGAGATTGCAAAACGTCTGGCCGATGAAGTCATGATGGAATTCAAGCAAAGCTTTGACCAGGCTTTTTCCATCCCCGCCTGGCGCACAGTATTGGGGCTGGACGGCAACGCCCGCCTGCGCTATGCGAATGGCCAGGAAGTTGATGTGCGTATCGATACGTCGGATGTGGCGACAGTATTGGCCAAAGAATCAGTGCAAAAGAAACTGGATTGGCGCAAAAATCGCATACGCCTTAGCATGCCAGAAACCCATGCCACCTATGCAGCCTATATGGAGGCCCAATGGCAGTATGGTTATGCGCGCGGCATGGAAGCCTTCACCCGCCAGGCTGCCTATGACGAAGCAGCCATGATACGCAGCAGAGATAAATACAGCAGGGGCATGGCCTAGGCATGAAGAGTATTATGGTCATAGGCGGCACCAGTGGCATCGGGCTGGCCCTGGCCCGTCACTATGTGCAGCGCGGTGACAGGATTGCCATTTGTGGACGTGACTTGCAGCGACTGCCTGCTGATTTGCATAGCATTGCTGGCGTAGTCAGCTATCAGCTTGATATTGCAGATCATGCCGCCTTGTCTCAAGCGATCGATGATTTTTCTGCGCAAGGCCTGGACATGCTGATCGTCACTGCAGGTATTTATTTCAATACGCGCACCCATTTGCTGGATGAAGCGGCGACCCTGCAGATGCTGCGCACCAATGTCAGCGGCCTCAGCCATGCATTTGAACTGGCAGCCGAAAAAATGCTGCTGCAAAAGTCGGGGCAACTGGTTGCCATTTCATCGGTTGCAGGGCTGCTGCACGATTATCCTGGTGCCTCCGTGTATAGCGCAACCAAGCGTAGTGTCTTGAATTTGTGCGATACCTACCGCATTGCGCTCAAACCATTTTCCATTGCCGTGACGGCTATTGTGCCTGGTTATATTGATACCGCGAAGCTGCGAGCCTTGAATGAGGGCGATGCCAGCCATAAGCCTTTTATCATGTCTGAGCAGAAGGCAGTGGCTCTGATTGTGGACGCGATTACTGCGCGGCACCACAGACTGGTGTTTCCGTGGCAAATGAAGTGGCTGATTGCACTGCTCAATCTTTTACCGAGGTGGGTGTTGAAGTTGAGGAAATAGTACGGTCTCTTGCGGAGTTCCTTCACGTCAAAAATACAGCAACCGTAGTCACGTCATTCCTGCGTGTTTTTGGCAGGAATCTAGAGTCGTTCGTAGCATGTTGTGAAGTTCATTAATTTCAGTTTCTTAGCCAATTTGGCTTCTTTAAAACTGGCACATGTAATTTTACGATTGCTGGCCGTTGGTAGACCGGCGGCTACATCCCTTTTTACTTCGCCAAAAAGGGATGCCAAAAAGGCGACCCAGGCGTCGATTCCACTGCGCCGCTTCCAAGCGGCTTAGATGTTAGCAGCACAAAGCATGCTTTGCGAAACCCTGCCAACATCCCCTGCGGGGTTCCCGTTTGTGCGGTACAAAAAATGGGAAGATCCGAAACTCGCTTCGCTCAGACAGCGGCTCTTCTTATTCCATTTTCTGTACCGCACAAACGGCGCCGACACATGGGAACTGCAAAAGTCAAAAACAACGTCAACATCAAAAACAACGTCAGTTCAGCCAATGCTGTTTGTTTTCAGAATGCCGTCAATTAACGGATATTTGAAGCGCAGCACTACTTGTTGGCAATCCCCTAATAAAAAATCGTCCATGACATCATAGCCATGGACGATTTTCAATTCAATAATTAGCGAATGCTAATTAAAAACAGCGTTTACTCTTTCGCCATTATCTTCTGCAAGCCACTAGCCTTGATCTTGGCTTCCAGTGCCTTGCCTTTGCGTGCCCGTTTTCCTATGTGAATTCCGAGGCCGGTTGCACTGAGATTGATTTCCTGAGGCTTGCCGCCACGGCCTATACCAAGCACGCGTACGCCGCGCTGGCTGATGGCCTGGGCTGACAGCAGGCTTTCTTTGTCTTCCAGTTCCATCAAAATCACACCACGTCCACCGCTGGAGAGTTGCTTGATTTCTCCCAGACCAAAGACCAGCAGGCGTCCTTTTTCTGACAAACAGGCAATCGCACTGGCGTCGTCAGTCACCACGGCAGGTGGCAATGGTTGGTCAGCTTCTTCCAGTGTCATGAAGGCTTTACCGGCTTTCATGCGGCCTACCATGTCGCCGACTTTTGCAGTGAACCCATAGCCAGCTGTGGATGACAGCAACAGATTGATGTCGGCACTGCCAGCAAAGTAATGCAAAATCTTGCTGCCTGCTGCCAGGTCGATCAGGGTCGTGATAGGCACTCCATCACCACGGGCGCCGGGTAGGGCAGAGACTGCGACGGAATACACGCGGCCATTCGAGCCAAATACCAGCATCTGGTCGACCGTGCGGCATTCAAAGGTACCGTACAGACTGTCACCCGCCTTGAAGGTGAACTGGCCATTGTCATGACCATGACCAGTACGTGCACGTACCCAGCCTTTTTCTGAAATGACCACGGTGACTGGTTCATCGATGACTTTTTGTTCTATTGATGCTTTGGCCGCTTCTTCAATGACAGTACGACGGGCATCGCCAAATTGCTTCGCATCGGCCTCGATTTCCTTGATGAGCATGCGTTTCATCGAGGACGGGTTTTCCAGCAAATCATGCAAGCCAGCTTTTTCTTTGCGCAATTCGTCAAGTTGCTGTTGGATCTTGATAGATTCCAGACGAGCCAACTGACGCAAGCGGATTTCAAGAATATCTTCGGCCTGAATATCTGACAGCTTGAAAGCGGCGATCAACGCGGGTTTAGGATCATCAGATTCACGGATGATACGTATGACTTCATCGATGTTTAACAGTACCGCTTCACGGCCTTCCAGGATATGGATGCGGTCATCCACCTTCTTGAGGCGGAACTGGGTACGACGCGTGACCGTTGTAAAGCGAAAGGCGATCCATTCACTGAGAATGTCCAGCAAACCTTTCTGACGTGGACGGCCATCGCCACCTATCATCACCAGATTGATGGATGCTGAAGTCTCCAAAGAAGTATGGGCGAGCAGCATTTGCATGAACTCGGCCTGGTCCTGATTCTTAGATTTTGGTTCCAGTACCAGACGCACAGGTGCATCTTTGCCGGATTCATCCCGCACCGTATCGAGTACGGACAATATGACCTGTTTCAATGCGACCTGTTCTGGGGACAAGGTTTTCTTACCCAGCTTGATTTTTGGATTGGTCAGCTCGTCTATTTCTTCCAGCACTTTTTGCGACGAGGTGCCAGGTGGCAATTCAGTGACTACGGCTTGCCACTGACCACGCGCCATTTATTCTATTTTCCAGCGCGCGCGCACCTTCATGCTGCCACGGCCAGTTGCGTACATATCGGCGATGGTCGATGCTGGCGTAATGATTTGTCCGCCACCTGGGAAGTCCGGGCCGGGGATGTATTCCATTAACTCGGCATGCTTCATGGCCGGGTTGCGTATCAGCGCCACTGCAGCCTTTGCAACTTCAGTCAGGTTATGTGAAGGGATTTCTGTTGCCAGACCGACGGCAATGCCAGATGCGCCATTCAGCAAGACGAAGGGCAGACGGCTCGGCAGCAGCTTGGGTTCTTCTGTTGTGCCATCATAATTGGGCTGAAAATCGACCGTACCCTGGTCGATTTCGTCCATCAGCAATCTGGAGATCGGTGTCAGGCGTGCTTCGGTGTATCGCATGGCCGCTGCGCCGTCACCATCACGTGAACCGAAATTGCCCTGACCATCAATCAAGGGATAGCGCAAGGAGAAATCCTGTGCCATGCGCACTAAAGCATCATAAACGGATTGGTCGCCATGTGGATGCAGCTTACCCAGTACATCACCAACGACAGCGGCAGATTTGCGTGGTTTTGCGGCAGAGTTCAGGCCCAGCTCATTCATCGCATAAAGTATGCGGCGCTGTACTGGTTTTTGACCGTCACAAACATCGGGCAGGGCGCGGCCCTTGACGACCGAGATGGCATAGTCGAGGTAGGCGCGTTCAGCAAACGTCGCCAGGGTCAGGGTTTCACCATCGCCAGGTGGCGGTGGGGTTTGATCAAATAAATTCGCTTGTTCACTCATGGTTCTATTCGTATTTTTGTATTCTTTTGTGGTCTGAGGACAGATATTTTAAATATCTGCTTCAACGGCGTTACCATGTTCTTCTATCCAGGCACGGCGGGCGGCAGCTTCGCCTTTACCCATCAACATATTGAAGCGGCCTTCAGAAAAAGCCTGATCAAACTCACCCAAAGAAACTGGTAGCAGGCGGCGCGTGTCCGGGTTCATGGTGGTTTCCCATAACTGGCTGGCATTCATTTCACCAAGACCCTTGAAGCGGGAAATTGCCCATGCGCCATCCTTGACACCATCCTTACGCAATTTGTCTTCAATGGCGATAAGCTCGCCTTGATCCAGGGCATAGATTTTCTGTGCCGGTTTCTTGCCACGTGCAGGTGCATCAACACGGAACAATGGCGGACGCGCTACACAGATATGACCACGCGCAATCAGTTGCGGGAAGTGGCGGAAGAACAGTGTCAATAGCAAAACCTGGATATGTGAACCATCAACGTCAGCATCAGAGAGTATGCAAATTTTTCCGTAGCGCAGATTGGTAAAATCAACGATCTCGTTCATGCCATGGGGGTCTACTCCGATAGCGACGGCGATATCATGAATCTCGTTATTAGCAAACAGGCGGTCGCGCTCGGCCTCCCATGAATTCAAGACCTTGCCGCGTAGGGGCAAGATTGCCTGAAATTCTTTGTCGCGACCCATCTTGGCGGAACCACCGGCAGAATCACCCTCGACCAGGAAGATTTCATTACGGGTAATGTCATTCGATTCGCAATCTGTCAGTTTCCCTGGCAATACGGCTACGCCTGAAGATTTTTTCTTTTCGACTTTTTGGGCAGAACGCAAGCGCGATTGGGCTTGCTTGATGACCAGTTCAGCCAGCTTCTTGCCGTATTCAACGTGTGAGTTCAACCACAATTCCAGTGGCGGCTTGGTAAATGATGACACAAGGCGCACGGCGTCGCGTGAATTCAGCCTCTCCTTGATCTGGCCCTGGAATTGCGGGTCCAATACCTTGGCTGACAAGACAAAGGATACGCGGGCGAAAACGTCTTCTGGTAGCAGCTTTACGCCTTTAGGCAGCAGAGAGTGCATTTCAACAAAACTCTTCACTGCGCCAAACAGGCCTTCGCGCAAGCCAGATTCATGCGTACCACCAGCCGGGGTAGGAATGAGGTTGACATAGGATTCGCGGACGACATTGCCTTCTTCTGTCCACGCAACCACCCAGGATGCACCTTCGCCTTCGGCAAAGCCGTCGCTGTCGGAATTGGCAAATTGCTCGCCTTCAAACAGGGGTATTAAAGGTTCACCATGCGAAGACTGGGCTAAAGCTTCTGTCAGGTAACCGCGCAAGCCCTGATCATATTGCCAGGTCTGGCTTTCGCCGGTCTTGGCGTTGGTCAGTGTAACTTTGACGCCCGGCAGCAACACTGCCTTGGAGCGCAGCAGGCGCTGCAATTCGCTTTGCGGGATATTGGCGCTGTCAAAATACTTGGCATCTGGCCAGATCGTGACGCGCGTACCGCTCTTTTTATCGCCGCGTGCCAGTGGCTGGCTGCGTAGCGGTTCTATCACGTCGCCATTGGCAAAAGTCAGGTTGTGCAAACCTGCTTCTCGCCATACCGTGATTTCCAGGCGCTTGGACAGAGCGTTTGTGACAGATACACCGACACCATGCAAGCCGCCTGAGAATGCGTAGGCACCGCCTGAACCTTTATCAAATTTGCCACCCGCGTGCAAGCGGGTAAACACGATTTCTACAGTCGGTACACCTTCTTCAGGGTGCAGGCCAACTGGAATGCCACGGCCATCATCTTCTACACTGATACTGGTATCAGCATTGATGGTCACCAGAATGTTTTTGCAATGCCCTCCCAATGCCTCATCCGAGGCATTGTCAATGACCTCTTGGATGATATGCAGGGGGTTTTCGGTGCGGGTATACATCCCCGGTCTTTGTTTGACCGGCTCCAGGCCCTTAAGTACTCGGATGGATGATTCGCTATAGTCTGACGGAGAAGTATTTTTTTTAGTGGCCATGCGAATGAAAATCTGTTGTTTTGGTTAATTTTTTGATGATGTTTTGCAATTTTTTTGCGAGGCTGGCAGAATTAAGCTGTATTCTTGCAGCGTTTTTGCAGCTATTGTAGCTGCAATGATCGAAGCTGCAATGTGTAAGATGGAAAAACGATGCCAACAAAAACTCCAACGATCGCGATCCGACTGCTTGGATTTTCTCCAAAAGAGGAAGAGACCTTTTCAACCGTTCTTGCCGTGCTCCGCGAGAAGGGGTATCGCTATCTGGTATTAAAAACTGGAAGTTTACAAGATCCTGACATCCATATTGTCAATGCAGAAGATTTAAAGGCTTTGGCTACGCTATCCGACCTCAATCTGGGCGGGGCGCAACCAGTATTGCTTATAGGGAAAACTGAAGTCAATTTGCACTATCAGTCCATGCCTCGGCCCATACGCTGGCGCAAACTGTTTGACGTTCTCGATGAGCTGATAGACCGTCGCCAGCTATTGCTGACTACCTTAAGCGCCTTTGGCGAAGTGGCCGTGCCTGAGCGCCGCCGCCGTGAACGTATTGATCTTGACCTGACCGACCCTAGCGAATACCAAAAGATGCGCAGGCCCAGCGTGCCCAAGGGTGGCATCATGATCGTCGACAAGGACATACGTTTTCGTGAATATGTCGCCATGATCATGGACAAATATGGCATCACCGTGACACTGGCAACAGATGAGCGCAGC
>Ga0187843_10000090_pt1 | contig 73860 bp, 64 predicted proteins | sample SpaLakP09_SKY_43_FD_134516 | JGI IMG/M metagenome (GOLD analysis project Ga0187843, IMG submission 134516) | Oligotrophic lake water microbial communities from Sparkling Lake, Wisconsin, USA - SP09_SKY_43 | ecosystem: Environmental > Aquatic > Freshwater > Lake | place: USA: Sparkling Lake...
ACCGCCAACTGGTGGGGACGGTGATGCAGGAAGATGTCTTGCTGGCTGGTTCCATCATGGACAATATCGCTTTCTTTGACAGCCATTGTGATCAACAAAGAGTAGAAGAATGCGCCAGGCTGGCGGCCATCCATGAAGAAATCAGCAAGATGCCCATGGGTTATCAAACCCTGGTGGGTGACATGGGCAGCAGCTTGTCTGGTGGGCAAAAACAGCGTGTCTTGCTGGCCCGTGCCTTATACAAGCAACCCAAAATACTGGCGCTGGATGAAGCGACCAGCCATCTGGATGTGAACAATGAGCACAAGGTCAATCAGGCACTTGGCAATTTGCAACTGACGCGCATAATGGTGGCGCACAGGCCAGAGACCATTAATGCGGCTGAGCGGGTGGTGTCGCTGGCGGACGGGGCTGTGGTAGAGGTGCTGGCTGCTGTTGCGAAGGAAGAGGTGGGGTTGAAGCTGGCTTGAGCAAGCACATTGATTGATATCAATATCTAGTCCAGCTGCAGCACCTTGAAATTATTGCGCCCTGCGTTCTTGGCCATGTACAGGGCTTCATCTGCCTTCTTCAGCAGTTCATTGGCGCCAGCGTTTTTTTCTGACGAAATTGCCACGCCTATGCTGGCGGTGACCATGAGAGAATTTGTTTCTATATTGAAAGGCGTAGTCATGGCCTGCACGATTTTGTCTGCCACCATGTCGGCTTCGCTATGCATATTGAGACCTTCCAGCACAATGACGAATTCATCCCCTGCCAGGCGGCCTGCCAGGTCGGTCTGGCGTATGCAATGCCTGAGGCGATTGGCAAATTCTTGCAAAACCAGATCACCGGCATGATGACCCAGGCTGTCGTTGATGCGCTTGAACTTGTCCACATCCAAAAACATGACAGCCATCAGCCTGCCGTTGCGCTGTGAGCGGGCACTGGCCTGTTCCATTCTTTCATTGATCTGGTTGCGGTTGGGCAGGCCGGTCAACGTATCGAACCTGGCTAGTGCCAGCAATTGTTTTTCTACTGCCTTGGCGTCACTGATGTCGTTGATGAGTGTATTAACCCCGACCACTTTACCGCTTTCATCATATTGCGGTACATAGGTGGCATGATAATAGCCAGTCTGGCCAGCGATACTGATCTCGGTTTCAAATTCTGTTTTTTCACCTGCCATGGCCAGTTTGTAATGTGTTTGATGCTCTTGCAGCATGGTGCCACTGAGCAAAGAAGAAACGGGCTGGCAGCGTATCTGTGTCAACGGCAAATCAAACCAGGTCTCATAGGGCCGGTTGATGAATTGATAGCGATTTTCTGTATCGATCAGGCTGACAAAGGCCGGGATATTGTCGGCAATGGTGCGCAGCAAGCCTTCGCTGGCAGCCAGCTTCAACTCAGCTTCCTTACGGGCGGTGATGTCGATGACCATAGAGTAATAACCCAGGGTTTCACCCTTTTCATTGATATCTGGCACATACTCGTATTGCAGGAAGCGTTTGATATTGCGCTCAGGTGCATAGCGTTCAAAGGACACTTTTTCGCCGTGGAGGGCTTGTTGTATTTTGCTTTTTAACTCCATGTAGGTTTGTTCGCCAAATACTTCTGCAATTGTTTTCCCTAGCAAATTGGCAGGTTCCAGACCAGGTATCTGACCGTAGTTACGGTTGCAGAACTGGTAGCGCTCATTGGCATCAATATAGGCGATCATGGCGGGTACATTGTCAGTGATGGTGCGCACCCGTTCTTCACTGCGCATCAAATCATCCTGCACCCGCTTGAACTCGGTGATGTCTTCCACCAGCACAAAGAAACCATCGACGTGGCCAGACTTATTGAAATCGGGCGCATACGTGACCCTGTCCCATTCCCAGTGGCCATAACGCTGTATGCGGCGTTCATAGCGTGTCCATTCGCCATTAAGTACCTTGACAACATGCGGCCTGACTATCCTGTCATAGATGTCGGGTGTCGCCACCTCGCGCATGCTTTTTCCGATGACATCGGCAGGCTCCATGTGCGACAAATGGGCTATGCGTTTATTGGCAAAGGTGTATTTCTCTTCATGATCGATATAGCCGATGAAGGCCGACATATTATCGGCAATCAGGCGCAACTTGTTTTCACTGGCGCTCAGGGCTGCCTCTGCAGCACGGCGCCTGGCCATGGCATCATCGAATGCCTTGGCGAGGTCTCCTATTTCATCTCTGGGATAGACCTTCGCCTGCATTGCATCCATCCAGTCTGGCACGGTGTTAGTGACCTTGGTGCGCAGATGCTGCAGGGGTTTCAATTGCCAGTACATGAACCACCAGCCCAACAGTAACAAGATCATTAACAAGCCGGAACTGGCAAGGGTGATTTTTTTCCTGACGTCGGCGATGATGACAAAGGCTTCACTGGAAGGATAGGCAGCAGCGATTATCCAGTCCACTGACTTAAGCCTGCGGTAAGATAAAATCGCTTCATCATTTTTGCTGTCGCGCGAAATCAGGCTGCCCTCCAGCGCGACATAAGCAGCCTTTGGCAATGGATGTTTATCTGGCCGCACGTGACTATCGGCTAGTATGCGGCTGCTTTCTGGATGGGCCACAAAAATACCCTGTTGCGTGGTCACATAAAAATAGCCATTGCCACCAATTTTTGTGCTCGCCAGATCGGCCAGGAAACTGTCCTGCTCCAGCTCGATAATACCCGCCAGCACGTAGCGCAACTGGCTATTGCCATCAAAAACAGGAACACACATGACGATCAGCGGGCGGCTGGAACTTGTGCCTTTTTGTGGTGGGGAGATAAACAGTTTTTTGTGCTTGAGCACTTCCTGGAAATAATCCCTGCCAGCCAGGTTGATTTTGCCGCGATCATCTGCACCATGCAATACTGCCGCCAGTTCCCCTTGCAAGTCTATCACCGCCAGATTATCAAACAAACCGCCAAGGCTTTTTTGGTGTGACATGAATTCTTGCAATTGCTCCTTGCCAGCGTCGTCAGTTGGCAGGTCTGTTGCCAGCAGTATCAGGGCATTTTTCCTGAGCTCGACCTTTTGGTCAACTTCGTTGGCCATAGCCAGAATCACGCTGTTCTGCCTGGCCACGATGAGTTTTTCCAGGGCTTGCTCGGAAACCGAGGTTGCCAGCCAGTACAGCAAGGCCAGGGAAATGACAAAGAACACCGCCACCGCCATGGTCAGGCGGGTTTTCAAACTGATGTCGCGAAATCGAGAAAACCGGCTGGACGACATGGCATTCTGAATTGAGAATTGGTCTTGAAGCCGATATTAGCATTCGTAACCATGGTGACAATCAAAATTTCATTTTATGCCTGGCAATTCCAGGGCAACGTGGTAAATTCACCCTCACTTTTGCAAAATTTGCACGGCAGTCTATGAATAGGCACCCAGCCTGTCATCAGCATGGCAAGCCAGTGTATCCCTGGCATCGTGGTGCTGACCCTGCTCTGGCGGGCAAAGTTCTGAAGCAGCGTGCTCCTCCGTCTTGTGCTGTGATGCTGGCACAGCAGCAGTAGGGGCTGCCGCATGGTTGAAATTAAGCCCTACATCATGACTGTAGTAGAGCCAGGGATATGCCGCATGGTCATAGCCATACTGGTGTGTGCTGATGTTATCCTGGCGTGTGTCGTTTGCTGGCACGACAGCTTGCTGTGCAGCGATCTGACGCGCCCGCTCTGCCAATTGGCGGATATAGGCTTGCACATCGGCTGGGATGGGGTGCCCGCTAGATTGATAGCTAGCCAGCATTTGTATGGCGGCCTGGGTTTCATAGTGCAGCTTTTCCAGCTTTTGCTTTTCTTCAGTAGCGCTGGATATCTTCTCATCAGCACTGCGTATCTCGGCACCCTTTTGCTGATCCAGAAAAAAAGCCAGGCGTACCTGCAAACCTGTCAGCGCAACGGCTGCGCCTGGCTGTGCAAACAGGCCAAGTAGCTTGCGGTTCTCCCTGAACACCGCCCGCACCACATCATCCACAAAACCGGGGCAGGCCAGCACCAGGGCGTCCAGCACTGATGCGGAAAACCCAGGTAGCAGGCCCGCCACCTGGTTTTCCAGCCATTGCCGTTTTTGCTGCTGCAAATATTCCAGAAATCTGCCCAGCCTGGCAATTTCATCCTGGATGACGAGCAAGGCATGTTGCAAGCCTTTGATCGCCAATTGCATGTCCGGCAAGCTTGTATCCAGTGCAGGTGGGGTAGTGCTGGCATGTGTGTCAAGCATGAGTGGCCTTTTCCTGAAAATCGCCATCTTCACGGCGGGATAGAAAATAATCGACAAAATACTGCCGCAAAGCGGGTTTGCGCATATCAGCATGCCACTCCAGCGCCTGGCCAGCACGTATGCTCAAATCTGTCCATGGATTGAAACCCAGGTCAGTGATCTCATGCATACGTAGAAAATAACGCCTGTGCCGGGCCTCACCATGCCACAGATGACGGATTTCTCCCTCCACCACGCCCAGCCTGCCCTGCACCTGCTGATAAAACCGCCGCCCCCAGGCTTGCAAATGGGCAATCTGGGCATGATCATGCTTCAGGGCATTTTGTATGCAAAAATTATAGTCGCCATAAATGGCGTGCGCCATGAAATGATCGGCACTACCTGATATTGCCGCCTCATACAGCCCAATGCTGTCAAACAGGCTGCGCCGCATGGCCCAGCCATAGCCAGTATGCCCATGCGTATCATAGCGCCCTGCATGCAGGCTGCCAGGCTGCTCTTGCATAACGGCGGCAAATGAAGTGACACGATCTGGTCGCGCCCCTTCTTGACCATCTTTTTGCAGGCGCACGCAACTCTGCCATACCTGTGCCACAGGACATTGCTGCAAGACAGCGACCAGTTCTCTGACCCAGTTTTTGTTATCAAACAAAATATCGCAATCCAGCCATGCCACATAACGACAACTGGCAGGCAGCCATGAGGCAGCCAGGTTCAGCAAGCGCTCTTTTTGCCAAAGCAAAGTCGCTGAGCACAACTGCAAAACATCGACAGCCGCAGGCAATTCAAAAGCAGCATCACCAAATGCACACTCCACCGTAATACAAGTCACCCCCACCGAGCGCATGCCCTGCATGAAGACATCATAATTCTGCCGACGCGAGACATACCGGCAGGGGTTGAAATAAGTGGTGAGGACGACGAGTTCAGACATGGTTTCATTTATACACTTGCATTCCAGTACAGGGACTTTAATCAAAATCCTGCATGCCGCAGCAGGTCGCCACTCTTCCAGGTATCTATCATGCACTGGAAGATGACCTTCCCACGTTCGCTCAAATACAGCCCTTCTTCTTTTTTACCAAAATCCGCACGGTAAATTTCCAGATAGCGGGCGGCGCAGGCCCGCTGCTCGTGATTCAGCGCCAGATAAAGCTCCATCCTGCCAAGCGGGAAAGAATTCCATGCACCATCCGTCAATTCATGACCGATCTCGTCAAAATCAGCCACATCTGGTGCCAGCGGCAACAGCAGAGCATCAGCTACTTCCGCAGGATAATCATGACTGTCACCACCATAATAAAGGGCGAAAGCCGCCAGTTTCAAAAAAGCAGGCAGGTAATACACTAATGCAGGCAATGGAAATAATTTCAGATTGTGCGAGAGGCAACAATCCAGGCGACGCAGGCTAAACCCCGTTATTTCGCGCCAATTGTAGTCCCCAAAAATCTCTTGCGCCTCAGAGCCTATCCTGTTCTGCGGCCAGATTATTGCTGGTCGCGCTAGGGGGAATGCCGCATTGAGCTGGTTTTCAAAATTAAAATAGTCAACGATATTCATCTTTCCTTGCTCATCTTAAAAAGACATTACACCAGACCATGCTAGATTGTGGCCTCATAAAAGCATACACAAAATCATGCGTGATATCTAAAATCACGTCGCACAGTTCATTCCAGAAAACACATACCTAAGGCGATATCCAAACACCATGAAATTCCAGTAAACTAAAGCCGCGAGCCGAATTCACCAAAATCGAATGGCAACGAAATTTAGTGCACTTACTATAGCCCATTATCGCCCCTTACCCCATGCGCATACAAATCCTGTCCGACCTGCATCTTGAAGCCTGGGGTGATACTGCGCCCTTTGGCAACCCTGCCATCAGCCAGCCTGATGTCGTGGTACTTGCCGGTGATATCCATGCGGGCAACCAGGCAGTGAGCTGGGCGGCGCAGCACTTTGCCGGCATCCCGGTCTTGTATGTACACGGCAATCATGAAGCCTACGGCAAGAACCTGGAAGACATGCAAGTTGATATTTCCCGGGCTTGCGAAGCCACGGAGAACGTGCATTTTCTTAATGCCAGTGAATATCAGATGGGAGATATACGCTTTTTGGGTGCGACGCTATGGACGGATTTTTGTCTGTTTGGAGAAGAGCAACGTTACTTCGCCATGGCAGAAGCGACAGACTTGATGCCGGACTATCAGCGCATCACTCTGGCTGCACAAGGCTATCGCAAACTCGTCGCTGATGACACTGCGCTTATCCACGCCAGGCACAAATCCTGGCTCAAAAAAAGACTCGATGCCTCTTTTGATGGTCGCACCGTCGTTGTCAGCCACATGGCCCCTTCATCGCAATCCGTCTCACCCCACTATGCCGACGATTTTCTCTCCGCCGCCTTTGCTTCGCAACTTGATGAGCTGGTCAAAAAAGCAGATTTATGGATACACGGCCACATGCATGAAAGCTTTGATTACCAGTTGGCAAAATGCCGTGTCATCTGCAACCCATGTGGCTATCCGCTGCACAGTGGCAGAATGGAGAATGCTGACTTTGATCCAGACTTGATCGTGAATCTCTAGGGCGTGAAAAAACTGAATATCCCTATTGCAGCCGTACTTTTATATATGCTTGCCCGCACAGGCTGGGAGAAACTGAAGCATGAGAAGGGGGAAGCGCTCTCTCACTTCTGGCAGCGTCACCACATAAGACAAACTCAGCCTGCCTCGCCCTCATTAGAATTGCGAAGCAGGCCGAGAATGATTGGCTACTCAGGCAAACTCAACCCAGCCACAATTTAAATTCAATACCATTCTGGATGCTGCCTATCACCTGCGCCTGGTTTTCTGCGCTTTCGCAGAAGCTGGCAAGTGCGCCCGCCGCCGTGATCTGGCCTTTGCTGAGTTGATTATTCCAATAATCAAACCCCGCCTGGTCTGGCGCACGGTGCAAGACGTTTTGATAGAAATTGGTGATCAGGGTGGTCGTGGATGGACTGGCACCATAGAGCTTCTGGAATTCTGCTGACTGGAAGAACCCTGCAGCCACCGTCGTCAGGCTGGAGCCCTTGTCCATGTCCTTGATCCAGTAGCCCAGGCCTTCAAGGTCAGGTTTACGGTCAAATGCTGCCTGGTAGATGCGATAGGCCTGGCCTGCATTGCCATTGATATCGAGTGCAATGCTTTTATCAGAAAACTGTACACGCTCGACATTCGAAAGATTGTCCACATCGCCACTTGCGTTCACACGCAATTGATAAGCGCCGCCCACTTGCTTGACCGCAAATGCACTCGCCTGCCCTGTCATGATGACGGTATCGAGGCCTGTGCCACCTTCTATATTATGGTTGCCTGTACCAACATTGATGGCATCATTGCCGCTACCTGCATTCACATGCAGGCGTCCGCCACCGCCATTGATGGTGATCAGGTCGCCACCCGCGCCAGAGGCAATCAGGTAGTCGGAATAAACTGTTGCTGGCAAATCCACGCTGATGGTGTCGGCACCGCTGAACAGCGACTCATCTGCCAGCATTTTTTCATCAATTTGCTGGTTGGCAGCCACATTCACGGCAACACCCGTGACGCGGTTATAGCTGCCGTCGCGGTACTCAGTGACGGAAGATGTCATCACTCCACTCACGCTGGACTTGCTCAAGCCCTGTGCCACGCTGATGGAATTGGATGAAAGATTAAAATTGCCATCTATATTGGCCGACACAATGAATTTGTCGGCAGTTGCTGTCACCCGGCTGATGGTACCAACGTTATTGCCGCTCATATCACCTTTGATCGAACCCTTGACCGTGATGCTGACATTGCCTGTTACCGCATCATAGTTCGGACTATAGCTGGGAAGTAACGTGGCAAATGTCAGATCTGTCAGCACTACGCTGGTCGGCGTAATGGATACAGAATTCGCACCATTGACCGTGGTATTGGCGTAGTCGAAATTAAACTTGCCGTTTTGAACAATCGACATCAGGCCGCTGCTATACAAGCTCAACTTGGTAGCCGAAGCCTTGCCCTGCAAGGCATAAGGGTCTTCCAGCACCACTCCTGTATAGGTAGTACTGGCGCCGTCAGGAAAACCTATGCGTACCTGGCTGCCACTGAAATCGAATGAGGAATAATAAGCATGATCCCTGGCCCAGAGCGCGCCCAATTTGGGAAAAATATCAAACAAAGTTCCAAGACTACCGTTGGTTGGTGGAGCTTTGATGAGTTGCTGATAATTTGCGGTAACGACTGTTTGTGACAGTTTGATGTTGATATTTGCCATGAATAGCTATTAAGAATCTTAAAAAATGAGGAAGCGGATAATTCCGCCAAACTTGCTCGAATAGCGTTCTAAACGAGCATTAAGCCCGGCGAATGCTACAGAATTATTTTTCACGCCGCAATGAAAATGGCATTTTTTATTGAAAAATTATTAATATGAAAAGCAGGTTTTAATTTCCCAAAGACATTCTTGATGCTCATCAAAGGTTAAATTATTTAACAACTCTAATTGCCAATTGAATAATATTGGTTTATATTTTCATAATTATAAATTCATTCACTTGTCAGCAGGCATAGATCACTATCACCCAAGACATCATGACCCAGGGAGTACGCATGAAGCACATTCGCCTCTTGATTGCCAGTACGCTATTTTTTGCCTTGTCAGCTTGCGACGGCGGTTGGTCAGGCTCTCGTTACCAGCTTGTGACTTCATCCGATGGCAAGGTCTACAGACTGGATTCACAGAGCGGCACCGTGCATTATGTCACCCCAGAAAAAATGCTGGCGCTGAATGATGAACTGCCCACCTTGCACATAGGTGAGTATTATCAGATGGCCGATGCCTCAGGCAATGTCAAGTATCTCAAATACGTGGGCAATGCCAAGTTTGAAAAAAGTCCGGCGTCCAGCCAGGTGAAGTGATCACCTGTAAAAGACGCCGCGCCTAATTCATACTTCAGTTCGTCACCGGAGGCCATTGATGTGCTTCTGCCTGACAATGCTGGCACCAGGCGTATAGTGCGTCATACATCACCATGCCAGGCCTGAGCATGACGTGGTCATCTGCAAAAGTTTTTGACAAGCCGAGCGACAAGGCATACAGGCCCGCCGATTGCGCCGTTAAATCCAGCTTGCCCGTGTCTGCTCCACGGATGATGGTCGCCAGAGTTTGCAAGGCAGGCTCAGCCAGTGCTTTTTTTTCAGGAAGGCATCAAAACTGCACAAGTCACCGACATGGCTTAATTCCACGCCCGGGATGTCATACGGTATGGCACCGGTTTCTGTAGCTATGTGCAAGACATCGGCATTCGGCACATATAAAAATTCTGCCTCTCTGTCGATGAAATTCACGATCAGCCAGGGGCAGGCAATGCGGACTATCTTGGGTCGTTCACGGGTGATCCATTGCATGATTGTTCTCCCATAAATTACTTACGCTGGACTACGCAGGCAGGGTTACGCAGGTATTACGCAGCCCGTCTGGCCAGCATGCCGCCTGCTTGCTTATAGGCTTCCAGCCCACCTTCCAGATATCGTGCCGCGATACCCGCCTCGTTCAATGCGCTGGCACAGTTGATGCCAACTTCATGTCCCTTGATGCAGTACACGACGACATTCTGTTGCTGTGTCAGTGCAGGTGCCCAGCTAGTCACTTTTTCTGGATCAAGCCAGACTGCGCCGACGACTTGCAGGGTGTCCGCTTCAAATGCCGGGCGCTTGCGTACATCAATGACCGCAGGCGGGTTGGCGCTGCTTAGCTCGCGCATGAATTCGGCTACGCTGACGATTTGCTTGTTTTGTTCCATTTCAGACTCCTTTAAGGATGAAGCATGGGGTAAATGACCAAGCCCAAAACCGCTGCGGCCGCAACGATGACAGGTTCCTGCAATTTCTTGAATTTCCACAACAAGATGATACTGATCAGGGCAATAGCTGCCGTCGGCACATCCAGTATTGAACGCTTGGCGATCACCAGCACCGAACCGGCAATAGCGCCTATCGCTGCTGCCGTAATACCATCGACAAAAGCAATCACGCCGGGCAATTTGCCATATTTTTTAAAATACGGTGCCGGGATGACAGTGAACAAATAGCAGGGCAAAAATGTCGCCAGCGCAGCCACCGTTGCACCCGGCAGACCCGCTACCAGATAACCGATAAAACCCACCGTGATCACCACCGGCCCTGGCGTGATCATGGCAACCGCAACGGCATCGACAAACTGCTTGTCAGTGAGCCAGTGATGTTCAGTCACCACGCCGCCATACAGGAAAGGCACGATCGCCAAGCCAGAGCCAAACACGAAAGCACCCGCTTTGGCAAAGAAGATGGCGATCTGCGTCAACAGTGATGCGTCCTGCGTCGCGAACATGCTGCCTATCACGGGCAATTGCAGCAACGTCAGGCTATGCAGTTTGCTGCCACCCAGCCACGCTGGTGGCGCACGCAACAGCCAGACCAGAATACCGGCAGCGATAAACAGCCAGGCGACTTCTGTCTCAGTGATAAAAGTCAGTGTTGCCAGCAAGAGATAGATAGCCCACAACAGCTTATCCTTGCCTATGTTTTTTTGCGTGAGCTTTTTGGTGCTCATGACGATGATGCCAACCACGGCAGCACCAACACCATAGAACACTGCCTGCATCCAGGCCAGACCACCATAGCCGACATAAGCCCAGCCCAGCAACACCACCATAATGAAAGAAGGCAGCACAAAGGCGATGCCTGCGAGCGTCGCACCCCAGATGCGGTAATGGACATAGCCCATATAGATACCAAGCTGCGCCGCCAGCGGGCCGGGGGCCAATTGCGCCAGTGCCAGACCTTCCTTGTAGTCTGCCGGCGAAATCCAGCCGCGCTGCTCAACCAGATCACGTTGCATATAACCGACCAGCGCCACCGGACCACCAAAACCCAGCGCACCCAGGCGCAGCATATACAGCAGCATTTGCCACAGCGTATAAGCGGGGACAGTATCTGGCATGATTTGATTTGAATCAGGCAGGCTATGGTTCATCGCTGATGTTCCTTAACTTGAAACTGGCGGCACGGCAGAAAAATGCTGGTACAACGCATCCAGTACTACACTCATCTTTTCCAGCAAGTCATCGTCGTCGCGGGCGTTTTGTCTGGCACCAGCCATCATGGCTTCAAAGCCGCTGGCTTCTGGCACGAAGCCATTACCCACATCCAGCACATGTACCATGGCACCCAGACGCTGCAAGCCACGATCAGCGTCCAGATCAAAGCTGACCAGCAAGACCTCAAAACTGACACGCTCGCCGACATGGGTAAAAGCTGCGCCATCAAAGTCAAAACCCAGCGCACCTGGCGGGCAATCAGCCACCGACTCCAGCCAGACAAAGCGCGCCTGCCTGTCGATGAAACGGCGTATCAGCCAGGCGCAGGCCACCCTGTCCACCCACAGATGCTGGCGGGTGGCCCAGCTACGCCCCTGATAATCATCGATTGCCAGCGTCTTGATTGCTGCCTGTACAGCCTGCGGTTCACCGACCGACAGCAGGCTCTCTGCCGACTGCATGAAATCCATCCAGGCCGCTTCGACCGTGTTGCTGCCGTCGCCAGGGAAGTAATCTATGCTTTTGAAAGCCTCATATTCGCGCCGCATCTTGCGCAAGAGTTTGGTGATTTCTTGCGGCTTTAAATTGCCCAGGCTGGGACGTGTGTCAACCAGGGTTTGCAACCAGTCAGCATACTCGCCACTGCGGTCAAACAGCGCCCGGAAGGCCAGGTTTTCATCTGCAGTTTGCGCCCAGACATGCAATAACCAGGCGCTGCCACCTTCACGCAAAGTTTCTTCTGATAAATCCTGCAGTGCTTGCTGTTGCACCTCGCCAAAGGGCAGGAGATAAGCGCCATCACGCAAGGAACCACAACCCAGGGCCTTGAGGTTACGCCAGATACGCATACGGCCCGTTGCACTATTGGTCGGCAAACTAAGCACCAGCAATAGCCAATGCGAAATCGGGTCAGCGGAGATAAGATGGGTTTTCATGCTTCACATATTACATGAATGAATCGATTATTACAAATTTTGTAGATTACTTTACTTAATAATTTCAATATTAACTTTTTCTTAAAATAAGCTTTGCTGCTAAACTTTCTGGCTATCCGTGATAGGTAAGCAAATAAATGTCTGACATACAACAACGTCATCTAGTTGTTTTCGATCTTGATGAAACACTGGTTCACGCTAGCACGACGGATTTGGGTCATCCTGCCGCATTTGCGTTTCCACCCTACTATGTCTATCAACGTCCCTTTGTGGCAGAAATGCTGGAAGCGCTGATGCCAGATTTCGATCTGGCAGTGTGGTCGTCTTCATCAGGGGAATATGTGAATGCAGTTGTTGCGCAGGTCTTTGGCGCTCGCTACCCTGTCAAGTTTGCCTGGTCGGTAGAACGCTGTGTACAACGCGTCGATGTCAAAAGCAATAGCTATGTCTACATCAAGGACCTCAGAAAAATCCAGGGACAAGGCTATACGCTGGACCAGATCACGATGGTGGATGATTCACCAGAGAAAATCGCCAGGCAACCAAGAAACCATCTCGCCATCAGCCCTTACACTGGGGACCCGGCAGACAGCGCTTTGCTGGATTTGATAGGCCACTTTCAAAAAACCTTATCTGAATAATTTTCTTCATGCTCAAGATACACGCCGTCCGCGCCGACATCACCAAACTCCAGGTCGATGCCATCGTCAATGCTGCCAACTCTTCCCTCCTGGGCGGTGGCGGCGTTGATGGCGCCATCCACCGCGCAGCCGGGCCAGACCTGATCCACGAATGCCGTCTGCTTGGTGGTTGCAAGACAGGACAAGCCAAAATCACCAAGGGCTATCGCTTGCCCGCTTCTTGCATAATCCATACCGTAGGCCCGGTCTGGCGTGGTGGCTTGCAAGGTGAACCTGACTTGCTGGCTTCTTGCTATCGCAACAGCCTGGAACTGGCGGCCTCAAAACAATTGCACAGCCTCGCCTTCCCCAGCATCAGCACGGGTATTTATGGCTATCCGGTAGAACTGGCAGCGCGTGTTGCGGTTAATACCGTCAGGTCTGTAGCGGCAGAACATCCCGTCGTAGAAGAAGTCATCTTTTGCTGCTTTTCAAATGCTGATCTTGCGGTCTATGAGACGGTGATACGAGAACTCCACCCGTGAAGAATTGATTCTGGATCACGCAAGGTGTGTAGCTTGCGCTTTACTGCGGTTTTGAATTTTTGGGTTACTGTTGGGTTTGACGTTGGGGTTGCAGTTGTTTTTGAGGTTGGCAGTTCCCATGTGTAGGCTTCTTTTGCTTCCTTTTCTTGGCGAGACAAGAAAAGGGCGTAGCTGCCGGTCTACCACCTGCCTGCGCTCACAAATGACGCATAGCCCCATCTAATTTCGCAGCATCGAAAACATGACGAATCTGACATAAATTCACCAAATAGCTTACCACTAAGGCCTCTAGATTCCAGCTAAGCCCACGCAGGAATGACACTTAAGAGAGTTTCGGTGATTAGACATTACTTAGCCTGGTGATATATATTTTCAGACTATAATCCAGACATTGAAGCACCTAACTTCAAACTTGACGAGCCCATCATGCGCCATCTCATTCTCCTTTTCACTCTCGCCTGCACCACCAGCTTCGCACATGCCATCGACTGCAATAAAGCCTCCAACACGATGGAAATCAATGAATGCGCTTCCATCGAACAACAAAAGGTCGAAGCCAAACTGAACCAGGTGTATCAGCGCGTGCTGAAAGGCTTGGAAAAAGACTATGCCTCTGACCGAAAATTCGCTGAAATGAAAAAGGCTTTCGTCGATGCCCAGCTTGCCTGGATCAAGTTTCGTAAAGCAGAATGCGATGCCGTCTATCACAACAATATAGGCGGCACCACACGAAATGCCATGTACATCAGTTGCATGCAGGTGCGAGCAAAACAACGTATCGCAGAGCTGGAAGAATTTGAGAAAAATTGAACCATGCGCGTTAGTGAAGCCCTCCAGCTTAGTTATGAGCAATACCTGCATCCTGTAGAAATAGACGGCTTCCTCATCATCTCAGGTCACTTTGTCTGCCTGCTCGAAAATGAAGCTGCCAGCCAATCAAAAGAAGGACAGCGAGGCATACTGGTAAATCGAGCCGCACTTTACCCGCTGGAAGAGCAGGCAATTCCAGGCTTGGCTGGTAGCTCAGTTTCGATAGTGGGTAACATTCGGGTGAAGGCAACCATTACACATACTGGAATTGCCATAACGCCTGTCTACCTGCCTTACATTTATGAATTCAGCTTTTCCTTACCCGGGTATCCTGATATTCCTGCCTTTTCATACAAACATGGCGACACTTTTGTTGATGTTTACTTGCAGGCTCCAGGAAACCTGACGGCCAAAACGCTGAGTCTGTTGAAGCCCCTGTTTCCCTCATCGCTGAACATCATGGAACTCAGACGTCTATTGTCAGAAGCATCCGAGCATCAAGTTGCCCATCATGTCCGTGGCGAAGAATTGCAAAAAGTCTTGGGCACACTTGAAGCAGCTGTTTGTCAATGGCGTATAGAGGAATGCAAAATCCATCGGGGTGCACCGTAAAAGATATCAATATCAAATTTGATGATCCGTCTCCCCCTGCAACATCGGCGCGCACAAAGGCAGGATCAGGATAAAACTGCTGCCCTCGCCCACCCTGGACTGCAAACTGATGGCACCACCCAGTATGCTGGTGACGATATTGTAGGCAATGCTCATCCCCAGACCAGAGCCACCCTTGCCAAGCTTGGTGGTAAAGAAGGGATCAAACACACGGGAATGATGTTCATCGGATATGCCTGTGCCATTGTCGCTGAAAATAATTTCCACCTGTTCTGGATTAAGCATTCTCGCTTTCAGTGTCATCATGCCATTGCTGCGGCCTTCAAACGCATGTGACAAGGCGTTGGTGACAAAATTGGTGATGACCTGCCCCAAGGGGCCGGGATAACTGTCCATCATGACACCACTGACCAGTTCACAATGCATGTTGTGTCCGGATTTTTTGTACATAGGTACAAGGGTGGCAACGATTTCTTCCAGTGTTTCCTTGAGCATGAAGGGACGGCGCTGGTTACTGGACTGATCTACGGTCACTTGCTTGAAGCTGCTGATCAGTTCATGCGCATTGCCAAGATTGCGCATCAACAACTCTGTCCCTGTGGTGATGGTTGCCAAATAATTGTCGATGGAGCTTCGGCGCAGCTTGCCGGATTCGAGAGTGGCCCTGAGTATGGCAGACTCGTCCTGCAAGGTACTGGCGACGGTCACGCTATTGCCTATCGGGGTATTGAGTTCGTGGGCGATGCCAGCCACCAGTGAACCCAGAGCGGCCAGCTTTTCTGAGCGCACAAGTTCATCCTTGGTACGGTTCAGGGTGTTCATTGCTGCGGCAAGTTCCCGGTTGGTTTGTTCCAGTACCATGGTGCGCGAATGAACTCTGGATTCAAGCTGCTGGTTGATTTCCAGTATTTGCTGCTCCGCTTCGCGCTGGCGGGTAATGTCGACACAGCAAAAAATGTACAGCTTTTCATGCTGAAATTCTATCGGGCGACCAAATAATTCGCAAATAAGGATGCGGCCATCCTTACGCCTTTGTTGCACTTCAAAGCGGTCAAGGTTATTCGCTGTTTGCAAGGTAGTCACCATGTTTTCGCGCTGCTTCAAATCAACCCAGAGCCCAAAGTCACGCGAGCGTTTGCCAACCACATCTTCACGCTGGAAACCAAATTGCATCAACCAGAAATTATTCACGTCGACAAACTCGCCATTTTCTATGCGTATCAGTGCTAGCGCCATGGGCGATAGCTGGAAGATAGCAGAAAATTTATATTCACTCTGTGTCAGTTCCTGCTCATGACGCTGGCGCATTTGCAAGGTTTCGAGAAAGGCATTGAACCAGGCCACCAGCTCGGTAATTTCATCCTGACCTGTGGGGAGCGGCAAGGGTTTGCTGATATCGAATTTATTCTCTTGCAGTAGTCGAAAGCCGTCAGAAATCGCCTTCACGGGTTCCACCATCTTGCGTTTGAAATGACGTCCGGCCAGAGCAATGACGCCGAAACACATGAGCATGACAATCGTCGCCAGCAAGGCGATGCGGTTCATTGGTGCAAGCAGGGTCTGTTTAGGGATGACACCAAACACGCACCATAAACCATCTGCCGTGCAGGAATAATTCACCAGCGCCTTATGCGGGCCGAGCTGGCGCTCGGTGCTACTAGCTTGTCCAACAGGGACACTCCTCCGCAATGCTTCAATCTCGCCAGGTGCAGCCTGGCCGATATTGCCGGGCTCTGGTGCATACACCAATCGTCCCTGAGCATCAGTGACCAACAGATAGGCTTCCCGGCCCAGGTCCAGCCGGGAAAAATTCTCTGCCAGATACTCCGTGGAATAATTGATGAGCAACATGCCCACTGCCTCTGAGTCGCGCTTTTCTTCCGAGTAGCGGCGTATCACTTTGACGGCGGTCAAGACCTTGCGGACTGGTGACGCGGTGTTCAAATTGTCTTCCACCCCTAACCAGATCAGAGATTGTGATGACTTGACGGCGGCCTCATAAATTCGCTGACGCTGAGCATCGTTGACGGCGGGCACGGCCAATGTATCCCCCACATAGAAGCGATTGCCTTTCGCAGTGAACAAGTCTATGGACACCAGTCCTTTCAGATTGCTATAAGCATTAAGGCTTTGCCGTATGCCGACCTGGGTGGACAACTCATCAAAAGAATTGCGCTCCTTGCTGCTGGAGGCATCGGTATTGGCAATTGCCAGGCCTATCTCTTCTATGCTGGCAATACGCGCGGCCAGACTTTCTATCTGTGCAGTTTGCAAGAGGAGGTAATCACGCTGGTTACTGATCAATTGTGCGCTGTAACTGTCAGCCAGATCAATCACGGTGCGTTTGACCATGTCAAACGAAACGATGGCATAAGCCAGCAAGGGCAACACGCTGACGACAAGCAGATAAGCGATCAGCCTGATTGTGATATTCGTCTTGAAGTTCAAGGGCTCGTCCGCTTATTTTAAATTGTTTGCAGTGACCAGTCGGGTGTTGAGAACTGTGACAGGAGGCACCTGATCACCCTTGAGCCCGCGAAATGCCAGCATCACGCCGACATATCCCTGCTCGGCGGCGTTCTGATCCACAGTAGCCAGCAAACGCCCTTGCCGGATGGCAGTTACTGCCTCATCCAGTGCATCATAGCCGATGACTGCAACATTGGTCTTGCCACTATCCTGCAAAAATTTAATCGCCCCCAGAGCCATCATATCGTTGGCGCAGAACAAAAGACGTATCTCAGGGTGTTCGCCCAACAGACGGCTGGTCAGATCGCGTGCCTCGTCGATTTTCCAATTGGCCGATTCCCTGGCGACGACTTTGATCAGCTTGCTGCTGGCAAAAGCCTGCTCTGCCCCCTGCACCCGCAAGCGTGAGTTTTCTGTGCTGCGTATACCTTCGAGAATGGCGGCAGCGGTCGGCTTGCTGATTTGATCAACGGCATACTTGACCGCCTCAAAGCTGGCTTTTTCATTGTCCACACCGACAAAGGGTATGGCTTGCATACCCTGGCTTTGCATGGTTGCCGCATCGAGCCGGTTATCCAGTCCGACGATGACGATGCCCTTGTCCTGTGCATTCTTCAGCACTGCCACCAGCCGTTTGGAATCTCCTGGTGCAATCACAATGGCCGCGATCTTGTGCTGGATCAGCTCATCCACAATTTGTATTTGTTGCTCTATCGAAGTCTCTTGCGCACCAGTCTTGACAACGAGATCAATACCATATTCCTTGCTGGCACGTCTCGCCCCCTGCTCCATTTGAATGTAGTAAGGATTGGTCAGCGTCTTCATCACCAGGGCAACGCTGGGGCCAGCCCTGGGTTTGGCAGCCTCGGCATGTGCCTGTGTAGCCACCGCACTGGCCTTGCCATTACCTGCCTCGCCCTGGCAACCAAGCATCGTTAAAGCGAAGAAGCCGACCGCAATGATCGTTAGCGATTGACACAGTTTCATGATTTCTCCCGTCTGCAGGCAAGTCCCCAGCTTATGCTAACACCAAGCAGACTGCGTGGGGGGCAGTCTGCATTTGCGAAATTTTGTCAATCATGAACAGGCCGGGACATGACATTGCACAGCATTGCTGGCTTTGGGCTTGGGTGGCAAGTGAACACGAAAGACCTCTTATAAAAAAAGCAGCCCGAAGGCTGCCTAAGAACATGGGCATGCATATTATGCATAGGGCGCACAATACTTACACCGAGGAGGAGTATGTTCAGACAAGAGCATATCAATGCGCTGTGACGGCAACATGACAGCCACCTGCATCAAAACTCTTCCCAGTCCTCCGCTGAATTTTGCGCTTTGCCGCCAGCCCGCGCTGGCGCCGCCTGGCTGGCTTTTGGTGCTGCCGCAATTTTCGGTGCAGCAGATGTCGCAGGTTTTGCTCTCTGTACAGATGTAGGGACGCTGGCGACTGCCGCCACTTGCCTGCCATCATCAAGCTTGAACATGCTGATGATTCTCGACAAATGCTCGGCCTGTTCTTGCAGGCTTTCGGCAGCAGCGGCGGCTTCTTCCACCAGGGCGGCATTTTGCTGTGTCATTTCATCCATCTGGGTGACGGCGCGGTTGACCTCTTCTATGCCTGAGCTTTGTTCCTGGCTGGCAGCAGTGATTTCGCTCATGATGTCAGCCACCTGTTTGACTGAGGTTACGATCTCGCCCATGGTCTGGCCTGCTTCATCCACCAGGCGCGCACCGGAATCGACCTTGCCTACCGAGTCATCAATGAGGGACTTGATTTCCTTGGCTGCCGTCGCAGAGCGTTGTGCCAGGTTGCGCACCTCGGATGCCACAACAGCAAAACCGCGCCCTTGCTCACCGGCACGGGCCGCCTCTACTGCAGCATTCAGCGCCAGGATATTGGTCTGGAAGGCGATGCCGTCAATCACGCTGATGATATCGACGATCTTGCTGGAACTGTCCTTGATCGATACCATGGTGTTGACCACTTGCGACACCACCTGGCCCCCCTTGCCTGCCACGGTGGCAGCAGAAGCCGCCAACTGGTTGGCCTGGCGCGCATTGTCGGCATTTTGCCGGACGGTGGAAGTCAATTCTTCCATCGACGAGGCGGTTTCCTCCAGTGAGCTGGCCTGGCTTTCGGTGCGTGCAGACAAGTCAGCATTGCCTGATGCAATCTCGCCGGAGGCGAGCCGGACTGAACCACTGGTGGCGCGTATGTCGATGAGCACCGCCGCGATCTTGTCGACAAAGCGGTTGAACGCTTCGCTGATTTGCGCCAGTTCATCACGGCCATCGGCAGCCAGGCGACGGGTCAGGTCGCCTTCGCCTGTCGCGATATCGGCCATGGCATCTCGTACCAGTTCAAGACGCTTGAGGGCTCGTGCAACCAGAGTGGTCAACAAAAGTGCAGCAAGCGCCACGACGATGATGGCGGTGACAGCCGATGTCGTCAGCATGGCGGACAATGCCTGCGTGGCCTCGGCACGGTCAAGCACGGTCGCCAGCAGCCAGTCAGTGCCAGCGATTCTGGTGACAAACAGCATGCCATCGCGGCCATTCAAATGAATGATGCTACTGGTCTTTGATGCCTCGGTAGCCGTCAATACTTCCGTCGTCAGCTTGGCATCCAGTTCATTGAGGGGTTTGAGTGTCAGTTTTTCATTAGGATGGGCGATGATCTTGCCACTACCATCGAGCAGAAAGGCATAACTGGCAGGGGTAGGTTTGATGGAGGCGACATTACTGGTCACAGCATCAAGCATGACATCGGCTGCCGCCACTGCCTTGATACCGCCCTTGGGGCCGATGGGGTCGGCAAAGGTAACCACCAGTTTGCCAGTGCTGGCACCGATATAGGGCGTGGTAATAATGGGACCGCCTGCTTCGCTGGCCTTGATATACCAGGGCCGTGCAGTAGGATCATAATCGGCAGCCCGTTTGCGCTCTTGCGAAAACACCGCGCGCTTGTCAGCAAAACCTATATAGGCCATGTCAAACACACCAGCCTGTTCGCCCGCCTTGAGTGCGCCCAAGGGTTCTGGCAATTCCGCCGCCAGCTTCAGCGAAGCAACTGCGGCCTGCTTGGACTTGACCCACTCGGTAATGGCGCTCGCGTGGCTTTCAGACAATTGCAATAACTGGCTATTGAGCGCATCCATGGTGCGCGAGCGCGTGGTAAAGAAATTCGCTACTACCATGGATAACATGGCTATCACTACTATGGTCACACAAATGCTAATGAGCTTTCTACGCGGTGACGAAAAAAACATACCAGTTCTCCAATACTTTAAAAAGTCGGGCAGGATAGTTTACAACGCGAACTTTTGCAGAATAGCATTCATTTCATGATGCGGTAAATACAGTAGCGCTACAAATAAGCTGACCGTATTTTCAGTTGTTTCTTATATGGGCATGAACATCCTTTGCATTGTCCCTGTTTCGGCACAGTTGCAATTTTGCGACGTTGCCACATGCCAATAGTGTCGATATCGATAGTCTGGATTCTGGTCCCATTTCGCTGTTCAGCGGAGAATATTCTGTCATTTTTCTCAACATCCTTCCGCAGTGCGGCAAATGCGAGTGTCGTTGCAATTGTTAATTTTCTTTATGAACCTATATGTATTTGGCCAGGCCTTTGATTTCCTGCTAAAGCACTGGTATCTTTAGTCGCACACGAGTGCGTATTCACTTCAGACCTTGCCAGCAAATAAGCAATCATCCAATACCAGCGCCCCTGACTATGCAGACCAGACAAGCCTGATTTTCATGCTGCACCTGAACAAAAGACGGACCGTGTAATATCTTGCAACAATTTTACCGTATGCAGCCCGATGCATGAACTATCATGGATCGGATTCCTTTCAATTTGACTTTACAAGCAAAGATGGATGCACTACGCGCACAATTGCATGACACTTACACGTCAAAAGAGACGGGGGACTTACTCGCGCTGGGCGTCAGGCCAGGCTTGCACGAGCATGAGTATGCCACGATAGAATCGGTACTGTCAGTGCGTGGCGTCGATATTTCAGCAGTGCAGGAACAGCGCCGCCAGCATCTGAGAACGACAGCAGTGGCCGATACCAAGGATGAAAAACTGGCTGGCGTATCCAAGCGTCTGATCGCTCAATTCATCGATACGGTAGGTGTGGCACTGTTGCTGGTGCTACTGGGTTTACTGATCACGGTGACCATGCCCAATCTGTTCAAACAAACCAACCGGGTGATCTTGATCTTGTGGTTGCTGTACCTGCTGTTCAAGGACGGCTTTGATGGACAGAGCCTGGGCAAGCGCGTCATGAAAATACGTGTGGTACATGCTGACACTGAGCATCCCTGTAGTTTGCAGCAATCCTTGTTGCGTAATCTGGCTGTGTTGACGGTGGTAGATTGGGCTTTTGCACTGGGGCGCAAGCAGTTGCGGCTGGGAGATATGCTGGCGGGTACTAAGGTGGTGCGGGAGTAGTGGGTGGAACTTGTACTTATTGCATAGTATCGACACAACTTCACCAGACTCATCGCCTTGCAATGATAGTGAATCGTATTTAAGTCATTCCTGCGTGTTTTGGCAGGAATTCACAGAACTAGCACTCCCGCGACGTTTGCAGCAAACTATTCGCTGTACGAACTTCATGCCTTGGGGAATTTTACGATTTAGGTATTTCAAATACCAGCACACTTCTTTTAAGACGTACAGGCCGGGGGTAGCCCGGCAGCTAAATTCAATGCAATTTGAATCTCCGTTACATTGACGTTGCTTTTGACTTTGGGATTGCCTTTGATCTTTGCCGTTCCGATGTGTCGATGCCTTTGCTGCGAGGCAGAAAATGGAAAAAGAAATGACCGTTGTTTGAGCGAAGCGAGTTTCGGGCATTTCCCATTTTTTGACTCGCAGCAAAGGGGACCCCGCAGGGGCAGCGACGCCTCGGTCGCCTTTTTTCGCTTACCTTTTTTGGCGAAGCAAAAAAGGTGAGTAGCTGACGGGCTACCCCCGGCCTGCAATCATAGATTACGTGTGCAGGTATTTGAAAATCTAACTTGTAGAGTCTGCAATTTTGAATTTATTGCATTGCGCGGCATGCAACGAATGTCGCTGGAGCGCCAGCCCGGTGGAATGACATCACTATTATCATGGCATCTTGAAGATGAGCACACCTGGTGACAGTAGCAAGATGCCTGTCATCGCAAAGCCATCATCACAAGAAATTCGTTACATCAAAACCCACCAGGCTCAGGTTATTGATATTCTTCAAGGTGCCCACCAGCACGATTTCATCCGGTGTGATGTTGTTGACATCCAGTTGATTGATTACATACCAGATGCTGGCGTCGCCAATGATGTCAGCGGTGATCAGCACCATCTTGCTGGCGACGGTGGGGCCGGTGAAGGCTTTACCAGTGCCAAACAGGGCGGCCAGTTTTGACGAATCAAGGGCATTGCCCTGTACGGTCAACACATCGCCATTGGCCCATGCCTTGGGTGTCGTGGCAGCGGCATTCACGGCGGCGATCTTGGTAGTTCCTGTCTTGTTCAGAAAGGCAGAAAAATTCAATACGTCGCCACCCTTGCCTATCGTGAAATTGGTGATGGTATCAACACCATTGGCAACCGGGGTGATGCCAAATACATAGGTGTCTACCGCGATGCCACCCTGCATGGTGTCATGGCCACCGCCACCAGTGAAAAAATTGGCGTAGCTGGAGCCCTGCAGCAGATTATTGGCTTCATCCCCTTTGATGGTGGTAGTCACGGTTACCTTGGTGCCTGAGGTACCTGTGCTTGTTCCGGTGCTGGTGGTGGCCGGTGCAATCTGGCTCAGATCAACATAATCCACCTGTCTGATGTCGCCACTCAGCAGGGCCAGTGGCTTGCTGTCGAGGGTCAGGGTGTCCAGATTCAAATCGATCACCAGTGGGGTGGTCAATGCGCCTTTGCCGCTCAATAGATGATTGGTTTCATTGAGTGGGATGTCGAGGTAGTTCACCTGTAAATCCGTTTTGACTGCATTCAGGATATTGGCGACCTTGCCACCGGTGAATGAGGTATTGTCCAGCGTGACCGTCAGATTCGCGACGTTATTGATACTGGCATGTGCAGTCGCGTTGCCGCTCAGCGTCAGTGTTGCCGTGGTATCCGTGGTCTTGATCAGGGTGCCAGTCAGGCCCGCAGGCACATTGGTGAGCTTGCCCAGCGCGGTGCCGACATTGCCTTTGAAAGTGTCGCCAGTCAGTGTCAGGATGATACTTTTGGTGATGCTGCCATCATTGAGCTGCTGCTCGACAAATGCAGGTGCCGAATAACTGATACTACCTATGGTAGGTGTTACTTCCGATGCCTGCGCCACTTTCAGGACCAGTTGTTCTACATTGGTGGGGGCAGCCGCGGCTTCGGCAGCCGTGGGCATGCGCCCTATCAATGTCGTGTACACCACGCTGGCATATACCTTGGTTGAGGTAGAAATCTTGAATTCTTGCGACTGCGCAAACTGGTTCAGTATCTCACCACGTGCCATGCCGTTATTCATCTGGTCTACCCAGTAACTACGCCCGGCAGCATCGGCTGCACGTCCCAGCACATTTTGGTAAATCAGATCCAGATACTGCGAATTCGATAATTTTGCCCCATATTTGCTGACAAACTCTTCAGAGTGTGCAAACACGTTAGCAATCTGGCTATTGCTGCCGCCATTCCTGTGTACCCCCATCCAGAACACAAAGCCATCAGTATCGGGAATGCGGTTAAAGGCAGCCAGATACAGGCGCACGATCTGCTCGGCGGCAGGGCTGTATTCCGGTGCGATCAAAAAACTGTATTCCACCCCGGCACGGGTAAGCAAGCCAGAATCCAGACGCGAGGCATACAAATCTACCGTCTGTTGATCGGGTTGTCTGTCCCACAGTATCTGGAACAAGCCTGTGATAAATTCTTTATTGGTTTTGGCCATCATTGCACCCGCAATATTTGCAGCAAATGTTGAAATCGAAAAAAACGAGCATTCCTTGGTTTACGGCAAACTTTTTCAAAATTCCAGTGTCTCATGGCATGATGAAAAAATTCTCCTTCGGGAAACCGGGCAAATGTCTGGCTTGTCACACGGCAAAACCCTGATTGAAGCAGTAGATTTAAGGAGTATATGCCAAAAAATTTCAGCGCGATTCCTACAACAGCAGTTGAAAAGCCAGCCAATTCGATTTTTTTATCGCTGCATACTTGATAAAATATACATCATCCGCTCGTTGCCCTGACCAGCAGAAAGTACCACATCATGAAAATCGTCATTCTATTCCCTACTCAGACTGAAGCCAGCCTGTTCCAGCGCGAAGGCATCATCTCCATCGTCTCTGGCGTGGGCCTCACTGCCACGGCCCATGCAACCCTCAGGGCCATTTATGAATATGAGCCTGACATGCTCATCATGGCTGGCATTGCCGGGGCTTATCCGCATTCCAGCTTCAAGGTGGGGGATGTGGCGCTGGTAGAAAGTGAAGTCGAAGGCGACCTGGGCTTCTTTACTCCCGATGGTTTCACCCATCTGGCACACCTGCCCATCGATATGGAATTTGAGCGTCGCCACACCCTGAACTGCCCTTATCTGCCAGCAGGCACAGAGTTTTTGCGGGCGCGCAGCATGTCACTCAATGCAGCCATGGCCCACTATGTTGACACCGAATTCGTTGACCTGGAAAATATGGAAGGTGCCGCTTTCTTCTACACCTGCCTGCAAGAAGATCAGCCCTTCCTGGAATTGCGTGCCGTCTCCAACTTTGTCAATGTCGATAACGATGAATGGGATATGCAGGGTTCCATCAAGGCCATGACCAAGGCGCTACATCAGCTACTCGATAACATACAACACTGATTTTTACTTATGCACGGACCAGACCCTTACAACAAACACCCCATGCAGGGTTTCCCTCAGGTTTGCTATATCAAGAATACCGTCAGCAACCCCAATATACTGATAGGTGACTACACCTATTACGATGACCCTGCAGATTCAGAAAATTTTGAGCGCAATGTGCTCTATCATTTTTCTTTCATCGGCGACAAACTCATCATCGGCAAATTTTGTGCCATTGCCCGTGGCGTCAAGTTCATCATGAATGGTGCCAACCATAATATGGCAGGGGTATCGACCTATCCCTTCCAGATATTTGGCAATGGCTGGGAAAAAACACCGATGGACCTGGAAGCCTTGCCCTACAAGGGCGACACCGTCATCGGCAATGATGTCTGGATAGGGTATGAAGCGCTGATCATGCCGGGCGTGAAGATAGGCAATGGCGCCATCATTTCTTCGCGCTCAGTCGTTGTCAGTGATGTACCCGCCTACACCATCGTCGGCGGCAATCCAGCCAAGCCGCTACGCCGACGCTTTACACCGGATGTCATCGAGACGCTGGAACAAATTGCCTGGTGGGACTGGCCTGTAGAAAAAATCAGCCGCCATATCAGTGTCATCACAACTGCCGACATTGGTGCCTTGAAGGCTTGTGCGCAGGCTGAGTAATGTAACCGCAGCTGCTTCATTTTATTCTTGCAAAGTTCACCATGAAAATTTCAGATATTCCCTTTGGCACCACAGACTGGTCTGCCATAGAAAAAACCGAACATCCCGGCATCACAGGCAAAGCCTTTTGGCGCACATGCAAGTTTGGTGATATCCGCGTGCGTATGGTCGAGTACAGCGCTGGCTACCTGGCAGACCACTGGTGCAGCAAAGGGCATATCCTGCTTTGTCTGCAAGGCGAAATGCAAACCGAACTCGACGATGGCCGCGTGATGACTTTAACCGCAGGCATGAGCTACCAGGTGGCGGACGGAGCGGAGGCACACCGCTCATCCACCAGCACCGGGGCCAGTCTGTTCATTGTCGACTAAAGCAATGTTTCCTCAGCAAGGCATTTCTGCACCTTTGCGTGAGTAATACCACCAGGTAATCGCCATGCAGGAAATATAAAACGCGATAAACACATACAAGGCGGTGTCTGGTGCGCCTGTCATCTTGATGGAAGTACCAAAAGTTTGTGGGATAAAGAAGCCGCCATAGGCACCAATCGCCCCCGAGAAACCCAGCACCGCCGCTGACTCCTTGGCTGCATCCACACGTGCCTGGCGCAAGGCGGCTTCGCCTTTGCCGAGCACGGCGCGTTCTCTCTCGGTCATGAAGATCACCGGTATCATGGCAAAGGTGGAACCATTACCCAGGCCAGTCAAAACAAACATACAGATAAAAGACAGCAAGAACATCATGAACTGATGCTCATGCAAGCCCGGCAAAATACCCAGCAAGATCACCGCCACCATCGCCACAAACACCCAGAAGGTCAGGCGGGCACCGCCCAGTTTGTCTGCCAGTATGCCGCCAATGGGACGGGCCAGCGCACCAGCCAGGGGGCCAAGGAAAGCAAATTTGGCGACTTCCACTTCAGGAAACTGGGCCTTGATCAGCATCGCAAAGCCAGCAGAAAAACCGATGAAAGAACCGAAAGTGCCAACATACAACCAGCACATCAGCCAGTTATGTTTGCGTTTGAAAATCACCGCCTGGTCTGCAAAAGAAGCCTTGGCAGAAGCGATATCATTCATGCCAAACCAGGCCACCACCGTAGCCACGACGATAAAAGGCACCCAGATAAAACCGGCATTGGCCAGCCAGAACATTTGATCCGTATTCGTTTTGGCCTGATGGAACAGGTAACCATCACCAGACACTGCTGCCCCAAACATCGCCGAAGAAATGACAAACGGTGTCAAAAACTGCACCACGGACACGCCAAGGTTACCAATGCCGGCGTTCATGCCTGTTGCATAACCCTTGCGTGCCTGGGGGAAAAAGAAACTGATATTGGCCATGCTGGAACTGAAATTACCACCACCAAAACCGCACAGCAATGCCAGCACCAGCAAGGTTGAATAACTGGTGGTGGGGTCTTTCAGCGCAAAGCCCATACCAACCGCCGGGATCAGCAGACTGGCGGTGGATATGGCAGTCCATCTGCGGCCACCAAAGACCGGCACCAGGAAAGAATAAAATATGCGCAGGGTTGCGCCCGACAAGGCGGGCAAGGCGGTCAGGAAAAATAGCTGGTCTTTGCTAAAGTGAAAACCTGCCTTATCCAGATTGGCAGCCACCACACTCCATAACATCCAGACAGAAAACGCCAGCATCAGACAGGGAATCGAAATCCACAAATTGCGGCTGGCGATACCGCTACCCTCTTTCCGCCAGAATTCAGAATTCTCTGGTTCCCAATGACTTAATACATGACTCATGTCGTACTCCTTTTATATCGTTTTGCTACGGATACTCAATAATCTGACTGCTTTATTGCTCAGGCTGGCAAGGCTGCTTGCGCTGCCATCATGCCCTCGCGGCGGAACTGGAAGTGCATCCACACCAACGACACGCAGACCGTGCCATACAAGAGCATGAAACAAGAACTGCGTACGCCGGTGATATCCACAATTGCACCAAACAGGATAGGCAAGACAAAGCCACCCAGACCACCCGCCAGCCCGACAATGCCGGACACTGCGCCAATATTGCTGCTGTAATCGTCAGAGATGAATTTGAATACCGATGCCTTGCCAACTGCCATGGCAATGCCAACCACGAACAGCAATATCGTGAACAGCAAAGGGGTCAGACTGATGTGAAAACTTTGTGGCCCGCGTACAGTCTGGATAGTGAAATCAGTTTGTGGATAAGACAGCAAGAAGAAAGCCACCCAGCAAACCCACATCACCCACCAAGTCACTTTGTAAGCGCCATATTTATCTGACAGCCAGCCACCAAAGGCACGCAAAACACCGCCGGGCAAAGAGAAACAGGCTGCCAGCAGAGCGGCTTCTTTCATGCCAAAGCCATACTCAGTGACATAGTATTTGGTCATCCACAAACTCAAGCCGACATAGCCGCCAAACACTACCGAGTAGTACTGGCAATAGCGCCACACCTTGGGGTCTTTCAGCATGGACAACTGGGTCATGAAGCTGACATTTGATTTCACGTTGTGAGCAGGATCAGTGGCGGAAAACACCCAGAAGATCAGGGCCGCAGCCGCCATCATCACGGCATAGACCTTGGGCACCAGGGTCCAGCCCGCCGCTGCAATCAGCGCAGGTGCAATGAACTTGTTGACGGCAGCACCAGAATTGCCAGCCCCGAAGATACCCATGGCCAAACCCTGACGATCTTTCTTGAACCAGCGGGCAACATAAGGTGTACCTACCGAAAACGAGCCACCGGCCAGGCCAACGAACAAACCCAACACCAGGAAATGCCAGTAAGCCGTGGCATAACTGATCAGATAAATCGGGATTACGGTGAACAGCATCAGCAAAAAGAAGACGATGCGGCCACCAAACCGGTCAGTCCAGATACCCAATGGCACCCGTATCAAGGACCCGGTCAGGACCGGCATGGCCGTCAGCAAACCGAATTCTGTCTCGTTCAAATTGAGACTGGCCTTGATGGGGATACCAATCACCCCGAACATCATCCAGATCGTGAAACAAACGGTGAATGCCAGCGTACTGGCCCCTAACACCGCATTAGCTTTGCCTTCCCTGGCCATGATTAACTCCCTATGCTTTTATCAGTACTGACAGCATAGGGACGCAGGCACAGGAAAGAAATTCGCCGTTAGGTTGTCAGGGTGCAGGCAAAAGGAGGGCTTGCTAGTCCGGAAGAACTAGCTGATAAGGACTAGTGAAGTGTCACAAACATTAACTACAGTCTTTGAACGGCGAGCAAATTCACACTACACGCCGGCAGTTTTTGGTCAGTATTGCAAGCATCAAAATGTTTTGTGCTATCATCGTCTTAAACTTTACATTACTGACGCCCGAGAGACCTCAGCACAGAGAGCACAATGCAGACCAAACTACTTTTGTCAGGCTTACTTTTATCTGCATTTTCTTCGGTGCTTGCCCTGTCTGGTTGCAAGGACAAGCCAGCCGCTCCTTCTGTCGGCACGGCAGTCAGTGCTGATGGTTCCTATAAAGTCAGTCCCAGCCCCTTTGCTCGAGCTGCCTATTCCTGGTGTGATGCCACGCATCTGGCCATCACCGTCAAATCCAGCGACGAAACACAAGCACTGCGCAACTTGTACCTTGATCTTGCCCATCCTGACCAGGCGCAGCCTATAAAATTCAGCGACGAACAGGGCAAGAAACCACGTTTTTCCGTCGCTGATTGCCGCGACAACAAACTGCTGATCGCTGCTGAGAGCTCAGGCAAATATCCAGGACCTCATTACCAGGATGACTTGTACCTGATGCCTCTGGGTAAGCCCGCGCAGTTGCTGATGGTGGCAAAAGACAGCCCGGCTACCCGCGTCAGCCTGTCCGGTAAGTATCTGCTGGCCAGCATGCCGCGCACTCTGGATGGAAATGGCTACAAGCTGGACCCACAATGTACAAGATTTGCCAGCACAGAATTCAAGACCCTGTGCTGGGACGTGAAAGACAACGATATCCTGGCGCTGTCGCGCTTCGTCATCCAAAAATACCTGTGGCAGGACAGGGTGTCGGTACGTGTACCCGGTGCCGGTTTCAAGGACGTGCCCAATACCAAACCCGCCATGCAGGCTGAGGCTGGCAAGCCAGCGATAGAAAATGCCATCCTGCTCAAGGACCTGAACAATAAACTCATCGCCCGGCTTGATGATGACCCACAGTTCGAGACTTACTGGATGATGTCTTATGCCGCCAATCCTGATGAAAGCATGTTGTATGCAGCCTGCAAGCGCAAGGGCAAGTCAGCTTTCACCACGGATTTCGACAAGGTTTGCCGCTATCGCCTGGACGGTGCGGTCCATGCCTGGGAAGAAGTATTCAGCTTCCCGCTGTCCGACCAGATTAAAAAAGGCATACAGGAAATCAGCATCGATGCAGGCGGCAACGTTTACTTCTCCATGCCAGGCAGCAGCGGCAAAGAGGGGGGTATCTGGAAGTTTGATGTCGCCAAAAGCAGGGTAATTCAGATCGTGCCAGGTGAAGCCAATCAATCCGATGGCAAGCCCAGTATCTCTGCCGATGGCAAGACACTGGTTTTTGAACGTGAAGGTGCTCTGCACTTCGCCTATCAGCAAGGGGAAGCAAAATGAATGGTTTTGTCGGCAAGGAAGTCGCCCGCCAGGTTTCAGAAAATGTCTACCAGGGCACGTCTGGCGCTCAACTGCCGGCGGGGTATCAGATCGATAAGAGTTTTGCCAACAAAGGCGAATTCAAGGGCGATAACGGCGTGTACATGTATGCCTTGATGCCGACTGCAGACAATACCAGCGTACCCTCCAACACCCGCATACTGGGTATGCGCGGGACAGAAGGAAAAGCCACCGACGTCTATGCCGACATCGCCGATGTAGGGCATGGTCAGTTTGGTGCGGCGAAGCCTGCTGTCAATGCCTGGCTGGCCAATAACATCAAGGCTGGCAACAATATAGAAGTCACCGGCCACAGCCTTGGCGGCGCACTCGTGCAATGGACTGTCAATGACAAGAACCTGCAGGCGATAGCCGACATACCCATGCCGCCTTCAAAGCAGGGGCTGCCCATGGCAGATATACAGTCGCACTTGCATTTCACGACCTTCAATGCGCCTGGCATATCCAAGGTGCCGGGGACTACGCCGCAAGACCGTACCAGCGCCATCAGTGGTGAACACCATGTTATTGCCTTTGAAAAAAAGCCCGGCGCCATGCTGTACTCCGGCGATCCTGTGCATTTGCTAGGCGGTGAGCATGTAGGCGGTGCCATGGTGGCGCACAGCCCCAATTATGCGGGTCAGAGCTTTATTGAAGAACATGTAGCCCATTCCATCGTCAATAAATCAGGTAACTGGAATGCCCCGGTGCTGCCACATTACAAGGCCCCGGCGATTGATGCCAGTGAATACCAGGCTTATGTCAAGACCATGATGGGCGCACTGGGCCAGGACGGCCAGCCCAAAAGCGAGTCACAGGCTGCGGCCAAAGCGGCATTGGCAATCTATCTGGCAGGCGGCAAGCTCGGCTATGAAACCATCAAATCGGGCGTTAATACAGTAATCGATTACAGCGATAAAGCCATCAACTACGCCAGCCAGACCGTCAAGCTTGGTGTCAACACCGTGGCCGATGCCGGTGGCAAAGCATATGAAGCAAGCGCGCACGCCGTCAAGGGTGGCGTCAATACTGTCGTCGATTACAGTCAAAAAGCCGCCAGTGCCACTGTTCACGCCGTCAAGCTCGGTGTCAACACTGTGGCCGATGCCGGTGGCAAAGCATATGAAGCAAGCGCCCATGCCGTCAAGAGCGGCGCCCATGCCGTAGTAGACTATGGCAGCAAAGCCGTTAATGCCACCACGCAGACCATCAAATACGGTGGCCATGTCGTGGCAGATACCGGGGCCAAGGCATACCACGCCATGGCTGAAGGCGGAGTCAAGGCATACAAGGTCCTGGAAGATACTGCCAAGTCTGGCGCTCATGCTGCGGTTGATTATGGCAGCAAGGCGGTCAATGCGACTGCTCATGCAGTCAAAGCCGGCACCAACATCGTGCTCGATGCCGGCAGTGCCAGCCTGGATAAGATGGCAAAACTAGGCATGGAGGGGCGCGCCATGCTCAGCAGGTCAGCGATGGATCTGGGCTTGCTGTCTGCGCCTTCGACACCGTCAAGCCGCATGGTAGAACGCGCCAGCCCACCGCCTTCAGAGGCCGCCAATCACAGGGTCAAGCCTTAGCACCTGTTAGCAGTCTGCCTGCGGGCGTGATAATGGTACATCAATAGAAAACGAGAAGCGGTCGTGCTGACTACCTGTGCGCTGCTTTTCTCGTATTTGTGTGAGATGGTTAAATCCAACAAAAAAATATTTCCATCAGGAAAAATTTCGTTTAATCTTCTTCATATGCAAAACCACTAAAAATCAATTGCACATTGATCGAAGATATTCCTTCAACGCCAATTTGATTTTTGTCATTCTCGTTGCCCATCCCCCGCAACGAAAAAAGCAGCCACCAACGGCCTAAATCCGCCGCGTTATAAATCCCGTATTTTTTATTCTGTTTGCTCTACGTTTGAGACCAGGTCTCAGCAGGCAATCAGCACACGGTTCAAACGAAAGGAAGTCTCATGTCCGCACCACAGCACATTGAACAATCCGCAGCCAAGCAAATCCAGGCAGATCACGGCGCACAAGAATATCTTGTATTCACCCTCGGCCAGGAAGAATACGGCATTGACATACAAATAGTGCAGGAACTGCGCAGTTATGAAGCGGTGACCAATATCGCCAACTCGCCTGACTATATCAAGGGCGTCATCAACCTGCGCGGCAACATTATCCTCATCATAGATTTGCGCCTCAGGTTGGGTTTGCCTGTGCGGTTTTATGACCAGTTCACTGTGGTCATTGTCGTCAATCTGGGCGGACGGCAACTGGGCATCATTGTTGACGGCGTCTCGGACGTCATTATCCCTCAAACCGGTCAAATCCAGCCAGCGCCTCAACTGAGCAGCATCAACGAAACTTGCCGTTTCACAGGTGTGGCAACCCTCGATGACAGAATGATCTTGCTGACTGATATCAGCCGTCTGGTCGCCACCAATGACATCTGCTTGCTTGACGAAGTCGCTGCTTAAAGCAGCCCTGACAGATAAGCACACTGACCTGTTTCCACTCTTTGTGGAGTGGCAAATGAATATCAAGAAGCAGGCCAGTACTGCCAGAGCACTGCCAACACGGCAATTTACCAGTGCTAACGCCACAAACGGTGAATGGGCAGAGTTTTAAGCCACCACAAGTTCGCATGAAACAAGCCAGGCACCGCCTGGCTTTTTGCTTTGGCAAATCAGTTTCTTGCAAAAGAATAAGGCTGGCATCAACCAAAACCAACATACCCAATGGGAATAGTGCTGTGCTATATTCCTTGTGAACAATAAAGCATGATTTCAATCATCTTTGCACTCTCTACCCATCCTCCAGGAAAACGGCATGTATAAAAATAAAGCGCCCAACTTCGTTCGCACTATCCTGATTACCAGCCTTTGCCTGAGTAGCAATTACTTGTATGCGGCAGACCACCCTGTCCTTCCGGAAACCATGGCCATCAAGGCCGGTCGCGTGCTGGATGTGGAATCCGGCAAGGTCTTGCGCGACCAGGTGATCGTGATAGAAGGTGAACGCATTACCGCCATCTCCCCGGTTGCCACCACTGCCATCCCCAGCCATGCCAAAGTGATCGACCTCTCCAGATCAACCGTCTTGCCTGGCCTGATCGATGCCCATACCCACCTGACCAGCAATCCGCACCAGCATGGTTATAGTTCACTGGGCACATCCGGCGTGCGCGCCGCTCTGTATGGTGTCCGGGCCGCCCGTGACACCCTCAATGCCGGCTTTACTACCGTTCGTGATGTTGGTTCCGAAGGCTTTGCCGATGTCGCCCTGCGCGATGCCATCAACGATGGCGACTTCCCCGGCCCGCGTATCCTGGCATCTGGTTATGCGCTGGGTATCAAGGGTGGCCATTGCGACAATAATTTGCTGCCCGCTGAATACAATGAAGTCGCCAAGGGCGTGGCCGACGGCCCCTGGGCCGCCCGCAGCAAAGTGCGTGAAATGGCCAAGTACGGTGCCGATGTCATCAAGATTTGCGCGACCGGTGGCGTATTGTCCAAGGGCAATTCCCCAGGGTCGCAACAGTACACCCTGGAAGAAATGCAAGCCATTGTGCAAGAAGCACACAAACTGGGCCGCAAGGTGGCTGCGCACGCCCACGGTGCCAGCGGCATCAGCGATGCCATCCGCGCAGGCGTCGATTCTGTCGAACACAGCAGCCTGATTGACGAAGAAGGCATCAAATTGGCCAAACAACATGGCACATGGCTGGTTATGGACATCTATAATGACGACTATATTCTCAGTGAAGGTGAAAAAGCCGGTTTCTTGCCAGAATCACTCGCCAAGGAGAAAGAAATAGGCCAGAAGCAGCGCGATAATTTCCGCGCTGCCCTGAAAGGCGGTGCACGCATGGCGTTTGGTTCAGACGCTGGCGTCTATCCGCATGGTGATAATGGCAAACAGTTTTATTACATGGTCAAGTATGGCATGACACCCATGCAGGCCATACAGGCAGCCACCATCAATGCGGCAGATTTGCTGGGGCTGAAAGACAAGGTCGGCAGTATCAAGGTTGGCAAACTGGCAGACATCATTGCCGTTGACGCTGATCCGCTGGTGGATGTGACGACCCTGACGAAAGTGAATTTCGTCATGAAGAATGGCAAGGTGTATAAGTAAATTTTTAACATCAAGACCTCTCACGACAGAGGCACAGAGGCACAGAGAAGGTCAGAAGACAACCAATAGATGATGGTTATTAGATTTTGATTTCTCGTTTTCCATTTTAGAAAGTAGCAATGAATCAAAAACTCAGCATAGATGAATACGACGCACTGGAGCAATTAAGCAAGCTGCCGCGCAATACCAAACCGAATGCCTGCATCAGCCGCAATGCCAAGCGCCTGTGCGGCATCAAGTTCATGACCTACCGCAAGGACGGCACACTGGAACTGACCGATGCAGGCAGACAAACCCTGTTCATCAAACAATGCATCGATAGTTTGCGCGCGATTGCCAATGACCCGGACGCCACCCTCCCCGGCCCGGTAGCCACCTTCCTGGGAAAAAAAGCCCACGTCGAAGTCAATACAGAGACAGGCAAGATGACCATCACCCAGCGGGGTCTGGAATGCCTGGCGGATATTGATGCGCAGATGGTGCAGGGGAATAAGTAAGCGGCGAAGCGGGCGTCAGGCTTTGCAACGTATTTTAGGCAGATGCACTGGCGTGTCTTGCAAAAAGCTTGCATGACAAATAGGAGGCATCAATATTGTATGCTTAAATTTTGTTCGGCAGATAAATAAGAAGCGTGAAAGTACAAAAACTCCCGACAAAACAAAGAGTCTCACATTAAAAATAGAGTGATTGAATGTTTATACCAATGCACGAAGTCGATGAAGAATTTATGTCTGCAATGCCACAGCGAGTTAAGTTGTCGACGATTGGTTTACCCCGGCTTTTAGAAGAAACAAAAACGAACATCGGGAGTTTAAACATCTTATCAACTGTCGCAATTTGTACCGCTGAATTTAACTATTTAGTCGATGCAAAATCTCCCGCCGTTTTACAATCACTGGAAATTTCCAGACAGGCATTAAACGCTCTGTTTGCGTGTGCGACAAGCATAACATCTGCAACCGTAGTTCAACTTGGGAATGGTGAGCCTGTCACATTAATGGGTAAACCGGACGAGAGTTCAATAGATGTCGCGGACTGGCAAGAAGCCTTTAATCTGAACCTGATATTCAGGGACTGGAATGAGATTCACAAACTATGCAATGTCCCCACAGAACTTCTGCGTGCTTCCTCTACAGGATCCGCTGATCATCACTATCTCTACAAAGACGCACTTTGTGCATACATAAAGGGTGAGCCAAATGTCATTGACCTAATCCATGCAGCATTAGAGGCAACAGATCCCACCAGACCAGATGTTGATAATATCAGCTACACATTGACAAATTCGGTGCCAAATATTGCCTTGCTAATGTATGTTGTAAGCAAGGATGTGAGATTTGAAGAAGGGATGCAAAATGCTCTTCAGAAGCATCGCCAATATCTCGGTGAATCGAAAGAAAATGCCCATAATTTTGGAGGATTTATAGCAACTGACTTATTGGCACTAGCGGTATTGGGGATGAATGCAGGCCTCCGTTTTGAAGTTGAATCACCGTATTTGCCGATGTATCTCATAAAAAACGAGCCCGTAAACACAGCCAGTCCCAACGCCGTCATGCGCATGCTGCACGCGCTTAAGGCCTACTGCCTTTCAATATTTACACGCATCAGTCAAGCCACTCAAGGCCGCTGACACTGTTGACCAGGCGCTGCTTTGCGGATCAATCACAGCAAAATGCCCGGCATCGGGCAGCAATACCAATTGCGTTTTGGGAAAAGCCTGACAGTAAGCTTCAGGCACAACTGGTGGCACAACTTTATCGAGGCTGCCTTGCAACACCGTCACTGGCACTGCTGGTGCGGGTAACTGCATGGGGTCGGCGTCCGGGCGTTCAGCCGGATTTTTTCCTAGAAACTTCAACACTGCGCCATCACCCAGATTCAACTCATGCGCCATGCGCAGATCAGCAGCAGGTGCCAGGGCAAGCACACCTGCCAGCATTGGTGTCGCACATTTGACTGCAGCCCACAGTACCAGATGCCCACCGGCAGAGTGCCCGATCAATATGATCTTGCCATTGTGTTGCGCCACTTGGTGTGGCAACATTTCTATCGCGCTGGCGATATCTTCCAGGCTGGCGTCAGGCTTGCCGGGGATGCGGCGATATTCTGGCGTGATAACTGTCCAGCCTTCTGCGGCCAGCGCGCTGGACATCGCCTCGGCATGCTGCCTGTCATATTCTGGTTTCCAGAAGCCGCCGTGTATCAACATCAGCAGTGGGCGCTGTGCGCCATCCTTGCCAAAGCGTATGTCGGCTACCTGGTCTGCATGGCTGCCATAGATCAGATTATGATCAGGCGGATTGCCCTTGCGGGTCAGGATGGAAAGGTCTTCTGTCATTTTTTTACTCTGCGCCCCAACAAAAACGCTACAAAAATCCCCAGCGCTGATAAACCTAGTGCACCGAGATTACCGATGAGAATATACGGTGTCATACCGCCATAACCCTGCACATTCGCTGCCAGCACGGCGCGGGTATTCTCGGGCAGGAGCTGCTCTACCACGCCACCTGGGGCTATGACCGCAGTAGCACCTGTATTGGTCGCCCGCAGCATGGGGCGGCCAGTTTCGAGGACGCGCATCTGCGAAATCTGCAAATGCTGGGGGATGGCGAAAGAATTGCCGTACCAGGCAAGATTGGAGGCATTCAGCAAGATGTTGGCGACAGGCTGGCCTGCGGCATGTTGGGAGGATAATTGCGCGGCGATTTCTTCACCGAACAAATCTTCATAGCAGATGTTGGGCAACACCCACTGGCCAGATACTTTCATGGCTGGCTGTATCGGGCCAGAGGTAGAAAACTCACCCATGGGGATGGACATCATTTTCACGAACCAGCGAAAACCTGGCGGGATAAATTCACCAAAAGGCACCAGATGATGCTTGTCGTAGCGGTAAGGCTGGGCATACTGGCGCGACATGCCAAGCACGCTGTTTGAGTATTGCTCACCGCCATCATGCACGCCCACGCCAAGGATGACGGTACTGGCCGTATCTTGCGCAAAGGTGTTCAACAAGGGCAGATAATCGGGCGGCAGTTGCGAAGTCAGCATCGGCAACGCGGTCTCTGGCGTGACGATGAGGTCTGCCGGGGTTTGCGTGATCATGTCGTGATACAGGGCCAGCGAGTCGTTCAGATGTTCCTGGCTAAACTTCATGTCTTGCGCAACATTCCCCTGCAACAGGCGCACCTGTATGGACTGGCCTTGTGGACTGGTCCAACTGATTTTCTGCAAGCCAAAGCCAGCACTAAATACGGCAATCACCAAAGCAGGCAGTGCCAATTTTTCCCTGCGGCTACCATCCGTCACCAGCAACAGGGCCAATGCTGCAGCCAGCAAGGCATTCAGCCAGCACAACCCCAGCACACCGATGACAGGAGCGAAACCGGCCAGCGGGCTATGGGTATGGGCATAGCCAGAGATAGTCCAGGGAAAGCCGGTTAAAAAGCAGATGCGCAGCCATTCAGCCACAGTAAACAAACCGGGCAAGATCAGCAGGCCAGCGACGGTAGAAGAAATTTTCCAGCGCTGTTGCAGCCAGCGCATGCCCCAGGCGGCGGCAGCCAGATAGATGGACAAGGCCCCGGTCAGGAACATCAGGGCCAGCAGGGACAATACACCGGGCAAACCACCAAAGACGGTCATGGCGTACACCAGCCAACTGGTGCAGGCTGTCAGCCAGCCCAGGCCATACCCCCAGGCCAGCCAGCCAGCGCGTTTGCGGCTGATGGCGCGATCGCCTTCACGCAAGATCTGGCTGAACAACAGCGCCAGGCTAACGATCTGTACAGGCCAAAGATGGAAAGGCGCAAACGACAATACATTCAATCCCCCTGCTACCAGCATCAGCGGGAAGGATGAACGTACAGAAAGTGAAGATAACAAAGACTTTGCAGCCTTAATCATCGGACCTCACGGCAGGTCTTTGTTCCACCAGCAGCATTTGTACTTCACGCGCATCGGCGCGCAAGACTTCAAAGTACAGGTTGCCTATCGAGAATTCATCGCCCATATGCGGCACCTCGCCCATATAGTCAGCCACATAGGCACCGATGGTTTCAGCATGGTCAGACCCCAGCGTCGTGCCCAGGGTGTTGTTGAATTGCTCAAGATCGGTCCAGCCCTTCATGCGCCAGCGTTTGCCATTACCCTTGCCTTCCAGCGCCAGGATATTGTCTTCTTCTTCCTCGAAGTCATATTCATCTTCGATATCGCCGACGATTTGTTCCAGCACGTCTTCAATCGTGATGAGACCAGAAACGCCGCCGTATTCATCCACCACCATGGCAATGTGATTGCGGTTGGCACGGAAGTCGCGCAGCAAGATGTTCAGGCGCTTGGATTCAGGGATATAAATGACAGGGCGCAACATGTCGCGCACATCAAATGCATCCGAAGCGTAATAGCGCAGCAAGTCCTTGGCGAGCAAAATGCCGACGACCTTGTCCCTATCACCATCAACAGCCGGGAAGCGGGAATGCGCTGTCTCCAGCACTTCGGGCATCCATTCTTGTATGGGATTGGAAATATCGATGACATCCATCTGCGCGCGCGGCACCATGATATCGCGTGCGCATAGGTCAGAAACCTGGAACACCCCTTCTATCATTGCCAGTGCATCGGCATCGATGAGGTTGCGTTCTTGCGCGTCGTGCAACACTTCCAGCAGCTCGGCGCGGTTTTCAGGTTCAGGAGAAATCAGGGCGGTCAATCGTTCAAACAATGACCTATGGGGTTTAAGGTCAGATGGTCTGACCTTACTAGAGTGCTCTTGCATAATAGGCTTAACGCCGTTGTTTCAATCCTACAGAATACAACAAATGTAGGGAGTTTCCCAAATTTTGCAGTACTTAGTTGCAAAAAATATAGTGTTTTCATGCCGAAATCGAGAAATTTCGCTAAAAACAGACAAGCGCTCAAAAAAGCATCACAGCGTCATGAAGCTGTCATCATTGTCGCCTGAAAGACGTGAAAACCAGCTGACAAGGGCAAAAAATTGCCTCTGTCAGTTGGTGTAAATGAGATCGGACGTTTATTTGGTTTTCAAAAAATGATACCCGCAGGCAATCAGCAAATCATCGACTTTCTCTACATAAGTGAGCTTGGGTTCCAGTTGCTGGGTCGCCGGGTTGATGAAGGTGTACTCCGCACTCCAGCCAGAATTACCCTTTTCTACTGCCTTGTAAAAACTCTTGATGATTTCGACACCATTCTGGTCTTTCAAATCCATGATGTTGACGCCTATCATTTTTTTCAGGGCAGTATGCGCCACAGCCGTGCCCTTGGGATCGAGTACGATCAGGAATAATTCCCTGTCCCTGAATTGTCCAGCCTGGTCACTAAATGCTGCTAGCGACTTTTCGCGGCCATTGGCCTTATAAAAAGCCACCGCTTTTTTCACCATCGCCACCGCCTCTTCCTTGGTGGCCCTCTCTGCTGCCTGCGCCATGCCTGACCATGCCAGCACGCTGACTGCCATCATTACGGAAAAAAACCACTTTTGCAGTTGTTTCATTTTTATTCCTTTCAAGTGCAGATGAATTAAGCCAGCCTGGCACAGCAAAACAGGCAAGCCGCTGAACACAAACGAGACGACGGTTTTATCTTATGCAACTTTGCAGGCAGTCAATAAATAGTGTGATTGATTTCAAGATGTTTTTTATTTGAGGCGGAACTGATTTCAAGTTAGTTGGCAATTTTCCCATGACGCCAGGGCACGGTTTCTGATTCAACTTCCGACTCGTCCTGTTCAAGCACACAGTCCAGACTGTGATTTGCCACTTGCAAAGGCAGGCTGGTCTGCACTGTCAGTTGTCCCAGCTCATCTTTTTGCGCACCCAGCACCAGCAGATTTTTTTTCACGTCACCGAGCAAGCCTTGCAAAAACCTTGGTAAATTGTCAGCATGACCAGCTGCAGGCAGACATAACCAGCGCAAGCTTCCACGCCCATTAATGGCAGAAATGATTTCACCCGCTTGATTACCCAGTGGAGGCGGTATTTTTCGACTCAACCAGCAAAGCTCAGGCATGGCCTGCGCCTTTTGCTTTTTTGAGCGAAATTCTTGTATTTTTTTCCTTGCCTGATCTGCATTTTGCAATTGCCGGCTGGCGTAGCCCCAGCGCTCCATATAATGACTGACCGTACGCAATGGCAACCTGATCCCCGTTTGTTGCTGCACCAGCATGACCATGGCATCCCGCCCCCACAATTGATATGCCAACCCATAGGCCGATGGTGCATCATCTTCTATCATGCCTCTCAGGAGTTGCTCCTGTACCGCCGTCAGCAAGCGTTGCTGGCCATTTTTACGGCCGCGCACGGCGGGCTGCGGGACGACATTGCCAGCCTGCTCGTAGAGCTTGATGATTTTAACGACACCGCTATAACTCATATTGAGTTTGCTGGCGATACGCGCCCTGCCCTCTCCCGTCAAATGCAGGGCGACAACTTGTTTCCTGATGTCGTAAAGAGTATCGTCACTAAGACTGCGGATATCTGTTTTTTCTGCGTTCAAGATAATAAACCCGGCTGGACAAAGATGCGGAGCTTAGTGCACACAGGGTGGCGAGCGCATGTGCAGGAAGTCATATGACTTTTCACACATGCAATGCTTGGGTAAGACCAGTACAGTGCGGATTTTTCGCCAGGTACGCAAAGAAGGATGCAGCGAGGTTCAGCATGGAAAGCAAGGAAACCAGTAATGCCAGCCAGGATGTAGCAGCACTGGCCCTGTTCGTCGTCGACAACTCGCCTGCCATGATGGCTTACTGGAATGCAGATTTGATTTGCCAGTTCTCCAACGATGCGTATGCTGACTGGTTTGGCAAGTCACGTGCAGAAATGAAGGACATCGCCATGCGCGATGCGCTGGGTGAGATCTTTACGATGAATCGCAAGGAAATTCAAGGGGCACTGGCGGGCGAAAAACAGGTATTCGAGCGTGCCGTGCGCGTTGCCGATGGCAGCCTGAGACATAGTCTGATGACTTATACTCCCCGCTTCAAGAGCGGGAAGGTACATGGCTTTTTTGTCCATGTGGCCGATGTCACGCCACTCAAACTGGCCGAAGTTGGACTCAAGTCCGCCTATGCCGAATTAAATGCTACCCAGATACTCTTGAGTGATGCGGTACGTGAAAATGAAAGAGTGCGCATCGCCCGCGACTTGCATGATGTCCTTGGTCACCACCTGACAGCGCTGAATCTGCATCTTGATCTGGCGCTCAGGCAAGCCTTGGAACAAGACCAGCATGCGGCAAGCAGCAAATCACTGGCCATTTCACGCGATCTGGCGCAAAACCTGTTGAACCAGGTACGCACCGTGGTTGCCATGGAACGCAGCAATCATGTCAGCGATGTGCGCCAGGCCTTGCAGTCACTGTGCAGCGCCATACCTGAGCCTGTGGTCACACTGGAATTTGCCAGCAATGTCGAACTGCAATGCCCGGTGATGGCACATACGATTTTTAGTTGCGTGCAGGAAGCCATTACCAATTGCATACGCCATGCCAGGGCCAAAAAACTGCATATCCACCTTGCCCGCCAGCAAGATGGCATTGTTTTACTGATGATGGATGATGGTAAGGGCATCAGCAAGGAAGAACAAGGCCATGGCTTGGCCGGCATGCACGAACGTGTCGCCGAGCTGGCTGGACGCATGCACATCAGCAGCCAGGAGGACGAAGGTTTTCACATCCACATCTGGTTGCCACAAAAAGAAGGGCAACCATGATACGCGTCATCCTGGTCGATGATCAAAACCTCATCAGAACCGGCATCGCTGGCTTGCTGGCCATGCTGCCGGATATACTGGTCGTAGCAGAGGCCGCCAACGGCGAAACCGCCATTGAACTGATAGAGCAATTGCAGCCAGACGTGGTTTTGCTGGATGTCAGGATGCCAAAAATGTCAGGCATAGAAGTCTTGCAAGCATTAAATGCGCGCCAGCACTTGCCAGCGACCATATTACTGACTACCTTTGATGATGACGAAGCGCTGTTTCATGGCATGCGCGCTGGCGCCAAGGGGTTTTTGCTCAAGGATATCTGCCTGGAGAGGCTGAGTGCCGCGATCCGTAGCGTGGCCCGGGGCGAATCCCTGTTCCGGCCTGCCATTACCGAACGTGTCTTGCATGGCCTGCAAGAACTGGCACCTGCCTATGTGGCAGAACAATTGCACGACCCCCTGACGCAACGCGAAATCGAGATCCTGGCTCTGATGGCAGGAGGTTTCAACAATCGTGAAATTGCCGACGCACAAGGCACCAGTGAAGGCACAGTGAAAAACCAGGTATCGAGTATATTGTCTAAACTGGCTGTGCGTGACCGGGTGCGGGCAGTTTTGCGCGGGCTTCAACTAGGGATCATTTAAATTTCCCTAAAATACACTATTCACTGCCACATTTTTTTTCAATTACCATTGAGCATCAATCACCGCTGAAGTAAGGCGTGTTGACATGTCTGCCAGACAAAAGATAAGTCAATACGCCCAGGCATCAAATACTTGGGATAGAGCAGTCGCGGATGATGAGTTGATGAAAAAAAGTGGCGACAAAGCCCACCCCGCTCCCATAGAAAATGCGGCCATCGCACTCAAGGTCATCGACCACCTGAGTGCCATGACCGGCTATTGGAATACCGATCTGATTTGCCAGTTTTCCAACAGCGCCTACTCGCACTGGTTTGGCAAATCCAAGGAGCAGATGCGCGGTATCTACATGCGAGATGCGCTGGGGCCTATCTTTGAAAAAAACCTGGCCAATATACAAGCCGTCTTGCGCGGCGAATTACAAATTTTCGAACGCGAAGTCGTTATCCCTGATGGCAGCATACGCCATAGCCTGATGACTTACACACCCGACATCGTCGATGGCAAGGTCTGCGGTTTTTTTGTCCACGTGGCCGATGTCACGCCCTTGAAAAAAGTCGAATTCGAGCTGGCTGCCGCCAAGGATGCCGCCGCTGTCGTGGCCGAACAAGAACTCACTACCCTCAAGCAAACCAACGCCACACTGGAACGCCTGGGTGCCATCGGCCAGAACATCACGGCCCACCTGGAAACCAGCGTGGTCTGCCGCAGCCTCTACCGCCATGTGGCAGGTTTGCTGGAAACCAGCAGCTTCAGTGTCTTGCTGGTGGATGACAGCAGCCTCAGCCTGCATCCAGCCCTGCATATGGAGTCAGGACAAGAGCGCGAACACAACAACATCGAACTGAGCGACCCCATACACCCATATAGTATTTGCGTACGCGAACTCAGGGATATCTGCATGGATATCCCGCCGGACCATGTCAGCGATTTCAGCCAGGCTGCAAACACCTGCACCAATAGCACGACCCTGGCAGACCGTGATGATGTACATAGCCTCTTGTGCGCCCCCCTGCGCGTGGCAGAACGTACGATAGGCGTGATGGCCCTACAGGCGCAGCGTGCGCAAGCCTTTGGCGAACGCGAGCGTCTGATCTTCAAGACCCTGTGCGCCTATGGCGCGATTGCACTGGAAAACGCCTTCGCCTACCAACGCCTGCAAAACGCTCAGGAACAACTCGTGGCGCAAGAAAAAATGGCGGCGCTTGGTTCTCTGGTCGCAGGAGTGGCGCATGAGCTCAACACGCCTATAGGCAATAGCGTACTCACCGCCTCAACCTTGAGTGAAAAAACTGCTGTCATGGCTGAACAACTCAAGAACCAGTCACTGCGCCGCTCTGACCTGGAAATTTTCATCAAACAGGTTCAGCAAGCCAGCAATCTTCTGGTTCATTCACTCGACAGCGCCGCTGACCTGGTCATAAGCTTCAAACAAATCGCCGTCGACAGAACCACCGCACAAAGGCGCGAATTTGATTTACGCAAGACTTGCCATGAGCTATGCGCCACCATCGTCAACCAGATCAACGCCCGCCAGCATCAACTGATCCTTGACATACCAGATGGCATCCTGCTTGACGGCTATCCCGGCCCTTTGGGCCAGGTCATCATGAACCTCATCAACAACGCCTTGCTGCATGGCTTTGAGCATATATCAAGTGGAAAAATTATCATTTCAGCTATCGCCATAAACAAAGACAAGGTACAGATCCGGCTGGAAGACAATGGCTGCGGCATGAATGAACATGTGCTGGGACACATCTTTGATCCCTTTTTCACAACAAAAATGGGGCGCGGAGGGACTGGTTTGGGCCTGTCCATCAGTTATAACATCGTCACATCCATACTTGGGGGTAAGATAAAGGCGTATAGCCAACCAGGCATGGGCAGCAGTTTTACGCTGGATTTGCCACTCCATGCGCCTTTGCAATGATTTGGGACCGGAGCAAAACAACACTATGGCGATAGTCAACGCACAAGAACAGCGAAAGGTGATTTTTGGCTCTTCCCTGGGTACCGCTTTTGAATGGTACGACTTCTTTGTGTTTGGCACTCTGGCTGCCATCCTTGGCCCGCTGTTCTATTCAAAAGAGCTGGGTGAAACCGGCGCCTTCCTGGCAGGCCTGGCCACCTATGGTGCCTGCCTGGTCCTGCGCCCTTTTGGTTCGCTGATTTTTGGCCGCATGGGTGATGTGGTCGGCCGCAAGACGACCTTCATGATGACCATGACCTTGATGGGTGTTTCCACCGCCGGAGCAGGCTTGTTGCCGACTTATGAAACGGCAGGCATCCTGGCCCCCATCTTGCTGGTCATCCTGCGTTGTCTTCAGGGACTGGCGCTGGGAGGCGAATACGGCGGTGCCGCCACCTACGTAGCAGAACATACCCTGCCGGGCAAGCGCGGCTATGCCACTGGCTGGATACAAATTTGTGCCAGCCTGGGGTTTTTCATGTCCCTGGTCGTGGTGCTGGCTTGCCAGTCCATCATGGGTGAGGCTGCCTTCAAAAGCTGGGGTTGGCGCATCCCCTTCCTGATCTCGGTATTACTGTTTGGCGTCTCGCTGTATATACGTTCAAAACTCAATGAATCCCCGGTGTTTGCCGCTCTCAAAGCCAGCGGCAACTTGTCAACTGCCCCGGTGCGTGACAGCTTCGCCAACTGGAGCAATATGAAATACGTCTTGCTTTCCCTGTTCGGCGCGGTCGCCGGGGTGGGCATAGTCTGGTACACCGGGCAATTCTATGCCCTGATCTTCCTGCAAAAATCCCTCAAGGTAGATTTTTCCACTGCCTATATCTTGATGTCGGTCGCGCTGGCACTGGCGATACCGTTTTATGTTGTGTTTGGCACTCTTTCCGACAAATTTGGCCGCAAGCGCCTGATGATGCTGAGTTTTGTGCTGGCCAGCGTCAGCTACATCCCCTTGTTCCAGGCCCTCACCCATTTTGCCAACCCGGCGCTGGAACAGGCCATGGCCCGTACACCAGTCCGCATGCAATCGAATGAATGCAGTGTGCGCCTGTTCGCTGGCCCCGTCAGTGATTGCGATAAAGTGAAAGAATTCCTCAACACATCAGGCGTCGCCCACAGCCTGCAAACCAGCAACCAGGCTAGTGTCACCACCAGCATAGGCTCAGCCAGCATTAATGGTTTTGACACCAGGGCCATCAAAGCCGCGCTGGAGCAAGCTGGCTATCCGGCCAAGGCTGATCCTGCCGCCATCAACAAGCCCATGGTCGTGCTGATCCTGTTCGTGCTGGTGTTTTATGTCTGCATGGCTTACGGCCCCATTGCCGCCTACCTGGTTGAGCTCTTCCCTACCCGCATACGCTACTCCAGCATCTCCCTGCCCTACCATATAGGCACTGGCTACTTCGGCGGCTTCATGCTGTATTTCGCCACCCTGATCGCCACCAGCACGGGCGATATCTATTCCGGCCTGTATTACTCAATCGCCGTGGCGCTGATGTCTTTGCTGATAGGTGGCTTGTTTTTGCCAGAGACCAAAGACTGGGATATCAGCAGATAATTAGCTGCCGTTCTCGTCGCTGATACCCTACGCAAACTTTGACCATTCTCCGCCAAGGATGGCCAATACTTGCATTACAATGACACTCCAGCAACTGCAACTGCAACTATTCTTTAGCGCCGACCCGCCCCCATGCACCCCTGTCTTTTGATACTGACATTCTGGCTAGCGTATCCTGTGCTGGCACATGCCACTGAAGAGCCGTTTAACGGTGCTGCTGCACAGGCAACAGGCTCCGTCACCGTCATGGCCGCCAATCCTGGCCCTGCCTTTGCGCTGCCATTTGGAGCGATAACTCCTTTACCTGGCGCGTTAGCCATTTCTGCCAATGGACGTGTTGCAGCACATATCAGCGCGGCGGGGCAAGTGCTGTTGTGGGATGCCAAAACTTTGATCACACTGGCTACGCTGGAACCTGATGCGCCGGTTGTCCCCCCTGATACGGCAGAGACTGAAGTTGTCGTCGCTGCCAGCAACAAGCACCCCACTGCGCTGGCGCTCAGTGCTGACGGTGATTTGCTAGCGATAGGCTATGCGGATGCGCGCGTAGAAGTCAGATCAAGCGTTGATCTGCGCTTGCTGCGAGACTTGAAAGGGCATACGGCAACAGTAACAGCCCTGAGATTTTCTGCCAATGACAAGCAACTGGCCAGTGGCAGCCAGGATGCCACTACTCAGTTGTGGGAAATTGCCAGCGGACGAAGTCTGCACATCTTTGATTCGCTCAATGACGGCGAGGGTAACCACGGGCGCGTGATTGACGTCAGCTTTAGTGGCGATGGTCGCAGCCTCATTGTCAATGAATGGTATAGCCGTTTTTATGACGTTGGCCGTGGCAGCAGCCTATGGGATCTTGCTACTGGTCTGGAAATTGGCAACCGGTCTTCCGTGCCGCCAAATGTCGACAACGCCATGCGTACCGGCCACGCCCTCGGTGGAAAGGGCTGGTTATTGGCCTACACTGGTACCAATGGTTTGCTGGTCGAGCGCCTGGATAGTTGCCAGCCAGCCCGGCAAATGCCTGCCGGGGCTTATGCCGATACCGTAGCTGCTGATACTCAAGGCCGCTGGGTGGTCGCAGCAGACGAACAGAGTTTGCATTTTTTTGCCGTAAACGGCAGCCAGCAAGAATATTCCGTGGCGTTGCCCGCCAAAGCGATGGCAATGCAGGTTGCAGAGGATGGCCGCAGTATTTTTGCAATGCTACTGACGACCAGCCAGAGTAACGGCAACGAGAATTTCATCTTTGGACGGGACGCAGAAACTGTGACAACAGCCAGCCTGTACCGTCTGGCAGTGCCTCCTGCCTTGCTCGACTTGCCACCGTTGCAAGTGAGCACGCAAGCCAGACTTTGCCCTGCCAGCGAGGCGGCACGCAGGATGCAGGATTTCAAGCTACCTGCCTGGGCGCGGCAATTGCCTTTGCATGTCAGTTTGCCGCCAGGTAAACAAACGCAAACAGATCCCCAACATGCAAACAACCTGGCTGACGGCAGCAATCATCAGGTCGCCCCTGTAAAAGAACTGTATTTTGGCCGGGACGATAAACTCTATGCTCTCTATTATGCAAACTCTGATTTGAAAAAAGGTGTCGCAGTGTGGCAAGTGCAAACCGGGCGCTTGCTCAAGGCGCGTTTTGACACGGACATTGGCGAATCCACCATGCGCGTACCTGAAGGATGGCTAAACGAGTCAGGTAATATCACAGACATATTGACGGGCAAGCTTGTTTATCAATATAAACCGGACGATACTTTCAGCCATACCGCGGCAGACCAGGATACCGGCGAGGTTTTCCGGTCTGTAGGTGGTGTTATTCAGCACTATAGCGCCAGAGGGCAGCGTATGCCGGATATCAAAGCCAGCGCCCTGGTCCGCCGCAATGAGGCGACAGCAGATGTGACGACTGAGAACACAGTCCCCGCCATCACCGCCCGTAATGGCAGGCTGGCTGCCTTGTATGCTGATGGCTCAGTGCAGGTATGGCGGATGAAAAAATCGCAGTGGCAGTTGAAGTCAGTACACTACCCTGCTGTCTTGAAAAATGTAGATATGGATGCCGGGCGCATCAAACTGTCTGCAGATGGCCGCCACTTGCAGGTAGAATTTGAAAATGCCAGTGGTGATGGTCCTACGCACTACATCAGCTTTACACTGGGTTCGCACAGAAAATTCATCCATGATGTTTTATTGTCCCCTCTATCGGCCCGCGCCAACAGTGCGGCGGTGGCCGACACCCGTGGTCACCGTCTGGCAGTGATCGATTTTACACAGGCAAAAACCATCGCCCGCCTGCCACGGCAAGCCAGTATTGACGACAATAATGCTTACCAAAAACCAATCGCCGCTATCAGTGAAGATGGCCGCTTGCTAGCTAGTGCATCCTATGATGGCTTGCTACGTGTCTGGAATGTGGACAATCATCAATTAATAGGCGAGGCGCATGCAGGCAAGCCTGTTTCCGCGCTTGCCTTTGCGCCTCATGGGAAACAAGTTGCTGCCGGGTTGGTTGACGGCCGATTGCTGGTGTGGCGCATTCCAGCCCAAAAGTGATGTCATCTGCCTGAAAAGCTGCTTGCCACCTCCGGCAAAATGACTTTTGTTGTGGTTTGAGTGGCAGGCAAGCGGCTGGCAAATTTGAGCTGGAGTGCCAGACCCGCCAGTTATGGCAGTTTCAACACTGTTTAAAAGCGGGAGGATCAACTATGATCAATACGGTCATAAAAATCTAACCAGGAGAAACCGTGTACCTCATCGCCAACGTACTGACCGGCATCGTCGCCGCCCTGCATATCTATTTCCTAGTACTGGAAATGTTCTTGTGGGACAAACCCATGGGTTTGCGCACCTTTCGCAATACACCAGAAAAAGCAGAAACCACCAAGGTACTGGCAGCCAACCAGGGTTTATACAATGGTTTTTTGGCGGCTGGCCTGATCTGGGGTTTGCTCATGGGTGGACCCGAAGGCTTTCATGTGAAGATTTTCTTCCTCACCTGCGTCATCATTGCCGGTGCCTATGGTGCCTATTCAGTCAGCCGCCGCATCTTGTACATACAGGCAGCTCCGGCTTTGCTGGCTTTAGTGTTGTTGCATTTTTAAATCAATTTTCCGGTGCGTCGACGATCTTTTCTGAATCACGGAAGCGGGTGTAGTGGATGTGCTGGACACTGTTTGCATCGCGGTTGCTTTCAAACACATCCACATAGCGATGGTTCCAGTGGATCTGGCTGCAAGGGTAATAGTGGCGAGCCCTTTGCGGCTGGTTGGTGGTGTCATCCACCCCTTCTATACTCAGTATCAGCGAAGCATTCAACTTGTGCAGCCCATCTGCGTCAAGGCCAAACAGCGGGCTGCTCTCATCAATGACGTGGATGACAGTCCAGCCCAGAATAAAGATGGGATGCTGCTCGCGCTCCAGCTTCATATCCGTGATTTTACGAAAACTGCCCATGGTGGCGGTGCTTTCATCACGCATCAGTCGCAGTTTGGCCGTCGCCTCGCTGATGATATTCATGCGTGAATTTGCCAGGCGTATCAACAACACCCGTTTGCCATCCATAACGTGGCTGACGGGGTGTTCAGCGAAAATAATACTGGAACGCGGACGCGAGAAACGCGCAAACATGACGCCGGTAATCAGTGCCACACAGGCCATGCCAACAAAAATCTCCAGCGTGGCGATGGCATGCCCATACACGGTTTGCGGATGCATGTCACCATAACCAACCGTCGCCAGTGTTTCCACACTAAAGAAAAACGCGCCCAGAAAGTTATTCGGATACAGATTGCCAATGGGATTGTCGCCTAGCATGAACAGCGCGGCAAAGCACAAATTCAAGACCAGGAACACCACACCTACGCCTGCGAAAAACACAGGCCAGCTGGAAGTCATCGCATAGTAATAAATGTCTTGCCAGAAGTGGGTATGTAAACCATGGGCAACGACAGAGCGGCCACCCATGCTAATGCGGCGGCCATGTGATTTATCTTGGGTCATGTTGGGGGCTTTCTGATGGAATCCCCTGCCCCTGCAAGGGGAAGGAACTTAAAACGAAACAAGCTTACTGATATGGATTCTCCAAGCCCATCCCTGCCAGTATCTCTATCTCCAGCGCCTCCATCTCTTCAGCCTCATCATCCTCTTCATGATCATAACCCTGGGCATGCAGGACGCCGTGGACGATCAGATGTTGGGCATGTTCGAGTACGGTTTTCTTTTGCTCCGCAGCTTCCTTCTCCAGAACATCAGTGCAAAGGATAATGTCAGCCTGGGTCACCTCGGCATCTTCATCCTCGGTATAGGCAAAGGTCAGCACATTGGTGGCGTAGTCCTTGCCGCGATAGTCATGGTTGAGCACCCTGCCTTCTTCAGCATCAACAAAACGCAAGGTGATTTCTGCCGGAAAAAACAGCGCCGCCTGCACGGTCTTGCGTATCAGCGGGCGAGTCAGAATATCTTGCAGGCGCTTGTCGGCATATTGCACCGACAATGTCAGTTTATGCTTGGTGACAGCCTTGGATTCAGCTTTAGATTCAGCTTTAGATGCAGTTTTACTTTTTGCGACCATGATGGGCAGAGCTTAAGGGGGTTGCGGGTTTCAGCAAGCCGATGGCGGCGCTGTTGGCGGTGGCGCTGGCATTCGCGCTTTCATAGGCATCGACGATGCGGGCCACCAGTGGGTGGCGTACCACGTCCACGCTGCCAAAATGGGTAAAGGCGATACCTCGTACACCATCAAGCACCTGGCAGGCATCGATGAGGCCGCTCTTCACGTTGCGCTGCAAGTCTACCTGGGTAGGGTCACCGGTAATCACGGCCTTGCTGCCAAAGCCTATGCGCGTCAAAAACATCTTCATCTGTTCCGGCGTGGTGTTTTGCGCTTCATCGAGGATGACAAAAGCATGGTTCAAAGTGCGGCCACGCATGTATGCCAGTGGCGCAATCTCGATGACCTGCTTTTCAAACATCTTTTGCGTGCGGTCAAAGCCCAGCAGATCATACAGCGCGTCATACAAGGGCCGCAGATAAGGGTCTACCTTTTGCGCCAGATCACCCGGCAAGAAGCCCAGTCGCTCACCCGCTTCCACTGCCGGGCGGGTCAGCACGATGCGCTTGACGGCATCACGTTCCAGCGCATCGACGTCGCAAGCCACCGCCAAGTACGTCTTACCAGTACCGGCCGGGCCTATGCCAAAGCTGATATCGTGTTCAAGTATGGCCTTGATGTATTGATTCTGATGCGGCGTGCGCCCGCGCAAATCGCTGCGGCGGGTTTTCAGTATCGGGCTTTCTATGTCCTCATCTTCCGGCAGCGGTGCGTCCACATCCACTGCATCCGCCGGGATATCGTCCTCATCATCGTCCTTACCAGCCTTGCCTTTTTTCAGGCTCTTGCTGGCACGTTGCTCTACCAGTGCCAGTTGCACTTCATCGATAGTGATGATTTTTTTTGCCAGGCCATAGAAATGCTCAAGTATCTCTATCGCTTTTTCGGCATTGTGGCCACTGACGATAAATTTCTCACCACGGCGAAAGATCGTCACATCCAGTGCCGATGATATCTGCCGCAAGTTCTCGTCCAATGGCCCGCACAAATGTGCCAGGCGGGTATTGTCCAGTGGTTGAGGGATGAAGTGCGCTACCGGCACGGGTGTTTTTGCCATTATGCTGTCACAGCCTCTTCGACTAATTCGCCGCGTAAGGAATAATTATAGGATTCGGTAATGCGGGTATTCACCAGCGTACCGACCAGGTCTTTGGAACCCGCGAAATTGACGACGCGGTTGTTCTCGGTACGGCCTTGCAATTCATTCGGGTCTTTGACCGACGGGCCTTCTACCAGAATACGTTGCACCGTACCTATCATGGCATTGCTGTATTTCTTGGTATTGGCATCAATCACAGACTGCAAATGCTGCAGGCGGCGCAACTTCAACTCTGCCGGGGTATCGTCAGCCAGATTTGCCGCTGGCGTACCAGGGCGCGGGCTGAAGATAAAGCTGAAGCTGTTATCAAAACCGATGTCATTGATAAGCTTCATCAGCGCATCAAAATCTTCGTCCGTCTCACCAGGGAAGCCGACGATAAAATCAGACGACACTGAAATATCGGGGCGCACCAGCCGCAAGCGGCGCAAGACGGATTTGTATTCTATGGCCGTGTAACCACGCTTCATCGCCGACAAGATGCGGTCAGAGCCATGCTGGGCAGGCAGGTACAAATGATTGACCAGCTTGGGCACCTTGGCATAACAGTCGATCAGGCGCTGGGTAAATTCTTTAGGGTGGCTGGTGACAAAGCGTATGCGCTCTATCTGCGGGAACTCGGCAATGTATTCGATCAAGAGCGCAAAGTCGGCAATCTCGCCATCTTCCATAAGGCCACGGTAGGCATTCACGTTTTGCCCCAGCAGGGAAATCTCTTTGACACCTTGTTCAGCCAGGCCTGCTACTTCTGCCAGCACATCATCAAAAGGGCGCGAGACTTCTTCACCACGGGTATAAGGCACGACGCAATAACTGCAATACTTACTACAACCTTCCATGATGGACACATAGGCACTCGCACCCTCAACGCGGGCCGGTGGCATATGGTCAAACTTTTCGATTTCAGGGAAGCTGATATCGACCTGTGAGCGGCCAGAACTGCGGCGTGCATCTATCATCTGCGGCAGACGGTGCAGAGTTTGCGGGCCAAACACCACGTCCACATAAGGGGCACGTTTGATGATGGCATCACCTTCTTGCGAGGCCACACAACCGCCAACACCAATCAGCAGCTCAGGTTTTTTACGCTTGAGTTCACGCAGGCGACCCAGGTCTGAGAACACTTTCTCGGATGCTTTTTCGCGTACGCTGCAAGTGTTGAGCAAGATGACATCGGCATCGTCGGGATTATCGGTTTTCACCATGCCGTCGTTGGCATTGAGGATATCTGCCATCTTGTCCGAGTCGTACTCGTTCATCTGGCAACCGAAGGTTTTAATAAATACTTTTTTTTGCATAATTTTTTTACTTACAGTAGGGTAGCTGCACAGCGCAAGGCAGACTTACCCCTGGGCACAACCTAAAAATTCTTGTTCTTGAAAATCTGTGGTTTCCATTCCTGCACCGGTGGCAAAGTCAGCTTGCGCTCAGCCTCGTTCAAGACCCAGATTTTGGTGACATCACCAAAATTATCTTCTACATAATTGATGATGATGTAATTACCAGTCATTTGCGAAGGTGAAACAAACAGGTTTGCATCATCAAATATACGCAAACCAGGGGCCGTATGGACGGCTTTGCCATTGATCAGCACGTCTGGATAGCCCGACATATTCAATACCCCGCGCTTGGTATTCTCGGGGAAATTGCGCACATCCGGTATTTGCGCAAAAGCTGGCAAACTTGCTGTTGTCAGCACAGCCAGCATGAAGAACAGTATTCCACGGCGTAAAGCCAGCAGCATAGGCATACCTCAGCACCTCTTTGGTGAATTAAATTCAAGGAAATCAACTACTTAGGCCAAAATACGGCAAGCTGGCAAGCCAACAAGTTTAACACAGTCAGCGCCACACTTCCTATTGCAGGATAGCAGGCAAACATGTCGCAAGAATCCAGAAAGCCTGAAAATCTGGGATAATGGCAAAAAAAGAATGATGGAACCCCATGCACACCCGCTCACCCCGCTCTGAAAAGCGTGAATTTGATACCCGCCACTTCCGGGATGCCCTGTCGCAATTTGCCACTGGCGTCACCGTCATCACCACCCGGCTGGCAGATGGTCAGTTTTTGGGCCTGACGGCTTCCTCCTTCAATTCTGTTTCACTCGACCCGCCCCTGATACTCTGGAGCCTGGGCACGATCGCCAACAGTCTGCCTGTATTCACTGGCAACTCACACTACGTTGTCAATATACTATCGAGTGAGCAAGCCTGGCTGGCCGAGCAATTTGCCAGCCGCAAGACCGACCGCTTTGCCGGCGTTGAATACACCCTGTCGCGCACTGGTCACCCTATCCTGACAGGTGCCTCGGCCTGGTTTGAATGCCATAACCGCAGCCGCTACCCTGAAGGCGACCATGTCATATTTGTCGGTGAAGTTGAGCATTGCGAGTTCACCAAACAGGCACCACTGGTATTTCATTCTGGCCAGTTTTTGCGCCCTCCCATCGATATCAAATAAGCTCTGCATGAGTATCCCTTTTTCTGCCGATCTGGTCGGCTATCTCGCTGCCTGCCTGACTAGGGCGTGTTGACATACCTTTTAGGCAAAGCGTTCTCACCATATCGCGGGCTGGCAAGGCGTGCGGTGCAGTCAGGGCTGGTGCCCCTGACAAGACGCGCAACGCAGTCCAGCGTGCGATATGGTGGGAACCCGGAGGGAATGGGCCAGAAACCTCGCCTGGCGTTGTTGTGCGTCGCTCACTTGGCTCGCAAAGCAGCGCTCCGCACGCCTAGCCAGACAAGGTTTCTCACCCATTCGCTTGCCTAAAAGATATGTCAACACGCCCTGACTGCCTTTATCCCGCAAGCATGGCTGACCTGGCGTCGCAAACGTGCAGAAGGCGTATCCCTGGGCATGTACCTGATACTCGTCAGTGACGTGCTCATGTGGCTGTTGTACGGCCTTATGCTTGGCGCCCTGCCCGTCATCATAGCCAATATCGTGACCCTGATACTGGCCAGTTTTATCCTGGTTATGAAATTACTATACAAATAAGCAATATCAACTAATCAGACATATAATCATTACTCCCTTAACAAAAAAAGCGTAATGAGGGACGAATTTAAGAAAAGCACGATACTGGCCTATCTGCAAGCCTATAACAGCTTTGACATCGACGGTATGATCAAGCTGCTGCATGCAGATATCGTGTTCAAGAATATTGCTGCTGGTGAAGTCAATACCCAGACTACGGGTCGCAAAGAATTTCGTCAACTGGCAGAGCAATCCAAAGCTTTGTTCACGTCCCGCCAGCAAGTCCCCAGCAATTTCAGTTTCACTGGCGACCAAGCCAACATTGATATCGCTTATCAAGGCGTGCTGGCAGTCGATTTGCCGAATGGTCTGAAATCCGGCGAAACCCTCAAGCTTGGCGGGCGTTCAGAATTTACGTTCAAGGACGGGCTATTGATTGCCATCAGTGACTATAGCTGACAGACTGCAAATCTGGCTGCATTCCTTGAATTTCTGCAGGGTTTATGAGAAGCTTGCCGCCACTCACAGACTTTGCTTTGACTCACCCCCACCTGAAAACTCTTTATGAAACCTTTGCAGCTTTTTACTGCCGTACTCCTGCTGTCAATGACAGGCATGGCATCTGCCCAAGTACAAAGATGTGTGGATAATGATGGACGGGTGACATTCACCGACAATCTTTGCCCCAAATCCACTGCCAGTGGTAATGTCGTCAAAGCCAATCAGAAATATGTAGGTTCAGAAGCTAGCACTGACACCAATTGGGCGGCCAAGAACGAAGCATTCAATCAGCGCCAGGCTAGCCGGGACCGGAATGACATGCTCGACAACACCCGCCGCAGCAATGAACGCGCGCTGAAAGACTTCATGAGCACCCCCATGCCCGAAGGCGTCAGATCACGCAGCCTGACAACTTATTCAGACAAGCCGCACAAGCTGGAAAACAAGAAGTACGGCGAGTGAAGAATGGATGCATCCAGCATCGCCGATGAAGTAAAGCAATGCATCGCGGGCTTTACCGGTATATCCACAGAAATTCTCAAGGACGAGACCAGCCTGTTTCATGACCTGGGCATGGATGGGGATGACGCGCATGACTTCATGCAAGAGTTTGCCAGCCGCTTTCAAGTCGACCTGACGCATTTTGTATTCAGCGATTATTTCGGTGCGGAAGCTGCCATTCATCCGCTAACTCTACTCACTGGCGTACTGGGCCTGAGCGCAGCTCAGCAATTCAAACGCCTGGAAATAAAATGCTTGATAAAGGCCGCCGTGCAAGGCCATTTCCTGCGATAAAGAGCCAGACCAGACAATCACATTCGCTTACATTTTTGTGATACGGCCGATCCAACTTCAGGCGTAAAATTTCCAGCTTTCCTGCTGCTCGGGCCATAGCCACTGAGGGTGGTGCCAGCTATTTGCTTTCCCCACAGTTTTACGATCAACTTTTTATCATTCATAGTTCAAGATGAATTATCAAGCCACGCCAACGCTCGCTGATTGCAGCATCGTCAGTATTGCAGAAGCCCTGGAACGCTATCCGGCATTTCCCGATGCCATGGGAGACTACCTGAATATGGATGATATAGATGACGATGCCCTGATCCTGGTTGCCGAAGGTGATTTTATCCTGAACCATGAATGGGATGATTTGCTGGAAGAAGCAGAAGCCTGTTATTTGCTGATAGATGGCAATGTACAACTGGATGATTTCCCCAGCCACATCTGCACCTGGGTCAGTGGCGACTTGCAGGCAGAATCACTGAACCTGGTACCGCGTGAACAATGCATCCTGGGACAAATAACGGCATCCCATTATGTGTCCCTGCAGGCCGATGACGATGGCATCACCCGTGAATCGCCACTGGGCCGCATACACACACCCTATCTGTTTGTCTGGTTTTACCGCATAGACCGCCTGCAACTCAATCCCGACTGCATGATTTTCACGCTCACGCACTGGCAACAGTGTCAAAGCCTGCAGGCGCAATTACCCAATCCTGTCTTCATCTGGCACGAGGGCCGCTACGTCTTGCGTGATGACATGCAAAGCTACGTCGAAAGTGAAGACTATGATGGCATGGTCTGGAGTCTGTGGAATATCAGGAAAGCGCTGCAGGCTGGCCAGCCCATCCTGCGTGATGGCTTTGACCCAGCCGTCATCAACATCATGCAAGAAGCAGAAGACGCCGAACGCAGTGACAATGACTGCCTGGCCTGGCTGCAATATCGCCGGGCGACCCAAGTCTGCCCCACGTATTATCCAGCCTGGTATCAACAAGGCTGGCTACTTTTCAAAAAGAGCGCCTTTGAACAAGCCCTGCCACTGTTGCAGCATGCCGCGCAATTGTATCCAAAGTCACAGCGCAGCCTTGTGAATGACGCGGCTTTTTATGCCTGCCTGTCGGCATTGCAGTTAGGCCAAACGGCACTGGCACTCGATATCATCAACCAGGCCATGCAAAGTAATACCCATACAGACTTGCACCGCGCCCGTGCAGAAGTCTTCATGCTGATGGGTGACAAGGCAGCGGCCCGCGCTGATCTTGAGCATGTGCTGGCAGACGCACCGGACGCAGCCACGGCCAACTGGCTCATGGGTGTATTACACCACCTCGATGGTGCACCTGCCAAAGCCGAAAAACATCGAAAAATTGCCATTGCAGCCGCTTCCAAATTTGATGTCAGCTATGAGGATTACCACGATACCTCCTTCATGCGCGGCACCGCCATCCGCCTGGACTGGGACCAGAAAAAACTGCGAGATGTCATGCCTGTCCGCGACCAGGCATGGTGGCGGCAACAGCTATTGGCCGACCCTGTGCAAATCAAACGCATGCCTGCAGAATGGCGCAGCTCCAGCCTGCTGGCCGAACTGATCACGCAACACCCAGGCCAAGCCAAAGACTATATAACTGCGTTTACCGAAGAAGCAATCACACCTGATCTGGCGAGGCAACTGGTGGCGACTGATGCTTCCCTGCTTGCGCTCTTGCCCCTGCACCTGATCGACAAGGCAGTCTGCCTGGCTGCCTCCAAGACCAAGGGGCTATACCCCATTACCGCCATTCCAGCTCATGTGCTGGATCATGACATTTGCATGCACGCCGCGCAGTGCAATGCCAGAATGTCAGAGATACCCGAAGCCTATTTGACCAGGGAGGTATGCAAGCTAGCCATCGCGCAAAATGCCTTTAATATCGAGCACACACCGGCAGTATTGCTGGATGAAGAAATGTGGCTGTTTGCCATTGCCCATGGTCATGCTTACTTCCAGGAAAACGCCGTACCCAAACGCTATAAAACCAACGATATCTACAAACGCGCACTGAGCATGAACCAGCAAATGGGGAGCAAGTACCTGCTCAATGAATTACCTGGCCAGTACTTCAATGCCGAGCTGTATGCCCATGCACATTCCCTGTATGGTGATGACCCTGAATGGCCAGCCATCGTCAGTCAGCATCAGGCAAAAAACTGCCTGGATTCCAGCACTGACTATGCAGAAAAATGCTGGTTGGTGTTTTGGGACGAAGCTTCGATGCTGCATAAGATCAGGCAGGGCAGTAGCGGTTATAGCCTGTCGCCGTATGAAATACCTGCCTCGATGTACACCCAGGCCATCGCCGATGCCTGTTACCAGAGCAGCCTGACACATTTACGTTTCATTCCGGCGCAATTCATCAACGATGCCATGTGCAAGAGATTCATCGAGCACAATGCCGATGAACTCAGCCACATCCCCATCGCCAGACGCAGCCTGGAAATTTGTGTCTATGCCATCCTGAGCAAGCCTGAGCAAGCGTCCCAGATACCTGCTGACATCCATGCCCCGGTCTATGACGCCCTGCTGAGGCACTACCCTGAGCATCCAGAAAAACACCGCTGGCATCTGGAAAGAGGTCGCGGCTATCTGATGCTAAGCCCGGCCCGGCCTGACATGGCACTGACAGATTTTGAGCACCTCATCATGCAAGCCGACTCTGTACCTGCCATGAGCGACACTGCTGCCTACCTGAAAGCATATTGCCTCTATCTGCAAGGGCAGCAACAGCAGGCCCAGGCTTGCCTGGAGTTGCATGGTTTGAGCGATCAAGTTGCTTTTGCAGAATTTCAGCCCAGCAAGACAAACCCATTACAGACTTTGACCAGCTTAATTTTGACGAAACCATGTATGACTATGAACGTTTTGCGCAAAATAGCAAAACCCATCATGAAGCATGGCAAATCATCTTGCTGGCCGAGCAATTGCTGATACAGAGTGGCAATACCAGCCCGGTATTGTGGGCCCATGTGCTCGACAAAAAACGCTGGATCACTTATGAACTGGCGATGTGGGAAGAGAACCTTGCCGCCTGCCGCCTTTGCGTGCAGCGCCTGCAAAACTGCGTCTTGTGGGAGTACATTGCCAGTGACAATGTCATCCGTGCCGCCTTGCGCGCCGCCTGGCACAGGCTGGGCAGCCTGCCACTCAATGAAGAAAATGCCAGCCAGGATGCACTGGAACAAGGGCTGGAGTTACTGAAAAAAACCCTGTCCCTGCGCAGCGCCAGCGAAGATGAATCAGTGCTCGACCATTTTTATGACACGCACCTGCGCCTGCTACTCGCCCTGTCTGCCTTCCAGACCAAGTATGCAGCAGCATTTACGCTACAGTGCCAAAAGATCCGAGGCATGAAGTGGCGCTCTTTTATCTATTCTGAAACACTGATAGACAAGCTGGAAGAATCAGAGGCCTATGGCTTTTGGTCGTTTTTTGAAGGCGGCCTGACCACCGCCTCTACCCCACGCTCACCATGCATATCGGTATCTTGCATGCCCGCCTGCAAATCGCGCAAAGCCTGCTCCATGATTTTGCGCGGCTTGCCAGGGCTTCCTGCTGTCTCATCACGTTCATGCGGCAACTTCACTTCACCACCCTGCGAAGTGAGATCTACCGAAGGTGCAGGTGTGGCCGCCAGCTTTATCGGCTTTGTGCTGGCATCTGCTGGCTTATAGTTCACGACCTGTCACCCCTTGTTCTGCTGCCTGTTGTTCAACAGTGGCTGGCGATGTGGTCTCGATCAATATCGGTGGCGTGCGCGGATCAAAGTCTTTCCAGTCGCCATTGCTGATATTCCCTTCACCAAGCTCGATCTGGTCGGCGCCCAGGTTTTTCAGGATATTGATGACCGCCTCTTCACTCTCGGGCTTGCCGACACTGACCGCCACTATCATGCCGGAGTGCCGGACCGCTGCCGCGTTTTCGGCATCATCCTCAGCATCGCCCTTTTCCTTCATTTGCGACAAGCTGCCTATCAGCGACCCCACATGCGCACCCACCAGCGCCCCCAAAGCAGTACTCACCGGCCCGGTGACCGGCGCACCTATCATACCCACCGCAGCACCAATCACGCCGCCTGTAGCCGCACCACCGACGGCCCCACTGCCCGCTTCCTTGGCGCCAGGCGACTCATCGCGGTCACCGCCCAGCTTATACATATCATGCTGCCCCGGTGGATTAAGATAAAAAGAACTGATCTGGTTTTCTGCAAAACCTATCGCCATCAACTGATGGATAGCCTGTTGCACCTGGTCTTGTTGCTGTAATCGCCCGGCAATAATATGTGTCATGATGTAATCCATCCTGGTGGCAAAATCCTGCATAGACATCTGTCAATGAGAATGCTTGCTGCCAGAATAGGCGCAAACCTGTACTGTCTCTGTGCGTTGGCGCACCCAGGCAGCCAGCAGGCAGTAACAGGCTTCACGCTGCTGGCGTTTTGAATTTGATGTATGCTGACACAGCTACTCTCTACCTTTGATGCATGAAAGATCAGATACATTACCAACGTGTCGCCGAAGTACCTGGCCTGGTATTAAGTACTGGCCGCCTTTCAGAATTTCACTTTGACCGCCATTACCACCTCGACTACCACATAGGCCTGGTATCGGAAGGCGTGCAACGCCAGAAATTCCGGGGCGGTTCAGTGTTGCTCGGGCCGGGCAGCATCGTCCTGATGCCACCGGGTGAAATCCATGACGGCACAGGTGAAGGCTGCGATGCTTACACACTCAAGACATTCCGCGTGCCTGTAGAACTCTTCAACCAGGTCGCGGAAGAGCTATCAGGCTCAAGCCGCGAACCGGCCCTGGCAGGGACGATGATAAAAGATTCATTACGGGCAGCACATCTAGTCCATCTGCATGACGCCATGCATGCGGGTGAACAGGCTTCACCTCTGGCGCTACAGTCAGAATGGCTGTCGCTGCTTGAATTTGTATTCACACAATCCAAGACTATCAAGCCTCAGGACATAAAGGCAGGCCTGTCACCCCGACATTTCCAGCGCATCAAGGAATACTGTGTAGCCCACCTGGCTCAAAAAATCAGCCTGGATGAGCTGGCAGCTATCTGTGGACTGGGCCAGTTTCATTTCCTGCGCCAATTCAAGCAAAGCATAGGCATGACACCACATGCATGGCTGGTACGCCTGCGGCTGGAGCATGCCTGCGCCTTGCTGTGCAAAAACCCGCAAAGTATCGCCGAAGTAGCCCACCTGGTTGGCTTCTATGATCAAAGTCACTTCAACCGCGCTTTCAGGCAAGCCTTTGGTGTCGCGCCATCGTCTTATTGAAAAGACGAATCCTCTCTTGATTCGTCCTATCATCGACACTATTGCGGCTGGCATTGCAAGGCAAACTACCTCATTGGGCATGTTGCGATGCGCATGCTTCTACGGGCTGTATTGATGGTCTGGCCTCCATCAAAGCGCTTTCTTACTTCTTCAACCATTCACTTTGCAACAAGCCGGGGATGCTGGCTGGGTCCCAAATTGCGCCGCCTTCGTTTTGTGTCGTCAGCAGCGCTGCAAAGCCGGGTTCACGCAATGTAAACAGGCGATTGAAATTATCAGAGCCGCGTGACATGATGCCTGTAGGTGTATGGTCCAGGCCAAATGTATGGCCTAGTTCATGCAGGCTGGCACCCATGCCTGTAGCGCATTGCGCCCAGTAAGTTTCGCGCCCGCCGCTGTCATCTGGCAAGAATTTGCGGTCGATTATTTTGGCATTGGCAAAGCTGGCGGCCAGTTGATCGAGACTGTCAGGGCAGGCGTACAGATGCAGGCCACCAAAAATGCCAAGGTTGTCGCCACCCAGTGCCGCGTGGGCCAAGAATTTTTCATTCTTGTAGCTGCTAAATCCCATGATGACCATGCTCTTCACCTTGTCATACATATTGGCGTCTTGCAGTGACTTGGCAATCACTGAGTAGATTTCATTGTCTGTCTTTGCATACAATTGAGCACGCGTCAGTGGCAGGCGCAGTGTCGTGACTGTCGGTTTTCCATTGCCATCTTCCAGCAGGGCATAAGTGATGCGCTGTTTGGTCGCCTTGTACAACATCTCTGCCGTGGCAGATTGCATCAGCAGGGCTTGCAAGACGATGCGCTTCCTAGCGTCTTCCATGGTATTGGGCATGCCAGCCTCTGCCACAAAGCTGCCATCGTCATCGGCGGCGATGGCATACATCATTCTGACTTTTCTGGGATTGTCTGCCGCCAGGTAATTGATACTGAGGCGGCTACTCTGCCCTCCGGCACTGAAGCTGATGTCGTTCAGGCCATTGCGCAGTGGGATCAGGGCCTTGAAATTGCCATCCACCACATCTGCCACATAGGCTTTTTCTGCGGTGTTGATCGTGATACTTTTGACATCTGCATTGACGCGCCCGTTGATGATGGGCAGCGAGTAGCGGATTGTCTCGCCATCGCTAAAATTGCTGATTTGTATGGCCGAGGGCTTGGCTGGTTCTGGCTTGGGCTGTGCTGGCGTACCATCGCCTGACGAGCCGCCGCAAGCTGCCAGCAGGGAGAGCAGGCTGGCGGCCAGCGTCAGCTGTATGCGATGGCAGTAGCGACTGAGATGCTGTGATGGCATGGTGTGAGTGGTCTGTGTGATTGGCATGACGAATACATCCAATTCTGGTACTGGTATGTGGGGCAGCTGGAAAAAGTGGCGTCAGGATTTGGCGCGCACGCGCGGGTCTTGATCTACTTTCCACAAGAAATCAAAAATCGTCTTGGTGACGATGGCGGCAGGCCCGAAGTGCACGCTTTCCCAGCTGTCTGTGGTTTTGTGATAAGTAGGAATGTCTTTGGTCGTGCCAAACACGCGGTTGTTGATGCCCATCTTGCCGAAAGGCCCGGCGTCGTATGAAAAAGTCTTCCTGTTCTCAGGTGGGTATTCATGGGAGTATTCATCGCCATCATCATCGCTGTCGTTATAGACTTCCTGGTACCAGCTAGTGGCATAAGCATCCCGCCGGGCCTGCGAAAAACTGCTCCATTTGTCAAAACCCAGGCCTATCATATCGATGCTGATCATCAGCACGATGTTCTTGTTGGGCAGGCCAGGTACAGAGTGGGCCACGTGATACATGGAACCCATTTCATGCTGCTCTTCTGCACCATAGGCGACAAACATCAGCGTGCGTTTGTTTTGCCTGTTGGCTGCCTTGAGTTGGCTAAAGGCACGTGCCAGTTCTATCGTAGATGCGAGTCCAGACAAATCATCATTGGCCCCAGGATAATGGATGCCATCTGGCGTGCGTCCCAGGTGATCACGATGACCGCTGATGATGATGACTTCTTTGGACAAGACAGGGTCGCTGCCCGGTAGTATGCCGATGATATTACTGCTGGCCATACGCTCGCCAAAAAGCGGGTTCTCTGGGTTGCCGTGGCTTTCGCCATCTGGCTCGACGATGGTGGTGTTGAAGCGCTGCAGATAGCTGTCGCCAAAAGCGGGCATCAAGCCCAGCGCCTTGAATTCATTGACGACATAGTCCTCTGCCAACTGATCACCTCTGGTGCCAGGCAGGCGGCCTTCATATTTGGCACCGGCCAGCTCGCGCACCAGATCACTCATTCTTTGCTCGCTGATGACCGCGCATGGCTCTGCCAATGACGCCGCCGGGCCCGGCCGGGGAACAGCCTGGCCGTTACTGGCAGAGCCACCACCACAGGCATTCAGACCCAGCGCCATGCCGCTGGCCAGCAGTAACATGGCACTTCCCTTGACAACTAAAGGATGGATATTCTTCACGCAGGCGCCTCCCACCTTAACGCAAGATGATCCAGGATTGCGCATTGGTGCCATTGCATTCCCACAATTGCACGCGGGTGCCGTCGTCGGTATCGGCGTTCTCTACATCCAGGCATTTGCCTGCAATGCCGCGCAACTCCCCTTTCAAATACGACCAGCGCTGCGCATTCGTGCCATTGCACTGATACAGCTGTATGCGTGTGCCGTCTGCACTGTCGGCGTTCTCAACGTCCAGGCATTTACCTGCGGGGCCGCGCACTTCGCCAGTGCGCAGGTTGTATTGCCATTGTTGGGCTGGCGTGCCATTACATGCCCAAATCTGCACCCTGGCACCATCATGGGTTTTGTTTTGATCGACATCCAGACACTTGCCCGCAAGGCCGCGGATTTCTGCCGCATGTGCCGTAGCCGGTGCGCCTATGACAAAAGTGGTCACGAAGGACAGGGCGATCATGATTGCTTGCTTTTTCATTGCTTCAACTTTCTTGGAAAAACAACGGCCAATAACGCACAACTCATCTACTGCAAATATCAGGCGTACTGACACAACAAAGCCTTGCAGGCGGAGACCAATTTGAGTAAATGGAGCGATGGCTCGCTGTCGTGCTTCGTTAATGGTGTTTCATAAATAGGAGCCTGCATGAATACATGTAGCTCGATTGATTTTTTCGGAGCAAATACAGCACTCTAAAAATTTGCGCGCATGCGCAACTTCGTCAAGCTGGCGGATGGCTAGCGCTTGACACTGCTCAAGCTTACGTCACCACTCCGCACCACAAGCTGAACACGAGTGGCTGAATAGAGAGGCGACTAAACGTTACAGTATGTTACATGAAAACTGGAAACGAATCCAAGAAAAATTATCGAAAAGCTAAAAGTACAATTTAACAAGACCAAAGGTATCGTATTTCGAACTGCAATATTCCACAAATCGGCGACGCGGCAACGGCTCGCGACTGAAGCCGCTCCTGCGGAAGATGCTACTGTTTCATATGGAAATTAACAATCACCGTTTTTTAGTCAATTTTTTACAATCCAGAAATCCGCCTTCCCCCTATCATGCAACGCACTAAGGCCTGTTTTAAAACGCAAACAGGCAAACCATGGAGAAGGAAATCATAGTGGAAAGCAATCATCAAGTAGCCCCCAATTTTGCCAGTGACAATATCGCAGGTGTTTCACCTGCCATACTCGATGCCATTGCAGCTTGCAACGCTGGACCCGTCACGCCTTACGGGGGTGATGAATACACTGCACGGGTAGAAAGAAAACTTTGCGAACTATTCGAGCGTGAGCTCAGTGTCTTTCTGGTTCCCACAGGCACGGCGGCCAATTCCCTGTGCCTGAGCGTGATGTCACCGCCCTGGGGAAGCATATTTTGCCACCCGCTCAGCCACATCAATAATGACGAATGCGGCGCCCCTGAGTTTTATACGAATGGTGCAAAACTGATCACGATAGATGGGACATCAGCAAAGCTTGATATAGAAAAATTGGCCAGGGCCAGCAAGCTCAAGCGTGGCGACGTACATGCCACACAGCCGCATGCCGTCAGCATCACCCAGGCAACAGAAATTGGCAGTGTGTATACCCTCGATGAAATCAGCGCAGTCAGCCGGGTCTGCAAAGACGCAGGCTTGCGGCTGCATATGGATGGTGCCCGCTTTGCCAACGCGCTGGTGGCGCTGGATTGCACACCAGCAGAAATGACCTGGAAAGCAGGTATCGATGCGCTCTCATTTGGCGCCACCAAGAATGGTGTGCTGGGTGCCGAAGCAATCATCCTGTTTGACCAGAGCCTGGCCGCTGAGATGGGATACCGTCGCAAACGCGCTGGTCATCTGTTCTCAAAAATGCGTTTCCTGTCAGCCCAAATGGATGCTTACTTGCAGGACGAACTGTGGCTCAATAATGCCCGCCACGCTAATCGTATGGCACTGCGCATGGTAGATGGCTTCAAACAAATCAGCTCTGTTGAATTACTTGGCGAGACGCAATCGAATATCATTTTCTGCCGCCTGCCCAAGGCAATGACAACAGCACTATCGAATGAAGGATACGTCTTCCTGCATGATCGCTGGGAAGCCGGGGTGGCCCGCTTCGTCACCAGTTTTTCGACCACGGCAGCCGAGGTTGATCAACTGCTGGCAAGCATGAGACACATCCATGCCCAACAACAGGAAGAATTTGCATGATGACAGAACGCCTTTATTTCAATGCTGAGGAGCTCAGCATGACGACCAACGTACGCCTGTGCACACCGACGCAGGATGGTGAATTTGAGATTATTCTGGATGCCACCCTGTTCCATCCACAAGGTGGCGGACAACCATCCGACACAGGCACCATCGCAGGCATCAAGGTCAACCGGGTATTACAAACCGGAGACACGATCGTTCATCTGACCAGCCAGCCTGTCAATGTGGGACCGGCGTTTATCGAGGTATTTGCAGAGGCGCGCAAGCTCCATACCCAGCTCCACTCAGCGGGTCATCTGATAGGATCTTATGGCGAACTCGCTGGCTTACGCGCCATCAAGGGCCACCACTGGCCAGGCGAGGCCAGGGTTGTTTTTGAAAGTGAAAACGCCGCTTCAGCAATGCTCGCTGAAGAGATAGAACAGCAAATCAATAACTGGGTCGCATCCGACATGCCTCGCCATACAAGCGAGGAAGCCGGGCAACGGAAGATAGGTTTGGGTCACTTGCCTGCCCATGCCTGCGGGGGAACACATGTCGTCTCTACCGGACAGATAGGCAAAATTAAAGTTACGAAATTAAAGGAAAAGAAGGGGCAATTATCTGTGCACTATGAGCTTGACCAGCCCTGAAGAACAACAGCAATGCACACTGATTATTCTTCACACCTCATCCGCCTTCCTTATATACACTCCAATCAAACCCAGTACCCCCAGGAATGTGCACAACAAATGCAGATACAACAGCGGTATCACTTCATACAAAACATTCTCATTGCTAAAAGGATGTAAAGGCAGAATGTCGACATGCATGATGCTGTCAAACACCACATGCGACAAGGCACCAAACAAAGCGCCTACACTGACTTGCAGCAGGCTTAGTTGTTGCCAGCGGTAAGGGTTGGGTAAATAGAACCGGGTGGCGCACCAACGCGCCAGCAGGAAGAGCAAGACCGTAAACCCTGCCATCAAGGGCGCGCCCACATAGGTATGAAAAAAAGCATGTACCGGGAAATTGCCATTCATCATGTTATAAAGTGACTCGACATCGATGAACACATTCACTGCAGCGAATGACAAAAAACTGACATGGCGCGGTGCTACTGCCTTGAGGGCGGCACCAAGGCCAAAGTGAAATGGGGTAACTGGCATGGAGGATGTTTAATCAAAAGTAACGTATGGTCAGAACATGACGCATTCTACAAGGTATCAACTCAATTACGCTTCTGTCTCATGATCACCAAGTTGCCCCGCGCACACCTCCCACAAACAATTGCGCAACCAGCGATGTGCAGGGTCGGCATCCATGCGCGGGTGCCATAGCATGGACACGGTAATTTCCAAGCCAGGAAATGGCAGCTCGAAACTATGCATGCCAGCACGCAGATTGCCAGTATGCCGCTCTGGCACAGTGGCGATCAGGTCTGATGCCCGCGCCAGTGCCAGCGCGGCAGCAAAGCCACCCACTGTCGTGACCACATCGCGTTCCAGCCCATAGGGTTTCAGAGCATCGGCCATCGGCCCCTTGCTCTGGCTGCGGCGCGAGACCAGCACATGCTGGCCGGATGCATACACGGCGGGTGTCATGGTCAACTGGCTCAGGGGATGGCCCTGGCGCATGACGCCGATGAAACGGTCACGGAATAAGGTACGGGTACGTACTTCCGGGCTGGTAGCATCGCCTATCACCCCTGTCTCCAGATCGACACTGCCGTCGCGCAGCAAATTGCTGTCCTTGTTGAGCTTGGGGATGAAGCACAGGCGCACACCAGGTGCTTCTGTGCCAACGCGGGCAATCAGTGCAGGCCCGAAATTTTCGACAAAGCCATCACTGGTGCGCAGGGTAAAAGTCTGTTTCAGTTGCGCCAGATTGAGCTTGTCAGCCGGGCGCAATACTGCTTGCGCATCCTGCACCAGCTGGCTGACTTGCTCACGCATTTCCAGTGCTCTGGGTGTGGGTACCAGGCCGCGCCCTGCCCTGACCAGCAAAGGGTCACCCGTCGTTTCACGCAGACGCGCCAGGGCCCGGCTCATGGCAGAAGGACTCAGCCGCAACCGTGTCGCCGCACGCGCCACACTGCCTTCGGTCAGCACGGCATCAAGGGTAATCAGCAAATTAAGATCAGGGATGGACATGTATTTATTCTAACGCGCTTTCACGTGGCATGATCAACAACATAGCGTCACACGCATGAATAAAGTGCAATTCGTGCGTCTTCCGCCATACATGATCCTGGCCTATGATCAAATCATCTCCCTTCAAGGTCAAGGTCAGCCAAAAATGAAAGTCACACCCAGCCTCACTCCAGATGCTTTTGCCATACCCGACAATGTCCAGGCCTCTCGCCAGATGCGCTGGATACTCGCCAGCCTGTCCCTGTCCATGCTGCTGTCTTCGCTGGGCACCAGCATCGCCAATGTGGGATTACCAAGCCTGACCCATGCATTCAATGCCTCAATCCAGCAAGTGCAATGGGTAGTGCTTGCCTACCTGCTCGCCATCACCACCCTCATCGTCAGCGTGGGCCGCCTGGGTGACTTGGTGGGCCGCAAGCGCCTGCTGCTGGCTGGCATTGCCCTGTTCACGATAGCGTCAGCCCTCAGCGGCGCGGCACCTACCCTAAACCTGTTGATTGCCGCCCGAGCTTTGCAAGGCCTGGGGGCCGCCATCATGATGGCGCTGACCATGGCCTTTGTGAGTGAGACTGTCAGCAAAGAAAAAACCGGCAGCGCCATGGGTTTGCTGGGCACCATGTCTGCTGTCGGCACTGCCCTAGGCCCCTCGCTGGGCGGCATACTGATTGCTGGCCTTAACTGGCGTGCCATCTTCCTTATCAATGTGCCGCTGGGCATACTGAGTTTCTTTCTGGCGCGACGTTACCTGCCAACGGACCAGGCACAGCACCTGCAAGCCAGCAACAAAGCCAATAATAAAGCCAGCCTGCGCTTTGACCACATCGGCACGCTCTTGTTGGCCCTGACCCTGGCCGCTTATGCCCTCGCCATGACGCTGGGACGCGGTCATTTTGGCGCACTCAACCTGGTGCTGCTGCTGGCCGCTGTCATTGGCGCGGCACTGTTCATGCTGGCTGAGACCAAAGTCGCCTCTCCATTGATACGCCCCGCCCTGTTTCGTGATATCACCCTCAGCACCAGCCTGGGCATGAACATCCTGGTCGCCACCGTCATGATGGCCACGCTGGTGGTCGGCCCCTTCTACCTGTCACGCGCACTGTTGCTCAGCGACACCATGGTCGGCCTGATGATGTCGGTTGGCCCCCTCATCTCCATCTGCTGTGGCGTAGTCGCTGGCCGCATCGTTGACCGCATGGGCGCACCCGCCACCGTCATCACCGGACTGATCGCCATGACCACAGGCGCATTCGCCCTGGCCCTGCTTCCTGCCATACCTGACACCACTGGCATCACTGGCATCACTGGCATCACTGGCATCACAGGCTACATCATCGCCATCGCCATCCTCACCCCCGGCTACCAACTCTTCCAGGCCGCCAACAACACCGCCGTCATGCAAGACATTGCCCCCGACCAGCGCGGCCTCACCTCCGGCATGCTCAACCTCTCGCGTAACCTGGGCCTCATCACAGGGGCAAGCTTGATGGGTGCGGTGTTTGCATGGGCATCAGGCAGCAGCGATGTCAGGACCGCTACGCCTGCGGCGATTGCGCATGGCATGCAGATTACATTTATCGTGGCGGGTGTGATGCTGTTGGTGGCGCTGGGGATGGCAGGATTAGGACGTTTGCTATCAAGGAGGATTAAATAAAGCTTGCACTACCCTTCATCACCAGAGTTAGCAGAGTTAGCACAGCGCTCTTCATCATTCAGAAAGCACCGTCACAGGCTTGTCATCAAGCAACTTTACAATTCCCACCACTGAAGAAATTAAATACTTCTATTCTTTAGCGCCACGCAACAAGTCCCGCTATCCACACCAATGCAACGCCCATGCATGCGGTGTGCCCACCGAACCTGTGACAGGAATGACCATGAATCTTCGTTTTTTAAATGGAGGCAAAGCTGCAAGGCAATTGCTTTCATTATGTTTGCCGCTGGCATTGATCGCCTGTAGCAGCAACAAGGACGCCGCAGCACCCACACCAGAACCCGTCGCTGAAACACCAGCTGTGGCCGTCATGTCTGACGTGCATTTTGAAAACATTTATGGTGACCTGAAAAATGCCAAATTTTCTGGCATACCAACTGGTGACGGCAAATTTGCCACCATACGTACCATGTATGCGCAATTGACCTCGACCCGCCTGTTCAATGAAAACTACTTCGCCTTCCGTGGTGCGCTGGATGACGCTTATGCACGTGGCATACGTCTGGTGGCATTGTCCGGCGATTATTCCGATGATGCGCAACCAGTCAACATCGATGGCATCGCTGCAATTTTAAAAGAATATCAGGCCAAAGGCATGCGCTTCTTTATCGCGCCTGGCAATCATGATCCAAACGAGCCTTATGACGATGACGAGGCTGGCAAAAATGATTTCCTGACGGCAGAAGGCAAGGAACAAAAGGTTTATGCCGTCAATTATTCCGGCTGCAAATCGCAGGATGCGACGGTTGCCTGTACCAACCAGCTCATGGAAATGGGTTACGAAAAGCTAATCGCCCAACTGGGTGAATTTGGCTACATGCCCAACAAAGCCGACCTTCATTGGGAAACTCCGTTTTCCAATTATGCCAATGCCACCTACAGCTATGACGCAGCACTCAGCAGCGCCGATGTAAAAAACCGCCAGTTTGAAATTTGCGCAGAAGGCGAAGGCGGCAGTTACAAAGCAGAAGGTGAAAAAACTCTGGGCAAGGCGTTTACCAAATGCACCAGCATTATCGATTCCAGCTATCTGGTGGAACCGGTCAAGGGCGTCTGGCTGTTGTCGATTGATGCCAATGTCCACATCCCCAATAGTGCATTTGACCCTGTTAATGCCAAGGCATTCAAAGGCTTTGATGGCGCAGGCAATGCGGGCTGGAACAAAGTGCTGACGCATAAAAAACATTTGCTGGCCTGGATCAAGACCGTCACTGCCCGCGCCAAGTCCCAGGGCAAGCGATTGATTGCGTTTTCACATTATCCCACCATGGATTTTTACGCCAATCAGACTGACTCCATGAAGGCCGTCTTCAAACCTGGCGCCTTCCAGGTAGCGCGCGTGCCTGAACAGGCCACCACCACCGCTGTTGCAGCCACCGGCATGCAATTGCACATGGGCGGCCACATGCATTTCAATGGCAGCAATGATTACAAGGATGCCTCTGGTAATTACTTCGTCAATGTACAGTCGCCCTCGCTGGCTGTATTTGGTGCTGCCTACAAGATCGTCAAATACAAAGACCAGGATACCGTCGACATAGAAACCGTGTCCCTCAACAACGTCGCACGCTACAACGAACTCTTCAAGTATTACCAGACCGAGTACAACTACCTGCAAAACAGCAGCCTCGCCGCTGACGTGAGCAAGCGCTGGAGCAAAGACATACTCGCCACCAAATCCTATGGCGAATTTACCCGCTTCTATTTTGGTGAACTGTCACGCCTGCGCTTCATGGATGACTACTGGCCTTGCGAAATGAAAGAAGCCGCCACCAGCCTCGATGCCAAACAGATGCTGATCCTGTCGCAATTGCAAACCCAGGTCACATTCGCGCAATTGAAAGACATCCCAGGCGTTTTGCCACTGACTGCCGCCTGCATGTCCAAAGGCAGCGCCAGCGGCACTCCCGTCTCAGCCAGCCAACTGACTGCCGACTGGACATTAGCCACCACCAAGGCCACGCAACTGGCCACCGCAGCAGGCTACAAGCTCGATGACTTTGCCAAAATCACTGCATACGAGTTCTATGGCGACTTCCACCGCACCGTCTATGCAGGCGAACTGGCCTTGCGTGACATGGGCACAGACCGCGTCAAGCAATACAAGGTATTGATGAACGCCTTCCCAGCCAGCCCGGCGGCCATCAGCATGCTTGACGGCAAACCATCAGACCAGAATGCGGTCAATGTGCTGTTCCAAAACCAGTTCAAGCAAGTATTCAGCATCCTCAAAGGACTGGGCTCAGGCAAACCCAGCGACCGCTTCACCATCAACTTCAAGACCCAGACGCTGACAAATAGCAATACCAGCTCTGCAAGTTTTAACTAAAGCACTTGCTCATCCCGTTTGCCTCTGTGCAAACGGGATGAATTTCTATGATTCGTGAATTTGCCATTCCTCTGAAATACAGCGGCCAACCAATATGCTAAAGATGACGGCTTGTGTTTTGGCCTATGAGAAATGCAACTTACTATCTTGATACACTTTGATAAACTGAAGAAACTTCTTTCTTCAATGCGTCTAAAGCTTATTGATATCCGTGTAATTACGCAGCGGCAATCACAACTTTACTATTAAGCTCCAAAGTCGCAATTAGTGGCATATGGTCACTGAGTTGCAACCAGTCCTCTGGAGATCCGATCTCTACATCCCGCGCAGTCCAAAGAGATCCACAAAACACATAATCGATATGATGCGGTTTGTTTAATTTGCGTTGCATATAAAACGTAGGTTTTTGCTCTTGCCCTTGCGCTTCCCAAAAATGTTCGTGGTAAACACTTCTTAAGCCAGTATCCGCTAAATCATTAACTACATCCGTGTGATTCCACCAGCGGTCCCACACATCCCATTTCGCATTGCTGTTGAGATCACCGACTAGCATCGCTCCTGGATGGCGTAAAAATTCTCTATTTGACTGCAAGAATTTCCAGACCTGTCCAATATAGCCAAAGGTAGGGGAATTGGCTTGCTTAGTCCATGTTGCGAGCAACGGCCATTTATCGTCAATAAGCAGAGGCAAAAACAATTCCAACGGGTCAAGGAAAATAGGTACTCGATTAAGCATAAGGCCGTTGCGAGCAAAAACACCGAGGCCCCTGCTCTTGTTTAATCCTGTCCAATGGTGAACTCCAGCCCATTCTTGATAGGCCCTATCTGAAGACATTGATGGGTCCTCGCACTCCTGGATAATCAACAAATCAGCACCTAAATCTGCAATTGTTGACCATTTTTTGCGAAACGCACCATTGCAATTCCAAGTAAGTACTTTAATCATGCGCTTTCATTATCCCTCGATAACCGCAGCCATCGTCAATTGAGGCGACTGGAATGCCTGAGTCTACTTTCGAATACACCGCATTAAGTGCACCTCCAAATCCCTATTGACTCCCAACCGCATCCTCCAACAAAGTCACGCCTTTAGCGACCTTGCTTTTCTTAGAGCCTGTTCGAGATCTTTTTTGATCACCCCCGCCGCAAGAGCAAAGTGAGGAATGCCAAATTAACGAATTGCAAGCTGGTATTCAATTGTCGCTCACAGTTTTTCCAAAGGCG